>ERZ1026894.2034-NODE-2034-length-10929-cov-16.958341_pt1 | contig 10929 bp, 9 predicted proteins | sample MGYA00380177_ERZ1026894 | MGnify/ENA primary metagenome ERZ1026894 (study PRJEB33269, sample SAMEA4719813) | human gut metagenome | biome: human-associated habitat; feature: organic feature; material: feces | place: Cameroon | collected 2013-10 ... | reverse complement strand
TTGGCGATGATGTGTTTTACGATGGCAAGCCCTAAACCGGTGCCTCCGGTGGACTTGGATCGGCTCTTGTCCACGCGATAAAAACGCTCAAAGATCCTCTCCTGATGTTCCTTGGAGATGCCGATTCCGGTGTCTTTTACCACGAGATTGGTATGTCCTTCTCTGGAGTAGGTCTGTACATTCACGCTTCCTCCGGGATTATTATACCGGATGGCGTTATCACACAGATTATACAGCAGTTCTTCCATCATCTGTCTGTTCGCCGTCACATAGGCATCTGTTCCGTCAAGCTGAATAGTCACATTGTGTTTCTCGGCACTCATGGAGAGCATTTCCACACAATTTTTCGCCATCTCATGGAGATTCAGAAGTTCAGTATCCGCTTCCTCTTCCGTGCCGTCCAACTCCGACAGGCGGATAATATCATTAATCAAAGTAAGCAGACGATTTGCACTGTTATGGATTCCATGGGCAAAACGCACTGTATCCTGCTCCGATGCCATTCCGGTCTCGATCAGTTCCGCATAACCGGAGATTGATGTAAGCGGTGTCTTTAATTCATGGGACACATTGGCACTGAATTCCTGCCGCATTCTGGCATTTTTCATAATGTCCTCATGCTGTTTGCGGATCATGGACATGAACGGGGTCAGCTCCTCATAGGTCTGCATCTCCGTACATTCCCCGATATTCTGTGCCAGTTTCTCGATGGGAGCCACTAACTTCGCGGTCAGCACTCTGGCTGCCACCATACACAGTACCAGCAGCACCACGAAGATCCCCGCCATCATCGGCAGCGCCTGGCTGAAGATGCTGTATATACTTCTGGCATCCTTGGACAGTCGTAAAATGCTGCCATCCTCCAGGCGAATCGCATAATAAAAGGTGGACCGGGACAGAGTCTCGGAATTACGGACTGCTTCGCCTTCTCCGTCCTGCATGGCCTCCCGGATCTCCGGGCGGGAGGAATGGTTCTCCATCGCCACAGAATCTGCCTCATTATCATATAGCACCTGTCCGTCACCGTTAATCAGTGTCAGTCTTAGATCCGATTCTACGGGTGCTCCGTTTGCCTCGATCTCTTCTACCGAAGAGCAACTTTTCAACAGGGAGCCATAGCTTTTCAGATCCTCCAACACCTGTCTCCTAAACAGATCATAATACACTACTGTGATCAACACCATGGTAAGCAGAATCGTCACCGTGGTAATGAGGATCATCATTTTGTTAATCTTTTTCTTCATCTTCTGTTACGCTTTCTCACCGTTCATAATGTATCCCACATTACGTACCGTCTTGATCAGGCTGCCCTCTTCCTTCAGCTTCTGACGCAGAGTCTTGATATGCATATCCAGCGTTCTGGACTCTCCCTCAAAATCAATCCCCCAGACGCGGTCTAAGATCAGTTCTCTGGTAGTCACAATGCCGGCATTCGTCATCAAAAGCTTTAACAGTTCATATTCCTTGTAAGTCAGCTCCACCGGCTCCTTACCTACCATCACAGAATGTTTCTCTCTGTCCAGCACAATATTGCCAAGCTTCAAAATCTTATCTTTGTCCTGAGTCTTCTGACTTCTGCGAAGCATTGCTTTGACCCTGGAGATCAGTTCCATGACGCCGAAGGGCTTCGTGATATAATCGTCTGCGCCCAGATCCAGGCCTTTTACCTTGTCGATTTCCGTGGTCTTCGCCGTGACCATGATCACCGGCACCAGTACGGTATCCTGTCTGGCACGAAGCTTTTTCACGATACTCAGTCCATCCTCATCCGGCAGCATGATATCCAACAGGATCAGATCCGGTGCTGTCTCGTTCAATGCCGCATAGAAATCTGTGGCGGAGTCAAATCCTTTTACCTCATACCCGACATTTGTCAGCGCAAAAGTCTCAATCTCCTGAATATTTTTATCATCTTCTACTACATAGATCAATGCCATCTCACAGCACTCCTCTCTGTCTGTGCTTCCTCTTCTTAACTATACCTCTGTAATTCCTTAGTCCGCAAGTAATTTTGCATTCTTTTCCATAACACGTTCCTGCTTCGTGGGAGGTAACTGGTATTTTTCACGGCAAGCCATTACCTTGCCCTGGAAATCCAGATTATCCTCCTGGCGCAGTTCGTCCAGATAAGCATGCGTATCGAATTCATCTTCATTTACCTGTACCAGGCAGACCGCAATGTTGGAGCAGTGATCACTCACACGTTCAAAGTTCGTGATCACATCGGACAAAATGAATCCCAGTTCAATGGTACATTTTCCCTTGCGGAGTCTGCGCACATGACGCTGTTTCACATCCAGGCTCAATCCGTCAATAACCTCTTCCATGGGTTCTACCTGTCTTGCCAGGTTCAGGTCTCCCTTGATAAAACTGTTCATGGTAATATCCAAAATGTCATGTACCGCTCTTTCAAATACCTTCAGTTCTTCCTGTGCTTTATCGGAAAAATCCAGCTTTTTGTCATACATTTCCTGTGCAGCCTCTTTCACATTGCGGGCATGGTCGGAAATCCTCTCAAAATCACCGATGCAATGTAAAATAGTGTTCAGTGTCTCGCTGTCTTTACCGGACAGCTGTCTGGAGCTGAGCTTCACCAGATAAGTACCAAGCTCATCCTCAAAGCGGTCCACATCTGTCTCCATCTGAGCTACCTGCTCTGCTTTTGCCTCATCATACCCCTGCAGTAATTCCATGGCAAGATCCATTGCCTTGCGGGATTTGTCCGCCATAACAGACGCCACCTGTCTGCTCTGCTCTACCGCATAGGCAGGCGTATCCAGGAATCGGGAATCCAGAAGGCTCAGTGTCTTGTCTGTCTCGGACATTTCCTTTACATCTTCATGCGTAGGCAGTGTCAGGCAGGCAAGCTTTACCAGTCCATTGGAAAATGGCAGTAATACCAGTGTGGCAGCAACATTAAAGCAGCTGTGGACCACTGCAATGCCGAAGGGGGTTGCCACTTCTCCCAAAAAAGCAAAGGGATGAATGGCATTCGCAGTATAAAAGATTCCAAGGAACAATACCGTTCCGATAATATTGAAATACAAGTGGATCAGTGCCGCACGCTTTGCGTTGCGAGAAGCACCGATACCGGAGATCATAGCGGTAACACAGGTACCGATATTCTGTCCCATGATAATGGGAACTGCCGCGCCAAAGCTTACCGCTCCGGTCATGCACAGTGCCTGCAAAATACCTACGGATGCGGAAGAAGACTGGATCACCGCTGTGAGAATAAGTCCTGCCAGCACACCGAATACAGGATTTTGGAACTTGATCAGCAGATGGGTAAACTCCGGTACCTCTGCAAGAGGTGAAACTGCCGCACTCATGGAATCCATGCCAAACATCAGAATTGCAAAGCCCACCAGGATGGTTGCCGCATTTTTTAATTTATCTTTATGGGAAAACAGCAAAATACCCACACCCACAATTGCCAGAATCGGCGAAAAAGAACTGGGTTTGAGCATACGGATCCAGAAGGCATCACTCTCAATGCCTGCAAGGCTTAAGATCCAGGAGGTCACCGTGGTACCGATATTGGCGCCCATGATGATGCCTACTGCCTGTTTCAGGCTCATAATGCCGGAATTGACAAAACCGACTACCATAACAGTGGTAGCGGAGGAAGACTGGATCACACCGGTGACCACAGCACCCATCAATACTGCCTTGATCGGGTTGCTGGTCAGCTTCTCCAGGATACGCTCCAGACGTCCGCCGGATGCCTGGGACAATCCATCACCCAACAGATTCATTCCGTATAAAAACAGTGCAAGTCCTCCTACCATCTTCAGCAAATCAAAAAAGTCCATACTCTAATCCTCTCATTTTACATAACATACTTTACATTTTCGGTTTCTATCTACACTTTATCTTGCTTATGTAAAATGTGTTACCAGTGAATGTAAAATTTATGTAAAGTTGCAACGATGCAGATTTTTCCCGCGATTTTGCGAATAGGGGCTCTGCATCGTTGCCGGGATCATCGAATCCTAGTATAATTTTACCCCTTCCATGTCTCCGGTCATACGGAAGATCGCCCACTGGGCAATATTTACTGCATGGTCGCCTACCTTTTCAAGGTACTTTGCCATCATCAGATAATCCACCACGCGGTCGGCATCCAGATTCTGTTCCCGGATAGCCTGCATCATCTCTTTCTTCATATCGTTAAAGAGGTCGTCCACCACATCGTCATGCTCCACAACTTTTTGGGCATTCGCTTCGTCTCCCTCCACAAAAGCCTCTACGGAATTATGGATCATATCCTTTGCCTCTTCCATCATTTCCAGAAGCAGCTTTTCCTGTTTTCCTTCGGAATTCATATTTCCCATCCGCAGATACAACTCCACCATATCCGCCACATGATCACCGATCCGCTCAATGTCTGTTACAACCTTCAGTGCCGCACTCACCAGCCGCATATCTCTCGCCACCGGCTGCTGTCTGGTCAGCAGACTTAAGCACATAGCTTCAATGCTTCTCTGCATGTCCACCATCTTGTGATCCGTATCCAGCAGAGTCTTTAAAATATCCTCTTTGTTCTCCCGGATTCCATATAACATATGGTCATAACTGATCTCTGCATGTTCTCCCATCTCCGATACTTTATTTTTCAAAGTCTCAAGATCCTGCTCAAATAATACTCTGGGTGACATCTCCCATTCCTCCTATCTTTTCATTCAAAATCAACCAAAACGTCCGGTGATGTAGTCTTCGGTCCGTTTATCCCGGGGTCTTGCAAAGATTTCTGAGGTTGCATTCTTCTCGACCACTTCTCCTACCAGGAAAAATGCGGTATCATCCGACACACGGGCTGCCTGCTGCATATTGTGGGTTACGATGACCACGGTGTACTTTTTCTTCAGGGTCTCCATCAGTTCCTCGATCTTTAATGTAGAGATCGGATCCAGGGCGGAAGTGGGTTCATCCATCAGAAGCACCTCCGGGGATACTGCCAGTGCTCTGGCTATACACAGTCTCTGCTGTTGTCCGCCGGACAGACCCAGTGCGGATTTGTGCAGACGGTCCTTTACTTCTTCGAAGATAGCGGCACCCTGCAGGGAACGCTCCACGATCTCATCCAGTTCCTTTTTATTCTTGATGCCATGCAGTCTGGGACCATAGGCGATATTATCATAGATCGACATAGGGAAAGGATTGGGCTGTTGGAATACCATACCCACCTTTTTACGAAGCAATGTGGTATCCACCCGCTTATCATATATATCCTCTCCGTCCAGGATCACTTTCCCTTCGACTCTGCACCCCTCCACCAGATCATTCATCCGGTTCAGGCAGCGTAGGAAAGTGGATTTGCCGCAGCCGCTGGGACCGATAAATGCGGTAATGGCATGGTCTGCGATCTCCATATTTACATTTTTCAGTGCGTGGTTCTCTCCGTAATGGAGATTTAAGCTTTCCACGGTTATTTTACTGTTATCCATAAGGTTACTCCTTCTTGTGATTTCTCTTACTCTCGTCTCAATTTATTTGCTGCCAGCTTGGTCAGCAGGTTCAGGATCAACACGATAATGACCAGAACGCAGCCGATACCGAAGGCATTGTCATACTGTCCCTTCTGCATCTGCAAATACAGCTCGATCGTCAGGGTACCGCCGGACTCCATTGCCTTGTGGGCCAGCTTCGCCAGATTGTCCCCGAAAGCTCCGGTGAACTTCGGCAGCTTGTAATCGCTTCCTGCGGTAAATAAAAGTGCTGCGGATTCTCCTACAATTCGTCCCAGTGCCAGGATGATACCTGTGACGATACCCGGCATGGAAGACGGCAGAAGGATGGTACGGATCATATGCCATTTCGTGGATCCCATTCCCAGAGCACCGGTACGATAGCTGTCCGGCACGGTACGCAGTGCTTCCTGCGTATTTCTGGTGATCAGGGGCAATACCATCAGTACCAGGGTAAAAGAACCGGTGAGCAGCGAGTAACCGAATCCCAAAGTCTCTCCGAAGAAGATCATACCGAACAGACCGAAAATGATAGAAGGAATACCGGACAGGGTCTCGGTGGTAAATTCAATGAGGGAGACCAGCTTGCCTGGCTTGGCATATTCATTCAGGTAAATAGCACTTCCCACGCCAATGGGTGTCGCGATCAACAGAGTGATCACGATGATGTACAGGGTATTTAACAGGTTGCCGGCAATACCCGTGGTCTGTTTTCTGGCACTGGTCACAGTCGTTAAAAATGCCCAGTTTACGGTGTGAATGCCTTTCACAAAGACATACAGGATAATTCCCAGCAAAAGTGCCACCGCCAGTGTGGCGGAGATGTAAATCGCTGCCAGTAACAGCATGTCCGTGGGGCGTTTTCTTTTTACATATAAGGTGTCCTTATTCATTGTCGTCCGCCCCCTTTTTCAGTATTTTATTCAGTACTACATTAATGATCATAATGAATACAAACAGCACCAGTCCGATGGTAAACAACACCTGTCTGTGCAGTCCGGAAGAATATCCCATCTCGCTGACAATGGCTGTGGTCAGGAATCGCACGGAGTTAAAGGGCAGAGGCACATTCACACTGCTGCCGGATACCAGCGTGATAGCCATAGCCTCGCCGATAGCTCGTCCCACACCCAGAACGATAGCGGTCACAATACCGGATTTGGCTGCCGGAAGGATGGACCGGAAAATGGTCTGCACATGGGAAGCTCCCAGTGCCAGAGAGGACGATTTTATTCCAGCGGGAACGGCGCGTATGGAAGTCTCGCTGATATTGATCACCGTGGGCAGGATCATGATTGCCAGTACGATCACGGCAGACAACAGGTTCGCGCCTCCGGTGAACTGATGTGTCGTGGATCCTTGGAAGATCAGTCTTTCTAATTTATACATGAGAGGATTTAATAAATAGATTCCCAACAGTCCGTAGATGACGGAAGGGATGCCGGCCAGCAGTTCTACCGCAGGCTTTACAATGGCAGCTAAGGGCTTAGGTGCCACCTCTGCCAGAAATACCGCTGTCAGTACGCCGATGGGCACACCCAGTAAAATCGCCAGAGTCGTACCGATGATGGATGTCAGAATGACCCACAGAATACCGAATTTCGGATCTGCAGCCGTCGGCATCCATTCCGTGCCGAACAGGATCTCTCCCAGACCCACTTTTAAGATGGCGGGGGTACCGCTGATAATCATATATAAGGTAATAGAAACTACCGCCAGTACGGCGAAGAAGGCACAAATCGTAAATACTATTTGTGCCACAGTTTCCACAACCGCTTTATTTTTTCTGTTTCCCATTACGGAAGCGTGTGTTCCACTATTCATCGCTTTTTTCCTTTTTCTGAGTCAGGCTATTACTTTACAGTGATCAGACCAATTTCGGAAGCAACCTGCTGTCCTTCGTCACCCAGTACAAAGTCGAACCATGCCTGTACCAGATCGTTCTGCTCGGAGACCTCACCCTTGGTAGCCATTACGAAAGGTCTGCTTAAGAAGTAGTTACCGGCCTTGATGTTCTCTGCGGTAGCTTCTACACCTTCCAGGGAAAGTGCCTTAACACTATCATCCAGTGCATCCAGGGAAGCATATCCGATAGCTCCGGGAGTGGATGCTACTTTAGCAATCACCGCACCGGTGCTGTCCAGTTCGTTTGCATATTTGCAGGCATCCTTCAGGTCAACCAGCTCTTCAAAAGCACCTCTGGTACCGGAACCTGCCTCACGGCCGATTACGATGATAGGCTCATCTGCGCCGCCGACTTCTTTCCAGTTGGTAACTGTACCATTGTAGATATTAGTCAGCTGCTCTTTGGTCAGATCTGCTACTTCGTTAGCGGGGTCTACACATACGGCAATACCGTCGATTGCTACTATGTTCTCTACAACGCCTGCTGCCTTTTCCTCATCCTTTAAGCTTCTGGAAGAGTTACCGATATCTGCGGTTCCGTTGGTAACAGCTTCGATGCCTGCGCCGGATCCTACGAACTCAGCAGTTACGGTTACATCAGGATATTCTTCCATGAAAGCTTCGCTCAATGCATTGGCTAACTTCTCCATAGAAGTACTTCCCACCATGGAAATGCTGCCGGACAGATCTGCGGTAGTCTCAACAGGTGCTGCTTCACTGCTTGCTGCCACAGTGCTTTCTGCTACGGTGCTCGCCTCTGCGGATGATGCTGTGTTTGCAGTAGCATCACTGTTACCACATGCAACCAATGCGGTTACTGCTAATATTCCTGCTCCGATCAGAGCTAATAATTTGCTGTGTCTTACTCTCATAATAATGTCCTCCATGTGTTTGTTTTTCTTTCTCTTGATTACGCAATCATACTAACATGGGGGAAATTCACATAATATCACAGTACGGTAATTTATTTGTAAGAATTAGGTAAAATCAGATGCTCTCTAAGATTCCGTCGGCGATGGCCCGGGCGATCTCGTCAAACCGGCTGTCAAAGAGTTCGTTGTCCGCATCCGTATTGATAAATCCCACTTCTATCAGCACAGCCGGCATATTTGTGCTGTTAAGCACCACCAGATTCGGTCTTTCATTCACTCCCAGATTTACGAACCCCACCTGCTCCAGTCCGGCATTGATGTTGTACGCCATCCTGGCTGCCGCTCCATAGCGGTTGTAGACTAAGCTCTCCACTCCACTGTACTGGTTCGGATAAGGACTGGAATTGCGATGGATCGAGACAAAATAATCTCCTCCCACTTCATTTCCCTCCTGTGCCTTCTGATAGGGGGACTCATAGATATCTGTGGTCCGGGTGTAATACACATCCACTCCGTTTTCTTCTAAGATGCTTCCCACCGCCAGTGTCAGTGCCAGCGCATCCTCACTTTCTTTTCTTCCATTATAGGTGGCCCCGGGGTTCGCACCACCATGCCCCGCATCCAATACGATCAATGACATAAAAAAACTCCCGCATATCCTTTTGTTTCATGATATGCGGGAGTTTCCCCATTTAGATATTTTTGCTTACTTTAAAATTGCTGCCGTCACTTCCTGCGGAATTACAAATTCCGGCGTTCCCATAGAACCGGGAGCCACTTCGTATTCGTCAAAGGCAATGACCAGTTCGTCTTTTTCATTAAAATAGAAGTTCGTCTGCTCCGTGATCCCCTGAAAATTGAATTCCGGCATATCGTCATTATCCAGGAAATAGATCACGCCTTCGTCCGCCGCCATCTGCTCCTGCATCTGGGTCTTAATGTTCTCGCTGATCGCGGAAATATAGTCGCTCCCTTCCACAAACAGATCTTCCAGTGTCACCACATTTCCCGTCCGTTTATCAATCGTATAAAACTGATTATGCTCGTAGCCGCTGGCTTCCGTCTCCAACACGCTTAATTTTACGGTGTAATACCTCTCATTGTCCGTAACGACCTCCTGGGACACATGCAGACCATGGTATCCTTCCTCGGATAAGGTATCCTCGAACTGACGGATCAGTTCCTCTACCGTAGCCTCCATATTCTGGTTGACCGCTTCCACACCGTCTTCCGACAGATTTGCTACCGCAGCCTCCTGTCCGTCACTGGCTCCTTCCACATTTCCGGCAGCTGTGCCCTCAGGAGCGGCTGCCACTTCTCCAACGGAAGCACCTTCTCCTGCGTCTTCTCCATAGTTGATCTGTGCAAGTTCTACTTCAGCATCATGGTTCTCGTCACTGTAATTGTACTGCCGCACTGTTACCAGCCTAAAAAAGCCACCCAGCAACGGAATATTTTCCATGGCATGGGCTATCTGTATATTGGTATTTGGCAGTGCGATCATCACGACTGCTGCAGCAGCCACTGCTGTCCATGCAGAACGCCTTCTAGCGTGCTCTGCTCTTTTTTTCTCCATCCGGGCTCTGTCGATACCTGCCTGCAGCCGTTCCCGTCCCGCTTCGGGTATTATCATATTCTCATACTCCTCTTTTAATTGTCTCAACTGTTCCTGTTCTGTCATATCTATTCTCCATCTGCCCGGTCGGTTCGGACCGGGCATGTTATCTCTTCCTATATCTTTCTATATATCTTTGCCTGTATCTGTCTTATGGCCTGCCTATATATGATGTCGGGGCAAAATCCCACGACTTTGACTACGGATTGCTCAGCCCATGCTACCCTCGAGGTTCAGCCGCAGTTTTTTCATCACCCGGTATAGCCTGCTCTTTACCGTACTCAGGTTCTCATCCAGGATCTTCGCGATCTCCTCCAGCTGCCTGTCCTCAAAAAATCGTAGGACTACGATGGCACGATCCTTTGGGTCAAGATTTTCTATTGCGCGCTTTAAATCAATATTTTCATAGATATCTTCACTTGCCGCCTGGATCTCCTCCACATCCACGCTCTCCTTCCGGCTGCGCAGGAAGCTGCACGCCTCGTTGATCACGATCCGGTACACCCAGGTCTCCACGTATTGCGGCTCCTTCAGGCTTTCACTTTTTAAAATGGCTTTATAGGCTGCTTCCTGTACAATATCCAGCGCGTCCGCTTCATTATGTACATAACTATAAGCAAGACGGTAATACTTCTCATACCCTTCCGTCAGGGCACGCTCCACCGCCTGTTCTTTTTTTCTGTCCGACATATATCCTTTCCTCACTTTTGAAAACTGCATGCAATTATTTTTCGGTATTTATTGTAACACATATTCTTTTGATATATTCTACTATTTTGACGCTGTATTCCCACAAAAAGTTTCACCGACAAAAAATATTCCAGACGTATTCCAGACTGAGTTTTTTTCTTTTAGTTTCTTTTTTTCTTTTAGTTTTCTATCATTTTTGACGCAAATAAGCGGCATACGTCTCTTCATCAAGACATACACCGCTTGTCATGTTTATACTGTTACACCCTTTGCCAGTACGCTCCCACATTCCCACTTTTATTCAATTACTAAGTCAGATACTTATTCTTCCTCAGAACCACTCTTTTTTCTTACATAGAATACGGCTCCAAAAACA
>ERZ1026894.2023-NODE-2023-length-10974-cov-5.566535_pt1 | contig 10974 bp, 6 predicted proteins | sample MGYA00380177_ERZ1026894 | MGnify/ENA primary metagenome ERZ1026894 (study PRJEB33269, sample SAMEA4719813) | human gut metagenome | biome: human-associated habitat; feature: organic feature; material: feces | place: Cameroon | collected 2013-10 ... | reverse complement strand
GATTTGTACACCCCACAAAAACATAGTCACCTATTTGCATTACGCTGTCAGGTATTTTTATACTTGTAAGGCTCGTGCAACTGGAGAAAGCGCCGCTTCCTATCTCTGTCACACTATTAGGTATCGTTATGCTTGTAAGATTACGGCATAATTCAAAAGCACGCCTACCTATACTCGTCACGCTCTTCCCGTTAATTTCCGCAGGAATTTCAACCTTTTCTGCGCTACCGATATACTTTGTAATCTCCACCGTACCATCATCAAGCACGCTATACTGGAAATCCCCATAAGTTTCCGCTCCCGCGCACACCGCGCACAGCACAGCCATCGCCGCAAAGGTGACCAGCCCCAGCAGCCACTTCTTCACTTTCATAAATTCATACCTCTTTCCTTTTAAAATACAATAAGGCACAGTCCACCCCTCGCGAACTATGCCTTTATTACCATATTGAATTTATTTACGCAAGAGTTTTGTGCATTACTTACAGAGGTGCTGTTACTCAGCCCACCCAATTTACATAAATTGGTATCCGAAGTCATACACATATCTCTCACCTTTACATTTCATCAGTATTAACTGTATATTATCATAAGTATATCACCGCAAACGCCCCTTGTCAAGTATTTGCAAAAATGTGATGCCGCTATAGCGTTCGCGCTATTGATACCGCCACATAAAAACCGTCACATATTATCAATTTCCTGCGAAAAACCTCGCCTGCCCCGATATAATACTTTGCCCGACATTTCCCGCTTTCCTTTGCATTTCGCCGTTACTTACTGCGACAAAAAGCGCCGCTTCTCAATTGTAAAATAATAACATATCGATATTCCCGCTTTTTTCGTTTTTCATCGGGAATATCTGCATTTGCGAAAGGAAGTTTACAATGTCAAGGGCAGTAACAAAAAACAGCGTACATATCCGTGAGCATTCGGTCATAAGGTGCGGTGCGGTAATGCTTATCGCGGCAGTCATTTCAATGAGTACGGTGCTCGGTAAGCCGTCACCCTTTGCGGCATCATTTGCGGCGGCGATGAGCGGCATCGATTGCATAAGCGCTTTTGTAGGCAGTGTCGCAGGCTATATTCTCGGCGGCAATTACTCGGACGGCGTGACCGTCACCTCGGCTCTGCTGTCGGTAGTCGCTATACGTCTTATCGTTTCCCGCCGAAAAACCGCCGCTTCCGATGCGGTATCGGCTATAACTGCGGCAGGCTCGGTCTTTGCCGCTAACTTTCTCACCTCGTCCTCCGTCAGCGATATAATGAACTGCATTATCCTGTCGGCTATGGCGGGCGGCGGCGCAGTCGTGGCACTAAGGCTTATACGTCTGTCGTCAAAGCGCGAGCTTGTCAAGGTGACTGTCAGGAGCGATCCTCTCAGTTTCATATGTGTAATAGGCGGCTGTGCCATAGTGTCGGGCATTCTCTCCCACTACAGCATAGGCATATTCAATTTTGGCATTATCTTTGCGTCAGGACTGGCCCTCTGCGCCGCCATGAAGTACGGGAGCGGAGCGGGCGCGGTGTGTGCCGCCGCCAGTGCTCTTGGTACAGCGGTAGGTACTGACGCAAACGCATTCCTCGCGGCAGCTCTTGCACCTGCGGCGGCTCTCGCAGGTATGTTTTCGGGCGGGAAGAAAATAAGCGCGGCGGGAGCGTTCGTGCTCACCGCGACAATATGCACCGCCTTTTTTACAATGGATAACACAAAGCTTGCCGTGGCGGCAGATATTTTTATGTCCTCGGCAGTATTTATGCTCCTCCCCGCGAAGCTCACTGCCGAACAGACCGATATGGTAAAGCTGTCAGCCGCCGAAAACAGTATCCGCAGGCTGTTCGCAAAACGCCTTAAATTTGCCGAGGGAGCTATCGCGGAGGTGCGGCGGACGGTCGGACTTACCGCCGAAAAGCTCGACAATGTTCCCTCGCGTGATATAAGCTGGGTGTATAATACCGCGTGTGATGAAATTTGCAGAAAGTGCAGATATAATATGCAGTGCTGGGGAAAGGAATACGGCGACAGCATAAAGCAGTTTGCAAAGCTTACAAACGCCGTTAAAAGCGGCGAAGAGCCCACCCCGGAGCTGTTTTCCGCCCCCTTGTCGGAGCGTTGCCCCCACAAGGAGCAGCTATGCAGTAAGATCCACAAGCTTTACACCACGCTGTCAAATAATGAAGCCGAGCGCAGAAGAATAGCGCGTATGCGTTCCGTCCTTACCGCTCAGTTATCGGCAACAGAGCAAATTCTATCCCAGTTATCGGACGAAATTGAAAACAGCGGCGAAATCGAGCCCGAATACAACGAAACCGCCGTAAATGTCCTGTACAAGCTCGGCTGTGAGGATGCCGAAGCGGTGAGCGTTCAGCTCGGTGAGCAAGGCAGAATGTCGGTAGAAGCCTACTCCGATACAGGCTTCTTTGCTTCAAAGCAGGATATCTGCGAGGCGCTGACGCTTGCTTTCCGCCGCCGCTTCGACCTGCCGACGATAAGCCGCGTGGGCGGCGGCTGTAAGCTCAGCGTTTTCTCACAGACCACCTACACGCTTGATATAGAGATATGTCAGCTCAGCAAGACGGAGGGCACTGCCTGCGGGGATTATTACGAGAGCTTCATCGACAAAAGCGGCATAGCCTATGTAGTCTTGTCGGACGGTATGGGTAGCGGAAGCAGAGCGCGTGTTGATTCGTCCTTTGCCTGCGGTATGCTGATTCGGCTTTTGCAGGCGGGAGTAGGCATTGACGCGGCGATAAATGTCATAAATACCTCCCTTATGTGCAAGTCCTCCGATGAGAGCTTTGCCACGCTGGAAATATGCGCCGTTGACCTTTACAGCGGTAAGACCGATCTGTATAAGGCGGGCAGTGCCAACACCTACATCAAGTGCGGAAGCCGCTGTATGCGCCTTGGCTGTAAGGGGCTTCCTATCGGCGTAAAGGACGAGCCTAGCTACGACCGCAGGACTTTCACGATAGGCAGTCGCGATATGATAGTAATGACAAGTGACGGCGCGGAGCTTAACGAAAAATGGCTTTACCGCGAAATGGACAAAGAGCCCGACTTAAAGGAGTTTTCAAAAGAGGTTGCCGCTACTGCAAGGTTCTATGCGGGAGAAGAAAAAAGCGACGATATTTCCGTAATAGCCATGCGGTTGAGTAAATAAGCAAGTATCCGCATAAATAGTATTGACCGCGGCGCTGTCGGGTGATAGAATATATAGCGGTGCTGTCCGTTTAAGACAGTGCCGCTTGATTTTTTGTTAAACGAGGTTTTTATGAAAGCGGATACCCTTAAAAAGACATATATCGCGGCGTTGCTCGCCATGCTCTGCTCTGCGCTCTGGGGCAGTGCATTCCCCTGTGTTAAGATAGGCTACAGACTGTTCTCGGTAAACACGGAAAATCCCGCGTCACTGATACTTTTCGCCGGAGTAAGGTTTTTCATAGCCGGAATTATGGTTATCATAATCGGCAGTATCATGCATAAAAAACCGATGATACCGAAGCTTCGCGAAGTACCGAAGGTTATCTCCCTGAGCCTGTTCCAGACAATTCTGCAATATCTGTTTTTCTACATAGGACTTGCCAATACAAGCGGCGTAAAGTCCTCCGTTATCGAGGGCATGAGCGTGTTTGTCTGCATTCTGATTTCATCACTTATATTTCGCTTAGAAAAGCTGACATGGCTTAAGATAATCGGCTGTGTGCTCGGCACGGCGGGTATTATCGTTATCAATTTCGACAGCTCGCTTCTCAGCGGCTTCAACCTTACAGGTGACGGATTTATCCTTATTTCGACAGTCGCCTATGCCCTGTCCTCGGTGCTTATAAAGCGTTTTTCAGTCGATACCGACACCATGATGCTCAGCGGCTGGCAATTTCTGTTCGGTGGTGCGGTAATGACCGCTATAGGTCTGATCGCCGGCGGAAGTCTGAGCATTTCCGGCAGTCCGGCACCCGCTGTGCTTATGCTCATTTATCTTGCATTCATCTCAGCCTGCGCATATTCGATATGGAGTACCCTGCTGAAATATAACCCGGTATCTAAAATTGCGGTGTTCGGCTTTATGAACCCGGTGTGCGGAGTTCTGCTCTCGGCACTTCTGCTCGGTGAAGCTCAGCAGGCATTCCGCCCGGAAGCGCTTATCGCACTTGTGCTTATCAGCCTCGGAATTTTCATAGTCAACAAAGGACAGGAACAAAAAGGCTGACAGACTTAAGCCTTATTGTTATAATCAGGTAGCTTTATACAATTTGTATTTAAAACAGCTTTTGTTTTTCAGAAAAAAGTGAGATTTTTTTAAAAAAGTGCTTGACATCAAGGTTTTGTTGTGATATAATAATCTACGTTGTCACGACAGTAGCAACAAAACCGAATATTGGGGTGTCGCCAAGTGGTAAGGCATCGGACTCTGACTCCGCCATTTCGAGGGTTCAAATCCTTCCACCCCAGCCAGTTAAGAACCGTATAAAATGCGGTTCTTTTTTTGTGTAATTTTGTCTGCATAATTTATTCAGACCGCTAAAGCATCGATAAGGGCTGTAATGAAATTTAACTTTCATTACAGCCCTTCGCTTTTATTCTCTCTTTATCTCACCGCTGAGTTTTCTCATATTCGGGTCTGCCCAAAGATATCTTGCATACCTACTCACGGCTTGCACCTCTTGCATGGAACATATCCTGCCGCTATCGCCGCATCATAATCATTCGTGTAGTCCGTGTTTTCTTCGCTCATCTGCTTAACCGATGAACAGCTTGCACGGTGTATCTTCATAGTGTTTGTATTCAGCACATACGAATAACTTACAGATTCAGCCGCCGCAGGTGCTTGTGTTGCAGGCGCAGGTGTTGTGACTACCGTAGTTGTTTCGGGCTTGCTCTCACCTGACTGTGCACCGTCTGCTGTGGTCGGCGATACATTCACCGTAATATTCTTGCCGTCACACGTCATTACAATATCGCCCTGCAAATCGGTACGGTAGATATTTACGCCTGCCTTTTTCAGCTTGTCGATCGTTTCGGTATGAGGATGTCCGTATGAATTACCCGCGCCACAGGATATCACCGCATATTCCGGACTTGCCGCTGTGAGAAATGCACTGCCGGTAGACGTACTGCTTCCATGGTGTCCGACCTTAAGCACATCGCAATCTATATTGGCTGTAACTGTGCGTTCTTCCTCTTCCTCAGCGTCCCCGGTAAACAGAAATTTCCTGTCACCATAAGTCAGCATTATCATAACGGATGAATTGTTAAGGTCGCTGTAGTCCTCCGTTACAGGTGCGATCACCACAGCCGACAAATCACCGTCGGAGAACAGTTCCGTACCTGCAGTACCAAGCGTTACCTTTGCACCGCTGTTGTCAATCTCGGTCAGCATATTAGTATATGTCTTGGTAGTGTGCGTTGCGGGACTTAATATAACATTTCCGATGCTGAACGAACCTATAACGTCCGCCATACCGCCTATATGGTCGCTGTGCGGGTGCGTTGCCACAACATAATCAAGCGAATTATATCCGCAGGAATATATGTATGTGGTTATCCTGTCCGCATACTCTTTTTCCGATGCGTCAATAAGCATAGTTTTGTTATCGGGCAGTTCTATAAATATGCTGTCACCCTGTCCGACATCAAGAAAATGTACCTTAAGCTCATTGCCTGTCGTGTCGCTTCCCGAACTTCCGCTTTCGGTTTCTTCTGCCGATGACGGCTCATTACTTTCTGACACGGTTGTTTTATCCGACACAGTCTGCTCTGTGCTTTCTGCCGCTGTCGTTTTATCGGATACGATATGTTCTGTGCTTTCTGCCGATGACGTTTTATCGGATACGGTCGGCTCTTCGCTGTCTGAAGAGCTGTCGTCACCCGGGGACGATTCTGTTACAGCTGTACCCGTTATATTCTCTGCTCTGCTTTCAGGTGATGAATTTACCTCTTTTGCAGAGCAGCCAGACAACATAATCAGAGCAAGCACAAGTGCGGTTATTTTCTTTTTCGTATTATCACTCCATTTCCTATAATATTATCACAAATTATCAGCTTTGTCTACAGTTAAAAATATATCTGTACAATTTTTCGTACACTGATATAAAACGCGCTTGTAAATACGCAAATCCCCTGTCGCGTTTAATTCGACAGGGGATATTTTCATTGAATACGATTTATTCACTTCTGAGTGCCAGTACAGGATCTTTCTTAGCCGCATAGTGTGACGGAATAAGGCCTGCAATAAGGGTAAGCAGCATACTGATTATTACCAGTATTATTGCGCCCTGCCACGGCAGTACACACATACCCGAAATGCCTGTAAGGCTGTATATTATTGCGTTTGCCGGGATAAGCAGAAGAAGCGTTACACCTATACCGATAGCACCTGCAGCGAAACCGACAATAAGCGTTTCGGCATTGAACACGCGTGAAATATCTCTCTTGCTTGCGCCCATAGCACGCAGTATACCGATCTCCTTTGTTCTTTCGAGAACGGAAATATAAGTGATAATACCTATCATTATTGACGATACAACAAGTGAGATTGCTACGAATGCGATAAGGATAACGCTTATGGCATCGATTATAGTAGATACCGAGGTCATCATCAGTCCGACTATATCGGTATATTCTATCTTGAGGTTTTCGTTGCCGTCAGCCTTCACCTTGTCGTTATAGCCACTTATGATCTGCTCGATCTTTTCCTTTGAGTCAAAGTCCTTTGGATAAATGTTAATGCGGCTCGGTTCATCGAGTGAAGCCACACCGAGGAGCGTCATATTTCCGTCGTAGGTTGCGTCGGACTCTGCGTTCATCTGCTGTGAGAATGCATCGACTATCTGCTGTTCGGTCATTCCCATCTGCTGTGCCTGCTGAAGCTGTGCCATGACCTGAGCCTGCTGTTCTTGCGGTAATGCAGCTATATACGCCTGTATATCTTCCATTGTGAGGGTTTTCTTGTCCTCGTCCTTTGCAAATTCCTTTCCTGTGAAGATATCGGTGTCGGGAGAGTCTTTCTGAGCTTTTACTATCTCGCTGTCATTCACCTTGTTTACAAGATACTCTGTAAGAGCGTGGGTATAACCGATAGCTGAGGAAGAGCTTGACGACATTATGCTGTTCTCTTCAGGCTTGATGATGCCGACTACCTTTATCGGTTCTGCGTTCTCAACAACCTTTGTCATATAGATCTTATCTTCGCTCTTGTCTACCCATGCACCGTTTTCTTTCTCATAAAATTCGGGATTTGTTACCAGCCTGAATTCAAGCCCGAGAAGCTCGTCATAGGTGTAGGTCTGTAATTTGCTTGTGAATTCGACCTTTTCGTTATTGTTGCTCATAGCGCTTTTTACTGCATTGATAAGCTCTTCGCTGTCCATAAGTCCCATACAGTAAAGGCTGTAGTCGGATATCTCGTTGTCCTTGTTTACCATTACAACGACCTCGTTGTATGCATTCGGCATTCTGCCTGCAAGAACCTTATACTGCTCATTCAACAGCTTGTCGTTGTCAAGAAGCTCCGTCCATGTGTCATAGCTTGAACTCACAACATTGCTCATAAGCTGAGAATCGTACATAGCATTCGTCATGCCCATATCTTCAAATAAAGTCGAGGGATTTACCTGGATTATTCCCTTATCCTTGTCGTTTCTGAAGATATTGAGCGGTGTAGAATAGCCGTACTTGATATCGCTTACATAGGCGTTAATTTCCTTGCCGTCATTTTCAAGGTAAGTTTTGAAGCTCTTTAAATCGTTGGATTTAAGCTGAGTAAGCATGGTGTTTACCATACTGCCCATTATGTTATTGGAGTGAACTTTTCCGTCGTCGTTTCCGTCACTTGTGTTGTCTTTCATCATTGAAGTCATCATAGACGACATATCCATAGCGTTGCGTTCTATGGCAATAGGATAGCTGGCGAGCGTTTCTTCCTCGACCGATTTTATATAAAGCTGTGCACCGCTCGATATCGACAGAATGAGCGCAATGCCGATAATTCCTATGCTTCCCGCAAAGGAAGTCATAAAGGTTCTGCCCTTTTTGGTCATCAGGTTGTTTAAACTCAATGACAGTGCAGTAAAGTATGACATCGACGGTTTCTTTATCTTCTTTTCCTTACCCGCCTTTTTCTTTTCGATAGGCTCGACTACATTTCTGTCGTAAGGATTGGTATCGTCAACTACCCTACCGTCAAGCAGTCTTATTATTCTGTTGGAATATTTCTCGGCAAGCTCCGGGTTATGAGTTACCATAATGATAAGCTTATCTTTCGATATTTCCTTTAAAAGCTCCATTATCTGAATGCTTGTTTCACTGTCAAGCGCGCCTGTCGGTTCATCGGCAAGGAGTATATCGGGTTCGTTTACAAGCGCTCTTGCAATGGCAACTCTCTGCATCTGACCGCCCGACATCTGATTTGGTTTTTTCTTAAGCTGGTCGCCAAGACCGACTTTTATAAGCGCATCCTTTGCCCTCTGTCTTCTTTCGGTTTTGGATACGCCCGATAAAGTCAGTGCAAGCTCAACGTTTGCAAGTACCGTCTGGTGCGGGATCAGATTATAGCTCTGGAACACAAAGCCGATCGAGTGATTGCGATATGTATCCCAGTCGGCATTTTTAAATTCCTTTGTTGATTTTCCGCCTATTATAAGGTCGCCTTCCGTGTATCTGTCAAGACCGCCGATAATATTTAAAAGCGTTGTCTTGCCGCAGCCCGACTGACCCAGTATTGATACAAATTCACTCTCGCGGAAGTCTATGCTGACTCCCTTAAGTGCGTGTACCTTTTCATCACCAACCTTATAATCTTTGGTTATGTTTTTTAGTTGAAGCATCTTAATATCCTCTTCATAAGAACTTTAAAGTTATATGTAACCGGCAAAAGCCGCTTTATAGTCTGCTAAACACCGTGATTGTTTATTTTAATCCGGCTGTGTTAACCGCATTTAAACTTTTCTTTTTCTTATCTTCGTTATTCTTTTCTTCTATCGGGAGATAAACGGTAAACTGCGTACCTTTATCGGGCTCACTCTTTACTCTTATCCTGCCGCCGCAAAGCTCGACAATTCGCTTTACCATAGCAAGACCAAGACCGTTTCCGCCGGTTGCGTGCGAACTGTCACCCTGATAGAACTTTTCAAAAATACGTTCGGCGGTAGCCTTATCCATGCCTATGCCGTTATCGGTGATACGCACTCTTACTTCCTGTTCATTCTTCGGGTTGATATCAAGCTTAACTTCAATCGTGCCGCCGTCCGGTGTATACTTTACAGCGTTGCCGATAACATTCAGCCACACCTGTTTAAGCATTTCGCTGTTGCCGTAATAGGTAATCTCGCAAAGATCCGGAATAACCTCCTGATTTTTTTCTCCCCACTGCCCCTGTAATTGCAGAACGCACCTGCGCAGTTCCTCATCGAGCGAAAAATCTTTCTTGTCGGTGATTATTTCCTGGTTTTCGAGCTTACTGAGCATAAGAATATTGCTTGACATATTTATGAGCCGCTGTGACTCGTTTATGATTATGTCAATGTATTCCTGCTCCTGCTCCTTAGTAAGTCCGCCTTTTTTGAGTTGCTTTGCAAAGCCGTAAACAGACACCATCGGCGTTTTAAATTCGTGTGAGAAGTCGTTTATAAAATCATTTCTGAAAAGCTCGGTATTGCCAAGCTCCTTTACCATTATATTGAAGCTTTCCTGTATATGCGAAAGTTCGCTGTTTCCGTTTTCCTCAAGTCGTACAGTAAAGTCACCCTTTGATACTTTAAGCAGACCTTCCTTGAGATCATTGAGCGGACGGAGCAGTATACCCGATAGCATAGCCGACAGTATACTGCCGATTATTATACAGGCGCACAGCATAATAAACGGCAGTAGCATCGGTACTACCTCTATATGCTTAATCAGTCCGAATGCGTCAAGTATATTGAATATCAGCACGCAGATAACGCCTGCCGATACCATTATGAAAAATACGAACAATACGACATAGGTATTTATGGAGCGCAGTCGCTTTTCCTCATCACTGATTTTTCTGTGCATCAGAATCCTCCTGACACTTAATGCTGTTTCAGCACAGCCTTGTAGCCCAGTCCTCTGACAGTTACTATCTCAAAATCCGGGTTGTCGTGAAACTTATCACGCAGGCGATTTATATGAACGTCTATAGTACGCTCGTCCGTTTCCGTTTCCATATCCCACAGCTCATCCATAAGCTGACGGCGTGTGAATATCTTGTTCTGATAGCTGAGAAGCTTGAACAGCAGCATAAACTCCTTGTTCGGAAGCTCATATGTATTGCCGCCGCTGGTAACTGTGAGCGCATCATAGTCAAGTACCGTGCCGCCTGCGTGGAGCTTGTGCTCATTCGCTATATTACTGCGGCGAAGAAGTGCCGATATACGAAGGAGCATTTCCTCATCATCAACGGGCTTCACCATATAGTCGTCAGTTCCGGCACGGAAACCGGCGATCTTATCGGCGGAGGTTTCCCTTGCCGTAACCATAAGGACAGGCGTATTACAGCCGCCCTCACGGAGCGTTTTGACAAACTCATAGCCGTCCATTCTCGGCATCATTACATCAAGCAGTATAAGGTCAACGTGCTGTCTGTCGAGTATATCGAGCGCATCAACGCCGTCAACGGCAGGTACAGGCTCATAGCCGTTTTGCTTAAGCACCGTGCACATCAGCTTTCTGGTATTTGTGTCGTCCTCTGCTACCATTATATGGAACATATTATTTCCTCCGTTTTCTTTAAGCAAATTGAACTGTATAGATTATATTCTCCTTGATTTAACCGAATATTAAGTTTATGTGGTATGAACCGCGGTATAGTTGTATAAAATGGGGTTGTAGCACAACCCGAAAAAAGAAAAAGTGAGTCGAAGCGCAAAGGATAGTGCGTAAGGCTCGCTTTTTTGTATGATTTGCTCCTATTATATTGCTTTAGTAATTAACAATGATAGCAGGCTACCGATAGT
>ERZ1026894.2022-NODE-2022-length-10975-cov-3.357601_pt1 | contig 10975 bp, 8 predicted proteins | sample MGYA00380177_ERZ1026894 | MGnify/ENA primary metagenome ERZ1026894 (study PRJEB33269, sample SAMEA4719813) | human gut metagenome | biome: human-associated habitat; feature: organic feature; material: feces | place: Cameroon | collected 2013-10 ... | reverse complement strand
ACAACGATTTTCTTTCCGGTTATGAATACGGAATCGGAAATACGGAACTTGTCCGCAAGTTCGCAAACGGCGACAAGCGCGTGGACCTCAACCGTTTTCTTGCTCCTGCGGGTCTGACGGTGAAAATCGGGAAATATTTCGCAAAAGGTTTTCCGTCCATTGATTTGGAGCAGACGAAATTCCTTTTCTCTTCCGGAACGGTCGCCTTCTTCATTGACGGCACTTACAACGCCTTTTCCATGGTCAACAATTCGAAGTTCAAGGTTGATGTGATTCCTCTTCCCGCGCTCGGCAGAGGTTTCAAATGGAAGGATTTGGGACGGATGACGGAAGTCGGCAGCGGCATCGGCGGACGCTTCGGCGTTCCGAAAAACGCAAAGGATGTCGATCTTGCAATCGACTTCCTGAAGTTCATCACTTCCTATAAAATTTCCCAGCTGACGATGATCCGTCACTGCAAATGGGGCTCTCCGCTGAAACGCGTCGATTACCGCGAGGCGTTCGGTCCGGAGGTTTCCTCCATGTGTCATTGTCCGGGCAAGGCGGATATGACTCCGGCGCAGATCGAGGAAGCGGTCGCTCTTCTGGAGAAATGCCGTCCTTACGAAGGCGCCGGCCATACCGGAATTCCGATGCTGACCCATATCGGCGGGAGGACGGAAAAAGATATGCTCCTTGTCCTGGAAGATCTGATTATCAATCAGCCGGAGAATCCGGAAAAGGAGTTCTGGAATGCGTTTCTCGGCAAGCGGAATCAGATTTCCAATGACCTGGATGAAGCCATTGTTTCCGAAAAACGCACTCTGCATGAACTGGACGCCATGCGGACGGCGTTCGCAATCGGTGAACTCGGCGCGGTTTCCTCCGAGGAGCGGGAGGCCTGCAATACGCGTTACAAGCTGAATCAGGAAGGGCTCATTTCGAGATTCAAGAACCTTGAAGATCTGCAGAATCTGCAAAAAGACATTTTCAAGCTGAAGGAGATTCGTTGAACTGCACGGACCGCTTCAATCTTTCTTTATCCCGGAAGTCTCTTCGAGCCGCGCTTTCAGTTCCGGCTGAATCGGGCGCGGCTGGGCGGGATGCCAGATCTGCGTGTTCAGAAAATCTTTGATCTCCGGATTCTCCGTGTGAATTCCGTAAAATTCCAGAATCGCATCGGCAAGATTTTTTGCCATCTGCGGTGAATAAGGTTTGACGGATTCAGTGTAACGCCGCATCCGCTCCCGGCGTTCGAGTTCCCGTTTGTCCTGCGTTTCGGGCATGTTTTTGAGTTCGCCGAGAGCCTTCTGCGCATATTGAAACTCTTTTTCCGTGTGATTTTTCACTTGTTCAATCAGAAAGTCGAACTGTTTTGCGGTGCGCGGAAACGCGAACGCAAAATGATAGGCAAACTGAAGATTGTCCCGTTCACCTTTCGGTTCAAATGGCTGATAGACGAGTTCCAGATAATCCGGAGCATGTTTCTTCCCCTTGACGAGAGTCCACTTTTCAAAAGCGGGATTCCAGTTGCGGACCAGAAAGGCGTCGCGGGTCAGCATCGTGGTGATCCAGAGATATTTATGTGAACGTTCGCCGTTGGGGATTTGCGGATAAATATCCAGCGGACCGCGTTTCGTGAGATATTCTTCAAACTGGAACGGATAGATCCGGAAAACCGCTTTTTCGATTTTCCCGGCCCAGCATCCGCCGGTTTCGGTAATGTACTGATGCATCTGCCCCTGGGTAAGAAACATATTTTCGAATTCCGTTTTCTGGTGCAGCATGGCCTCCCGGTGTTCCGGTTTCGCGAGAGATCCGAGCCCCATGTAACCTTCTATGGTATACATGACGGTGAGCTGGATTTCCTCTTTGGGTTTGAATGTCATATCCCAGAGAAAAAGATTGGAGAATTTTTTCTGAGCGTCGTATGGAACGTAGCGGACCGGGAAAAGTTTTTCCTTTGTTCCGGCGGCGAATCCGAAGCGTCCGATGAGTTCCGTCTGATGAATGCTGTCCGCCTTTGGAAACCAGACCGCGCCGCTCAGCGGGAAGCCGACTTGAACGGTCACTTCCTTGTCGGAAAGGTTCCGGAGCTTGAAGGTGCAATGAAATTTCATCGGATCCAGATTGCGGCAGGAGGAGTCCACCGGATAATTCCCGCGCATGGGGATCATGACAACTTCTTCTTCCACCATCTGAATCTTGTTCGAGGAGTCCATGACAACGGTCCGGCCGTTGCCGCGGAAAATTCCGGCGTTGGCAAATGCGGAAACGGAGACGGCAAACAGAATGAACAGAAGCAATGATTTCATAACGGTTCTCCTTTTATTCATTACTATATTTCGTGTTTTTTCAAATTGCAAGTTTAAAAATGAAAAAGCCCGGACGAATCCGGGCTTGAAAGTGCGGTTCGGGGAACCGGATCAGAGATCCTGACCGACGGTCCAGCGGACGAACTTCTTGACAACCAGCTTCGGAGCAAGCTTCGCGAGGCAGGTCTTGTCGTCGTGGATCCAGGGCTGACGCATAAGGCAGACCTCGGAGTACCACTTGTTCAATTTGCCGCCAAGGATCTTTTCGATCATGTTCGCCGGTTTGCCCTGGAGCTGAGCGGCGGCGATCTCTTTTTCCTTGTTGATGACGTCGGCCGGGATGTCCTCGGGGATGATGTATTCCGGGCTGAATGCGGCGATGTGCATGCAGACGTCCTTGAGGAGTGCTGCGTCATCGGAGCCTTCGGCTTCGATCATGATGCCGATGCGGCCTTCACCGTGCATGTATGTCGCAACCGCGGGAGCCTCGAAACGGAGGGCGCGGCGGAGAACCATCTTTTCACCGAACTTGACGAAGAGCTCGCCGAGCTTTTCGTTTTCGATTTCCTGCGCTTTGGCGGTGACGTCGCCTTCGCCGGAGGTTCCGGCGAGAACGCGGGCTGCGGCTTCCTTGACGTAGTCATAGAACTTTTCGTTCTTGGCAACGAAGTCGGTTTCGCAGAGAACTTCGATCATGACAGCCTTGTTGCCGTCGACTGCGGCGTAGATTTTGCCTTCCTTGGTGGCTTTGTCCGCGCGCTTTTAGGCTTTCGCCATTCCGGATTTTCTCAGGAATTCGACTGCAGCTTCCATATCGCCGTTGGTCTCGGTGAGAGCCTTTTTGCAATCCATCATGCCCGCGTCGGTTTTGTCGCGGAGCTCTTTAACCATTGCAGCTGTGATAGCGGCCATTTTCAGCCTCCTTATTTAGCTTCTTCAGCCGCGGGAGCGGCAGCTTCGGCTGCGGGAGCGGCTTTTTTCTTTGCAGCTTTCTTTTCGTCGGCGGCGCCTTTCTTCGGAGCGCGGCGGGTTGCGGGACGCTTTGCGCCGCCTTTGGCGGCCGGGCGTTTCTTCGGAGCGGCGGCGTCGGCTTTCGCTTTTTCAGCCTTTGCGGCTTCCGCTTTCGCGCGCTCTTCCGCAGCGTGCTTTCCGTAGACTTCGAGAGCATCCTTGATGGCCTCGAGGAAGGTGTCCATGATGACTTTGATGGACTTGACGGCATCGTCGTTGGCGGCGATGGGGTAGTCGATGTTTTCCGGGTCGCCGTTGGTGTCGACGATTGCGACGATCGGAATATTGAGCTTCTGGGCTTCCTTGACGGCGTTGTAGTTGTGGCAGACGTCGATGACGACGAGGACGTCCGGGAGACGCTTCATGGAAGCGATGCCGTCGAGGTCGCGATGGAGCTTTTCAGTCTGGCGGGTGAGGGTGACGATTTCTTTCTTCTTGAGTCCGGAAGCGGCTTCGTCGCCGACGACGGCGTCGATTTCCTGCATTCTCTTGATGGACTTGCGGATGGTGACGTTGTTTGTGAGGATGCCGCCCATCCAGCGTTCGGAGACGTAGTTCATATTGGTTGCTTCAGCAGCGTCCTTGACGATCTGCTGAGCCTGGCGTTTTGTGCCGACGAAGAGAATATTTCCGCCGTTCATGACGACGCGCTGCAGGAAATTGCAGGCATCTGCGATCTGGTGAATGGTCTTGGTGAGGTCGATGATGGAAATACCGTTTTTGGAACCGTAGACGAACTCTTTCATTTTGGGGTTCCAGCGTTTTGTCTGATGACCGAAATGGCATCCGGCTTCGAGCAGATCTTTTACTGAGATCGGCATCTGATACTCTCTTTCTTCTTTTACGACGCTTTGCTCCGGCCCGTTCCTTGAATTTTATAGAGCCGTGAAGACGCCTGTTTTATGAGTGTTCCGAAAAGACTCCGGGGTTGATTCATGGAGCGCGGACAGCGACACGCCGTCCCTTTTCCGGATACATAAAACATAAATATAGCATCAGAATTCAGAAAAGCAAGCGGAAATCTGCAATTAATCCCGTTTTTTTTGGCTCAGCTCATGCCGCCGAAAACTGCCTGGCCGATGCAGACGGAAGACTGATCGGGCGAGGTTTTTTCATGCGTGCGGACCTCGAAACCGCGATGCCGCAGCTCGGTCCGGGTCAGGCTGGTGAGCGCCCGGTTCAGAAAGACGGACCCGGAAAGAACGACCGTGTTCCGTCCGCTGCGTTCCCGTCCGAGCTCCGCCATGTCGCCCAGGGCGCGGGCGACAGACAGAAAGAACGCATACAGAAGATCGCCTGTGCTGAAGTCCGTCATCCAGGAGGGATCCTGAAGCGAACGGATGGTATCGGTCCAGTTTACAACCGTCAGCCCGTCGTCTTCATGCAGTTCGTAACCGAAGCGGGGGAGAAGAGTTTCCGCTTTCGCCGCATCCGCGCCGCGCCAGATTGCCGCGTCCATGCGGACGAGAACCTGTGAGTCGTAGGTGCGGGGGGAAGGCTTTTCCCGGATTGCGGCGGCGACAGCCTCGAAAAGGGGGAGGGCGGCGTGCGTGCGGATACGTCCCCGTTTTTCGCGCTCCGCAAGCGAGGCGGAGTACGATTCCGGGGTCAGGGCAAGCTTCCGCAGGAGAGTTTCGGAGGGCGGCAGTTTTTTCTGTTCCAGCGCACAGAGCAGAATGTCCCCGGGGGAGGGAAGGGCTCTGCTGTCTTCCGGAGGTTCGGGGAGTCGCAACGGAGAGAATGTTGCGAGACGGCGGAAGGCGGAGGGGGAGATGTCCATCATCTCCGCACCCCAGATTGCGCCGTCGGGGCCATACGCGCCGCCGTCGAGAATCAGCGCAAGCGACTCCGGCAGAGCGTGTTCCGCCATGCATGCGAGCGCGTTTGCGTGATGGCGCTGCGCTGTGGCGAGCGGAAGCGAACAGCGTTCCGCAAAGCGGAGGGCTTCCGCGGAGGAAAGCGTGTTGACGTCCATGTCGCAGACCAGAATATCTGGAATCTGGGCGTAGAGCATCAGGAGGCGTTCGCCGACAAGCGAGAGCGCGCGGGCGTCGCGGTCGGTCAGAATTGAACCCATCTGCTGGGAAACCGCGATGTTGTTGCGGTAGCCCAGCGCGACGGCGGAGGCGCGGTCCGAGCCGAGCGCGAGCACAACCCGCCGCAGAGAACGGTTCAGCTTCAGCGGAGTCGGGCAGATTCCGCGCGAGCGGCGGCGGACCAGAACTTTGCCGTCTTCTTCGAGTTGAACCGAGGAGCCGCCGTTCTGCCAGATTTTCAGATCGTGCGTGAGAATATAATCGGAATACTGCGCGTTCGCGAAAAAGTCGGAGTCGCCGCCCGCATCATCGGGATCGACCGGTTTCGGACCGCCGACGAATGCGAATGCGTCGAACTGCCCCTGCAGCGATTCGGGCGTGGGACGGCTTTCGAAGAGCAGGCGCAGCATCGCGGTCGGCGCCATGGCGAGTCCGAGCGTTTCGGGAAAATCGGGACAGAACAAATCCGGATCGAGCGGAGCGTCTTCGCGTCTCCGCAGGATTACGACCGGAGCGGCGGGCGAGGTCAGCATCTGTTCCTCCAGTTCGGAGCAGATGCAGTAACGGCGGGCGACTTCAAGGTCGCGCACCATGATGGAGACGGGTTTGTCGAGCACGTTTTTACGTCGCCGCAGCTCCGCCACGGCGTCGCGGTTGAGCGCATCGCAGAGAGTGATGAAGCCGTCGTAAGTTTTGACGGAGATAATTCCGCCTTTCTGAATTTTGTCGCAGGCCGTTTCGAGCGGAGAATAGGAGTCGGCAATTTCCCCGGTGCGGGTCATGAGCAGAGCGCTGGGACCGCAGACGGGGCAGGTCTGGTTCGGGTTTCCGGAGTGCTCCGCCTTCTCCTCCTCCGCGCACTCTTTGCAGGGCGGAAACGCCATGAACGCGGAGTTGCGGCGGTTGAACGGAGCCATTGTGGCGATGGAATATCGCGGTCCGCAGTTCCGGCACGAGACAAACGGATAGTGATAGAAACGCGATTCGGGGTCAAGCATTTTGCGGACGCAATCGGGACACGGCGCCTTATCCGCCTCCATGCCGTCGCCGGAGACGGGGGGACCGAGCAGTTTGAACGGAGCGGGGCCTTCGGGCGGATCGGGCGGCGCAACATCCCGCTGAACCAGACTGATTGCGGTCAGGTGAAACGCGCGCGGAAGTTTGACGGGGAGGGCGCGGAGGAATTCCGTGATGACGTTCTCCTCGCCGGAGAGCCTGAGCCTGGCCCCGTCCGGGGTGGCCGCGACCCATCCGCCGAGTTTTGCCTCGACCGCCATTTTCCAGATGAACGGGCGGAACGCCGGAGCGTTCATATACCCTTTCAAATCAACTGTTATGATCCTGCGCATAGCCGCACCTGTCATGGTTGTTCATATCCGCAACAATGTAGCGCAAAAATTCAATCTTTCCAGTGCTGAAATGCAGAAAAACGGGAAATATTCGCATTTTTTGATTGATTTTTTGCGTTTTGACGGTACATTGTTCCGAAAACAGGAGATTTTTTATGAGAAAAGCAGAAGAGATCCGCACGACGAAAGAGACCGACATTGCCGTAGCCATCAACCTTGACGGAGAGGGGAACGCGCGCGTCTCCACGGGTATTCCGTTTATGGATCACATGCTCGCGCTTTTCGCTAAACACGGCAAGTTCGACCTCGACGTCCGTGTGAAAGGCGATCTGGAGATCGACTGCCACCACACGATGGAGGATACCGGGCTTGCGCTCGGGAAAGCGATTGCGGACGCGCTCGGCGACAAGGCGGGAATCACGCGCTACGGTCACATCATTCTGCCGATGGACGAGGTCCTGGCGCTTGTCGCGCTTGATCTTTCCGGACGTCCTTGTCTGGTTTACGACGCTCCCGCGCCGGCGCAGTACATCCGCGAGCTTGATGTCGCGCTGTTCGGCGAATTCTTCCGCGCGCTTTCCAACACCTGCGGAATGAATCTTCACATCAGGATTCTGAATCCGGGGGAGACGCATCACACATTCGAGGCGATATTCAAGGCGTTCGGGCGCGCCCTCTGCACGGCCGTTACGATTGATCCGCGCGTGAAGGGCGTTCCCTCCACCAAAGGTTCCCTGTAGGATTTTTTGCGGGGAGAACCGCCGCGACAAGCGGTTCTCCCGCTTTTTTTGGCAAAAAACGCATTCCGGGAAATTTTCCCCTTGATTTTCTTCCGCAATGATGCTATGTTGCTTTCGAACTGATGAGAACTGATCTGTTTTGAGGAAAAATGAGAAAATATCTGAACCTTGTTTTGTGTGCGCTTGCCGCACTGTCCCTGTCTGCGCTTACCGCATGTTTCACGCCCGGCAACTATGAAAAAACGTTTCCCGAACTTGTTGAGCACTTTGCGCAGAACGGAATCAAAGTTTCCGCTGTGACGGGTCTTGTCACCAATCTTGCGCAGGCGGAATCCGCATTCGCGTTTCGCATCGGCGACCGGGAAGTCGGGATCTACAAGTACAATCTTGAACGCAAAAAACAGCTGCACCGCTATCGTCTTGTCGAGGATTCCGGTGTGCTCTATATCAACGGTAAAAAATTCAAGGCGCTTCGGAACGGGTGTTTCGTCATGATCGATTATGACACGCATCCGGAACAGGAGAAAATCGTCAAGGCGTTTGAATCGTTTTAGTGTACAATAAGACCGGGCGAGGGTTTAGACCCGGTCGGCCATAACTCGCAAAAGAAGAGAAGGGAGTTATTTTATGGCAGAGAAAAAGACCGCACGCGCAGTGAAGAAAACTGTGCCCGCCGCAGTCGTGAAGAAAACCGCGAAGACTGCGAAGACCGTGACAAGGAAAACCTCCGTCGGAAAAACGGAATCCGCGAAAAAGTATGTTTACCTGTTCGGAAAAGGAATCTCCGAAGGCCGCGCGGACATGAAGGAACTGCTCGGCGGCAAGGGCGCCAACCTCGCCGAAATGGCGAATCTGGAACTTCCGGTTCCCGCCGGATTCACCATCACCACCGAATGCTGCGTGGATTATTTCCGCGAGAACAGAATTCCTGCCACGCTCGAAGCCGAAGTGCTTGCGGCGCTTAAAAAAGTGGAAAAGGTCATGGGCATGAAATTCGGTTCCGCGACCAATCCTCTGCTCGTTTCCTGCCGCTCCGGCGCGCGTTCCTCCATGCCCGGAATGATGGAAACCGTCCTCAACGTCGGGCTTTCCTCCAAGACCATTCCCGGACTCGTCAAGAAGACGAAGAACGAACGGTTCGTCTATGACGCCTACCGCCGTCTCATCATGATGTATTCCGACGTCGTCATGGAGAAAGCGGAGGGCATTGAGCCGGAAGAGGGCAAAGGCATCCGCAAGATTCTCGACGAAAAGCTCGAAGCTCTCAAAAAGAAAAAAGGTTATAAATCCGATACCGATCTCAAAGTCGCCGACCTCAAGAAACTCTGCGAAGATTTCAAAAAGACCGTCAGACAGGTCCTGAAGAAAGACTTCCCGGATGACGCCATGCAGCAGCTCTGGGGCGGAATTACGGCGGTATTCAAAAGCTGGAACGGCAAAAAAGCTGTCTCCTACCGCCGCATAGAAGGCATCCCGGACGACTGGGGTACCGCCGTCAACGTCCAGTCGATGGTTTTCGGAAACATGGGCGAGTCCTCCGCAACCGGTGTGGCGTTCACCCGCGACCCCGCGACAGGCGACAACAAGTTTTACGGCGAATGGCTTGTCAACGCCCAGGGCGAAGACGTCGTTGCCGGAACCCGCACGCCGAACCCGCTCAACGACGAAACGAAGAACGAGCAGAACAAGTCTCTGCCTTCGATGCAGGAGCTGCTTCCCGCAATCTACAAACAGCTTTTCGATATCCGCAACCGTCTCGAACAGCACTATCACGACATGCTGGACATTGAGTTCACCATTCAGGAAAAGAAACTCTACATGCTCCAGTGCCGCGTCGGCAAACGCACCGGAACCGCCGCGCTCAACATGGCGATGGATATGCTCAAGGAGAAGCTGATCGACGAGAAGACCGCCGTCATGCGCCTTTCCCCCTCGCAGCTCGACGAACTGCTGCATCCGATTCTCAATCCGAAAGCCGAGAAAAAGGCGGAGCTCGTGGTCAAAGGCCTTCCGGCCGGTCCGGGCGGAGCGGTCGGCAAAATCGTCTTTACCTCCGAAAAGGCAATGGCTCTCGCCGCAAAAAAGATTCCCTGCATTCTCGTCCGTGAGGAAACCAATCCGGAAGACGTTGAGGGCATGCGCGCGGCAAGCGGCATTCTGACCGCCCGCGGCGGCATGACCAGCCACGCCGCTCTCGTCTGCCGCGGGTGGGGCAAATGCTGCATCGTCGGTGCAGACGAACTCGTGATCTCCGAAACAAAAAAGACCGTCAAGGTCGGAAAATTCTCCTTCGGGGAAGGCGATGTTCTGAGTTTGAACGGAACCCGCGGCTATGTCTATGCCGGTGAGGTCGAAACAATGGATTCGAGCGAAAATCCGCGTTTCCAGAAGTTTATGAAGCTTGCCGACAAGTACCGCGTTCTCGGCGTCCGCACGAATGCCGATACCGCGGCCGACGCGAAAATCGCCCGCTCGTTCGGCGCCGAAGGCATCGGTCTTTTCCGTATTGAGCATATGTTCTACGGCAAGGATTGCGAGGCCCCGCTGTTCGCTCTGCGCAAAATGATTCTCTGCTCCACCGAAACGGAGCGCGTCGCCGCGCTGAAAGAGCTTTTCCCGTTCATGAAGAAGGACATCAAGGCAACGATGAGCGCCATGAAGGGGCTTCCCGTCACGATCCGTCTGATGGACCCGCCGCTGCATGAATTCATCCCGAAGAGCGCGGACAAGATTGAGGAGCTCGCGGAAAGCCTCGGCATTTCCGTTGAAGAGATTCAGAAACGCGCCGCCGCTCTCCACGAAACGAACCCGATGATGGGACTTCGCGGCGTGCGTCTCGGCATCATCAACCCCGCGATTACGGAAACGCAGGTCCGCGCGATTTTTGAATGCGCCGTCGAACTCGGCAAAGAAGAGGGCGTGAAGTGCAAACCGGAAATCATGATCCCCGTCACCTGCGACGCCCGTGAAATCAAAAATCAGAAGGAGATCGTCTCCCGCGTTGCGGAGGAGGTCAAAAAGAAATTCAAACTCAAAACTTTCGATTACATGGTCGGCACCATGATCGAAATCCCGCGCGCCGCGCTTCTCGCCGCGGATCTCGCGGAGGAGGTGGAATTCTTCTCCTTCGGAACAAACGACCTGACCCAGATGACGTTCGGCTTCAGCCGCGACGACATCGGCGGTTTCCTCGGAACCTATCTGGACAAGAAGATTCTTTCCGCCGATCCGTTCCAGACGATCGACCAGAACGGCGTGGGGTGGCTGATTGACTTTGCCGTCAGCTCCGGCCGCACGGTCCGCCCCGGACTCAAGATCGGCATCTGCGGAGAGCAGGGCGGCGAAGCGAAATCCGTGGAATTCTGCCACCGGATGGGACTGAGCTATGTTTCCTGCAGTCCGTTCCGCGTTCCGATTGCCCGCCTTGCCGCCGCGCAGGCCGCAATCAAGCTGAATGCGAAAAAATAATTCCGGACGCCAGGCGATATCCGCACGCCGCATGGAGCTGAATTTCCATGCGGCGTTTTTTCGTTTGCCGGTTGAAA
>ERZ1026894.2020-NODE-2020-length-10989-cov-22.325590_pt1 | contig 10989 bp, 10 predicted proteins | sample MGYA00380177_ERZ1026894 | MGnify/ENA primary metagenome ERZ1026894 (study PRJEB33269, sample SAMEA4719813) | human gut metagenome | biome: human-associated habitat; feature: organic feature; material: feces | place: Cameroon | collected 2013-10 ... | reverse complement strand
TCGGATCCCAGCTGAAGAGGGGATGATAGAACTTCGCAGCCATCGTAAAGATGGGATGGAAGAGATAGATAGGCAGCGTGTTGCGCCCTATATATAATAAGGTGTTATCTATCTTTTGAATGTAGATTTTGCCTTGAATGCGAGTGATGAGGCTATGTATCCACATCAATGACGAAATGCAGCACCAGCAGGAGAAGATTACAGCCAGGCATCCCCAGTCGTACCATTCCTCTAAGCCCAGCAAGCTGAGCCAGAGCAGTAAGGCTGCAGGGGAAGGATGGAATATCTTGCCAAACTCTATATGGCATTGGCGAATTGCTGTACCGATGAAATAATAGGCTGCGGCACTGGGCGAAAGAGCGGGTGTCTTGGATGCCAGCAAGAGTAGGGTGGCGAAGATGAAGAGGCTTGTAGTGGTACTCATCGTCGTTTTTCCTTGTTTGAGGCTTTCCCAAGTAGCCCCCTTGAAACTGATATAATAAAGAATGCCACAGATAATCATCGTCTGGATAAACCAATAAGGACCTATAGATGTGACAAATATCTTCTCGCAAATCTGTGAGAAGGATAATTCCGTGATGCCATCTCTTACGGGCATGAAATAGGAAAGTACAGAGAAACCGGATACCATGATAACGTAGGGTAGGGCGAGACACATCAGGTATATTCCCATTTGCTTGGGACTTTTCTCGATATTGACAAGATAACCCGTGATGATGAGAAAGGTAGGCATCATAAACGAGAGAATGCCTGCCTTCAGATGTGGATAAGCATTGCCGAAGTTCACAATATGAATCAATATCATGAGAATGATGAGGATGGCTCGTATCAAGTCGAGGTCTGTATTTCTTTTCATGTTATTTTCTGTAAAATGGAAATTTATGATTCTCGGAATGGTTTGAAGTGTCCCTTGTCGGCGAAGGCAAGCATCTCTTTGTCTCCACGGCTATCTCCAAAGGCTTCTATCTCGTATTCTGAACGTTCTAAAGATTTTAGTACCTCTGTGATGCGGTGTACCTTCTCCTTACCGTAGCAATTGTTTGACTTGAATCGGCCCGTCAGCTTGCCGTCTTCTACTTCTATCTGGGTGCCGAGTACCTGAACACCTTTCAGGTTGCGGATATCAAAGAAAGGGCGAACCCAGTTGTCAATGCTGGCGCTTACGATGAAAACCTGGGCTCCTGCCACCAGTGCTTCGTGCATCAGGGTGATGCCTTTCGGGCGGAGCAGATGCTGGTTTTCTTCTGCAAACCCACGGCAGAGTGCTTCAAATTTTTCGATGCGCATGCCGGCGAAGAGGTGGGCGAAGATTCGCTGCTTCGCCTTCCAGTTGGGATATAGGTGCAGTTTCATCAATACCAGCAGTGGGCTGTACATCAGGAAAACCATCAGAAAGCGGCCTCTGCCTTTGGCATACTTGATGAATTCGAGCAGGGTATCACTCGTTGTCAGTGTTCCGTCGAAATCGAAACAGTATAATTTCTTCTTCATTTCTTGTTCTTCTTTTGGATTAACTCTTTCTTATACGATATAGATAAGGATGAGGAAGGAGAGCAGCCAGGCAAGAACGATAAACTGCGTGATTCTGTCGCGCAGGATAATTTTCGTAGGGTCGCCGCTCTGCTGGTCAACCACTGCAATCTGGATGTATCTCAGCAAACCTACCAATACAAATACGCTGGTAAGATAGAGGTATTCGGTATGGAAATTCTCTATTACTTCAGGGCTCACCGTGTACATGATGTAGCAAACCAGGGTAACTGATGCCGTAATGGTGATAGCCTGATTGATGAAGGTGAGGTTGTATCGGCTCGTATTCTTGCGTGGCGCCTCGCCCGTCTTTTCCATTCGCAGCACGTCATCGCGGCGCTTGGCAAAACTCATGAAGAGGGTGATGAGGAAGGTCATCAGCACTATCCATTTACTGAGTATGATGTGCGTAGCGACACCACCTGCCAGCAAGCGGAGCACAAAGCCGAAAGCCACGATGCACACATCGATAATGGCATACTGCTTGAGCTTGGCGCAATAGCAGAGGTTCATGACCCAATAGAAGGCGATGATTCCCATCGTCTCCCACGAATCGAGCAGACTGCATACCCCCATTGAGAGGATGAGCATCAGAAACATCAAAGCGTAAGCCTGCCTGATGCTTACGGCTCCTGATGCGATAGGGCGGTGACATTTCACCGAATGGCGGCGGTCTGCCTCCACATCATGGATGTCGTTGAAGCAATAGATGCTCGATGCGGCAAAGCTGTAGGCAAAGAAAGCAATCAGACCCGCCAGCAGGGCATCTGTATGAAACAGGGCACCACCAAAGAAGAGGGGCACGAAGATAAACATATTCTTGATCCACTGTTTCGGGCGGATCAGGCGCATCAAGGCAGCGAAGCCTTTGCTGTCTTTTATTTCATTCTCGTTCATAAAAACTTCTTTTTATTTAATCTTAGATGATTCTTTTTATTTAATAATCTGAGATAATTCCTTGGAAATCCATTCTGCAATCTTGCTCAATATCCAGGAGAGTGGCAGGGTGATGGCGATGCAGAGGATGAAGGTAGGCCAGTATCCCAAGTGGTGAGGCTCGATATAATGGAGCACGAAGTGGATGTGGATGAGATAGCATTCCAGACTCAATGCTCCTACCAGCATAAAGCTGCGGTTAAACCATCCTGGGGTACGGCGGAAGATGCGGTTCAGGAGCAGGATGCTCGTGATGGTGAGCGGGATGTAGAGCATACGCTCCAGAAAGAGCGGAAACATGCCGTGCTTCTCCTGTTCCAGGAAGATGCTTGCGAGCAGCGTCATCAGGAACATCAGCCATATCATCCAGATGCTGGCACCATCAAGTGTCTGCTTCTGGCGCACCATCTCGCCCATATTGATGCCGATGAAGAAGATAGGTACTCGGCTCCAGAAGATTTCCAGATGACCTACTGCCTGATGAATCGGGGTGACGTATTGCACCAGGATGCACCACATGATCATCACCACCGGTAGCCATTTGTAGATGGGGTGGCGCTTGATGAGTTCCATATAGGCTGGGGCGAAGAGATAGAGCATCATGGTGGCTGGGATGTACCAGAAGGTAAGCTCGTCGTATCGCCAGAAATTCCAGTTGATGGTAATCTCGCCTATCAGGTTGATCCACGCCTCGAGGTCTCCTCCCTGGAATCGGGGGATGTAGTAGAGACAGGCGATGATGAGCCATGCCGGGTAGATACGCAGGTAACGGCGGATGAAGAAATGCTTGGCAGAAGGATTCTTCATCCAGGAAAACCACAGGCCGATGCCGCTGAGAAACAGAAACATATCTACTCCTACATTGCCCATGCGGCGCAATCCGAAGAAAGCGTCCTCTCTAGGCAGTGCTACATGAAAGAGAATGATGAAGAGCATGGCGGCTCCCATCAATTCACCGCGATATCTGCTGATATTCGCCAGTTCTATGTCTTTTATCTTCATGATTTTCTTTTAATATTTCGGGTTTGGAATCTTCTTCATCAGTTGGGTGAAGAGCCAAGCCAGGCAGATGCTCGATATGATGTAGAGGAGCAGGCCGGCATAGATGTCTCCATGACGGCTGATGGGGATGAATATCTTGCGGGTGATGGGATGGGTGACGAAGAGGGCGGCTGAGATGACGCCCATCCATTCCAGAACCTTGTAGATGCCCGACAACCAACTTGCCTCCTGCAGCAAATCGGCTACAAGCACACTGAGCAGACAGATGAAGAATGGTACGAAGGTCCATCCTATCATGTTGAGACTCAGACTGTAGATCAGCGAGATGCAGAATACGCAGCCGAAGATATTGGTTACAGGAGAATGGAAGGTCATCAGAATCTTCTCGCCATAGCGGGCGTAGAGAATGCCCAGACCGAATGGCAGCATACCGCCCATGAAATTATAGCGGTAGCGGTTCATCGCCTCGCTCTCGGGATTGTCAAAGCCCAGCAGCAGCTGGATGCCGATGCAGAGAAGCATCAATCCTGCCGTCCATCCCCAATGCCGGCGATAGAGCAGCAGTCGATATACGATGTAAAGCTGCAGCATCAGACCGAAAAACCAGTAAGGTCCTGGCCAGATGATGTTGTCGGGATTTGGCAATACATTGTTAAACATACCCAGCATCGATACGATGCCCAGCACCTCGTAATGGCGTGGACCCGGAGTGATGTAGTCTATCATCGTGAAAGCGATGAAACCTACGATCATCATCTTGAAGAGCTTCAGATAGTGATAGCGGATGAAGCGCAGAGGTTCGCGCCAGCTGATGCTCCAGGATTGCTTCCTGCCCGAAATGTTGTACATCTGAGCCTGCTGGTCGGCAGAAAGATGAGGCTTGGCTTCATACTTCATTACCAGTCCGTATGCACTCAGGAAGAGGAATACGGGCACTCCGTAATGGCCGAAGAACGACAGCAGATGGACAGGCAGGTTGATGTCGGGATTCGCCATCACCTGCAGCAGCCAGTCGGTGTTGTGCTGGAAGAACTGATATTCATTCTCCTTGACAATCGGACCTAGCCAATGGCAATAGTTATGTAGGAAGATGCCGATGATGGCAAGTCCTCTCAATGCATTGCATGCACTTCTGGAAAGTATGTTCTGATTCATTTCCTGGCTCCTTTCTTTGTTTGTTTCTTACCTTGTTTCTTATCTTTTTTCTTGTCTTGCTTCTTTTCTTCCTGCTTAGCCTGCGTCTTGAAATATTCATCCCGCAGCTTGTCGTAGTCGGCTGAGTTCTTCAGGATGCGGGGGCGCATCTCGTTGTATTTCGGACTCAGAATATTGTTCTCCTCCTTGTAGGTCGGAGTCTCTATGCCGGCAAGATACAGCAGCAGGTGCGGCAGGGCATCCGTCATCATCCGCTTGTCCTTGGCGGCACGTATCTGCCGGTAGATGGCGCGGTGTTTCTGGATGTATTTCTTTGAGCAGTAGATCCAGAAAGGAATCTCAAACTCATAGTGTGCCAGCTTCCAGTCGATGTTGGCGGAGTGGTTGCGGCAGATGAAACCACGGTTTTCCTCGTAGCACTCCTCGCCATGGTCGGGCACATAGATGATGACGGCATCTTCCTTCTGGAATCGCTTCACGATCTCTGCCACGATGGAGTCGTTGTAGAGGGTGGCGTTGTCGTAATGGCTCAATACCTTGCGCTGGGCATCGGTCAGCTCTGGGCGCTTGTCTTCGTAGCTGCTTGCCCAGAACTTAGCCTGATTCTGGCGATAGCGCAGCTTGTAGTTCACGTGCTGACCCATCAGATGGAAAATGGTAAGATTATGGTCGGTCTTGAATTGTTTCAGACTGTCATCATAATCTTTCAGCAGTCCATCGTCCAGTGCATGCAGCTGGGTATTTCTGTGGTCGAACTGCAGCTTGCTCAGTTCCGGATTGTTCAGGAAGAAGCCGCCGCTGAAGTCATATACCGCCTCCTTAGCCTGAGGCAGGAATTCGTTGGTGATGAAGGTTACGTTGTAGCCTGCCTTGCGGAAAACCTCCGGGAAGAGCGGATAGTCGCACCATTCTCCCTTATCGCCTACCACATAGGTAGAGAGCATGTGCTTGAATACGAAGCTGGTTAGGTTCCAGCAGGTCACGACATCTGTAAACTTGGTGAGTTTCTTCGATTTCTCCAGCGCCGATTGGTTTGGGGTGGTTTTCATGAAGTAGCCATATTGCTGTGAATGATGGCGACCGTAGCTTTCGCCTATGATCAGTACGATGTTTGGCGAGCGGAAGCTGCAGCTATCTACCTTCACCTCGTGGGCAGCATGAATCAGTTGGGTAATCTGATGCGCTGCCAGTTGGTTGGCATAGATGCTGAAGTGGAGTCGGTAGATTGGCAGATAGAGCACGGCATGATCTTTCTCGGTGAGGGTATGCTCCACCTCTCCGATGGTTCTTCCCGTCATCAGCTTATGGTAAGCCTCCTTGTTGTGCCAGGAGGTGCAGATGGAAGTGATGAGGATCGCCAGGCAGAGGATACCGAAGGTGGCTGGCATGGCTGCCGTCATTCGCGGAATGGCCATCAGTCGTTTCTTGAGTGATGCCAATTCGAGTATGGTAACGAGGAAGACGTAGATCTTGATGAGCCGTTTCCGGAAGATGACGATGAGTACCTGCAGGAGCGCCAGGAGCAGAATCCAGCCCACGCTGCTGAAGAGCACTTCGGCAGAGATGAGGGCAGAGAGGAAGCTGCTTGCCTCAGAACTGTTGGTTTCTCCCACCAGCATCAGCATAGAAGGGTTGAGTGTGGAACCGAAATTCACGAAGCAGTAGGTATCAGCGGCTGCCGTGACATATAATATAATGTATAATATGACACGCAGACCCCTGCGCACCTTCTTCGGGAAGACGGCGAGGATGGCGCTTACGATGTAGAGGTCCAGGAACAGCTCCAGGAACATGTTCTCGTAGAGCGTTCCGTTCTTCGGAATCGTGATGAGTGAACTTACCATGCCCAGGATGTACATGGACACAAAGAAGTTGGCATTGCGCCTGATAGGGGCTGATGCCAGACTAAGACAGTTCTTGATGATTTCTTTCCAACTCATAGCTTTCTATTGATGATGTTTGCTATTTTTAGAGAATAGATGTTGGGCACTCTTTTTAGACTTAGAGCGCCTGATAGTTTTTGATGGCGAGGTTCTCGATGCATTCGGGAACCATACCTTCGATGCTTTTTCCAGCCTTGATGCATTCGCGTATCTCCGTACTGCTGATGTTGAGCAGTGGGGTTTCTACGATGGTAACACCGGCAGGCACTTCGCCAACGCTGGAGCCTTGGCGGGGATAGACTACAATAGGGTAGTGGGCAAGAATATCGTCGTGGTGATACCACTTGTCGAATGCTGCCCAGTTGTCGCCGCCTATTAATAGTGTAAACTCACATTCAGGATAATCCTTGCTGATGGCCTGCAGGGTGTGCCAGGTATAGGAAGGCTTGGGCAGGCGGAACTCATAGTCGCATGCCTTCAGCTGGGGTTCATTCTCCAGAGCCTTTTCTACCATCTCCAGGCGCAGGTGGTCATCGAGCAGGTCGGTAGCAGCTTTCTTGAATGGGTTCATGGGGGAGACCATGAACCACACTTCATCCAGCCCCGCCTTCTCGCAGAGGCTTTTCGCCAATGCGATGTGGCCGGTATGGATGGGGTTGAAGCTGCCTCCGAAGATTCCTACCTTTTTCATTTCAATTATTCGCTCAAAAAGTCTTTTACTAGCTGATAAACCTCCTGCTGAGCTTTTTCCAGATCATCGTTTACGACTACGTGGTCGAACTGAGGAGCGAAGGTCAACTCGTAGCTAGCCTTGGCAAGGCGCTGCTCGATTACTTCAGGGGTATCTGTGTTGCGGCCTACCAGACGGCGGCGCAGTTCCTCTACCGAAGGAGGTTGCACGAAGATGCTCAGGGCACGTTCGCCATAGAACTTCTTGATATTGACGCCACCCTTTACATCTACGTCGAAAATTACCGACTCGCCCTTGGCAAGCTGGTTTTCTACCTGCGACTTCAAGGTGCCGTAGAATCTATCCTGGTAAACTTCCTCATACTCCAGGAACTCATCAGCCTCAATCTTGGACTTGAATTCCTCTGGAGACAGGAAGAAATACTCTACTCCATTCTGCTCTGTGCCGCGAGGGGCACGAGAGGTACAACTGATAGAGAAAGCCAACTTCAACTCTGGGTGCTCTTTCATCAGCCAGTTGACGATGGTACTCTTGCCGCTGCCCGATGGGGCGCTGAAAATCAATAATCCGTTCTTCATTTTACTTTGAACTTTGAATTTTGAACATTGAACTTTATGATTAGTAAAGCAAATCTATTTTCCACATTAAATTAGAGAGCATTCAGCACCTGTTCCTTAATCTGTTCCAGCTCATCCTTCATCTTCACCACGATGTTCTGCATTTCAGCCTGATTGCTCTTGGAACCTGTGGTGTTGATTTCGCGGCCCATTTCCTGGGCGATGAATCCGAGCTTCTTGCCCACACCGTGACCTTCCTCATTCATGGTCTCGCGGAAATACTTCAGGTGGTTGGCAAGGCGCTGCTTCTCCTCGCTGATGTCGAGCTTCTCGATGTAGTAGATGAGCTCCTGCTCCAGGCGGTTCTTGTCGTAATCCACATTCGGAATCTGCTGCAGACCGTTTACGATGTTCTGGCGGATCTTCTCCACACGTGCCTTCTCGTATGGTTCAATGCTGGCAAGGAGAGCCTGGATATTATCCACTTTCTCGGTGAATTTCTTCTGCAGGGCAGCTCCTTCCTGCTTGCGGAAGTCGCTCAGATGGCCGATAGCCTCGCAAATTGCATTTTTTGCCACTGCCCACTCCTCGTCGGTCAATTCTTCCACATCAGTTTTGGTTGTTACATCAGGAAGACGCAACAAGGTGCTGTACCAATCTGTAGGCTCAGGAATGCCTGTTTCAGCAGAAATTTTCTTGATCTGCTGATAATAATTCTGAACAAGCGCACTGTTGATAGGTGTAGCATCTGTAGCTGCATCCTTCTCAATCCAGATAGAGAAGTCAATCTTGCCTCTTTCCAGGCTCTTAGCTATATACTGACGAATCTCCATCTCCTTCTCTCTGTAGAGAGGAGCGATACGTGTAGAGAGGTCAAGATTCTTGCTGTTTAATGACTTTATCTCTACATTAATCTTCTTTGTTTTGTAGGCCGCGGTAGCTTTTCCGAAGCCTGTCATTGACTGTATCATATAATCTTTCACGTTAAATTTCTGCAAAAGTACAAAAAAAAGCGAGAAAATGAGTATATTTGCACCTTAATTTAAGAATATATTTTTTAATTATGTCGTGTATATTGAATATTGAGACGAGTACGGACGTGTGCTCAGTGGCAATTAGTGATAGTGGACAGGTGATTTTCAACCAGGAAGATCACACTGGTCCTAACCATGCAGTTAAGTTGGGTGTGTTTGTTGATGAGGCTCTTGATTTCCTCGATTCCCATGGTCTTCCATTAGAAGCTGTGGCTGTAAGTTGTGGTCCAGGCTCCTATACCGGATTGCGTATCGGTGTGAGTATGGCTAAGGGCATCTGCTATGGTCGCGGGGTGAAGCTCATCGCAGTACCAACCCTCGAATTGATGGCTGTGCCTGTATTGCTTGGCGAACATCCTGAGCAGGAAGACGCCCTCATTGTACCTATGCTCGACGCGCGCCGCATGGAGGTGTATGCCGAAGTGCTCGACCGCTCCCTGAAGGTGGTTCGCCCTATCCAGGCTGATATCGTGGATGCCGAAACCTACAAGGAATATCTGGACGGGCATCATGTATATTTCTTCGGAAACGGTGCAGCCAAGTGTATGGAGACCATCAACCATCCTCATGCGCATCTCGTGGAGGGCATCGAGCCGCTTGCCAAGAATATGGCACCGCTTGCCGAGAAGAGATTCGTAGAGGGCAAGTTTGAGGATGTGGCTTACTTCGTACCATTCTATCTCAAGGATTTCGTGGCAAAGATGCCTAAGAAGCTTATCTAGGAGAGATGGATGGCGGGAGCATCCGCAGATTTGAATAGTGGGGTTATCCTCTGAATAATAAAAGAAACAAGCAAGAAAATATGAATAAAATAGGATTAGACTATAATACAACGCGAGAAAAGCTCGTGCTGCCTGAATACGGACGTGAGATTCAGCAGATGGTGGATTACTGTGTAGAGTTGGAAGACCGCAAGGAGCGCCAGCGCTGTGCCGAGTCTATCATCAAGATCATGGATCGTATGTTTCCGGAAAACAGAGGCTTGGAAAACCATGAGCAGAAACTCTGGGATCATCTCGCCATCATGAGCAATTTCCAACTTGACATCGATTATCCTTTCGATGTAAGCAATGCTGCAAAGATTGCCAAGAAACCCGAAACCGTGGAATATCCTAACCTGCGTATTCCTGTGCGCCATTATGGTGCCATGCTTTTCGAAATCTTCGAGAAGCTGAAGCATATGGAGCCGGGCAAGGAAAGAGATGAACTGGTGAAGCTGACAGCTAACCAGATGCATCGCAACCTGATGCAGTGGAGCCATGGTTCCTGCGATGAGCAGAAGGTGGCTGCCGATCTGGCGAGATTTACCGATGGCAAGATCAAACTCGATCTCAAGCATTTCGTCTTCGAGAAAGTAAAGGAGACCCCAGCTCGCAGCAATAACAATAATAATAAGAAGAAAAAGTAATCACTTTTTGTAATTTAGATAATCAGATTATAATAATTAGACAAGCTTATGGAGTCTTTCATCATAGAGGGCGGTCATCCGCTCCAAGGTACCATCACCCCGCAGGGAGCCAAGAATGAGGCGCTGCAGGTGATCTGTACCACCATTCTTACCGATGAGCCCGTGCGCATTACCAATGTGCCGGACATCCTGGATGTGAACAACCTGATCAAGTTGCTCCAGGAAATCGGTGTGAAGGTAACCCGAAACAGCCGTCACGATTATACCTTCCAGAGTGATGAACTGAAACTGGATTATCTCGATAGTCTGGAGTTCGTGAAGAAGTGTTCTTCGCTGCGTGGCAGTGTACTGATGTTCGGACCATTGCTCGGAAGATTCGGCAAGGCTACCATCGCCAAGCCGGGTGGCGATAAAATCGGCCGCCGCCGTCTTGATACCCACTTTCTGGGATTCAAGTACCTGGGTGCCAATTTTGTGCACGATGAGGAGCGCAATGTATATCAGATACAGGCCAAGAAGCTGAAGGGATGCTATATGCTGCTTGATGAGGCTTCGGTTACCGGTACTGCCAACATCATCATGGCGGCGGTTCTTGCCAAGGGAACCACCACCATCTATAATGCAGCCTGCGAACCATACATCCAGCAGCTCTGTCACCTGCTCAATTCTATGGGTGCCCAGATCAGTGGCATTGCCAGCAATCTGCTCACCATCGTGGGTGTGGAGAAGCTGCATGGCGCCGAGCATCGCATCCTGCCTGATATGATCGAGGTGGGTTCCTTCATCGGTATGG
>ERZ1026894.2014-NODE-2014-length-11009-cov-4.244751_pt1 | contig 11009 bp, 6 predicted proteins | sample MGYA00380177_ERZ1026894 | MGnify/ENA primary metagenome ERZ1026894 (study PRJEB33269, sample SAMEA4719813) | human gut metagenome | biome: human-associated habitat; feature: organic feature; material: feces | place: Cameroon | collected 2013-10 ... | reverse complement strand
ATCCTCGTCTTGGAAGGTATCATAGGCTTTTTCCAATAAAGCATGAATTTCGTTTAGATCATTTTTCTTTTCGGAATTTTCGAAATAGGTTGCGCATGCCGATTTTTTTTGTTAAAATTTGTTTATCCCGTTTTAGAGGTGCAATTTGTATGGACGCTGACCCTCGAAGTAGTCAACAACTCCACTAATACGCACACGTTTGAAGTTCTCTCGGCGTGGCGTATCGCTATGCCTAAGGAGGACAAAATGATCCAAGTCTACAAAAAAGTCAACAAATCCGTCATGGAAGTAGACCCCGAACTTATCGTCGAGGGCTACGATTTTACCGAGCAATGGATTCACATGTCAAACCCCACCGACAAGGAAATCGAGTTGGTGTGTTCGTCATGCCAAATACCCGAAGATTACGTCAAAGCGGCATTGGACTCGGAAGAGCGCGCTCACTGCGAAAAAGAGGACGGCATACTTATGGCGGTCACCGACATTCCGATAACGGAAGAAGATGACGACAGATACACATACGCAACCCTCCCGTTCGGCTGCATAACGACGCCGAGTACAATCGTCACCGTCTGTCTGAACGAAACGTCAATAATAAACGACCTCATGGCAGGACGTTACGTCAAGGATTTCAACATTCACAAACGCACCCGTTTTGTGCTTCAACTTCAATACGTCATCGCAAAAAAGTATCTGCAATACCTCAAACAAATCGACAGAGCAAGTCAACGTGTTCAGGCAGAGCTTGAAAAAGCCATGAAAAACCAAGGACTTATCGAAATGCTTTCTCTTGAAAAGTCCCTCGTTTACTTCTCCACTTCCCTTCGTGCCAACACAGCCGTACTCGACAAATTCCCCCGCCTTGTAAAATTCTTCGAGGAAGACGACGATTTGTGGGACGATGTGCTTATCGAAAACAGACAGGCAATCGAAATGTCCAACATCTACCGCGATATTTTGAGCGGAACAATGGACACATATGCGTCGATAATTTCAAACAACCTCAACGTCGTTATGAAGACGCTCACCGTTCTCACCCTTTTGGTGGACACGCCTGCAATGATAGCTGCGCTTTGGGGCATGAACACGGGCGTTCCGTTCGAACACGAGCTGTGGGGATTCTGGGTTGTCGTGGGCATAAACGTGATTATTTGCATCGCACTGATAATCGTGTTTATCAAGAAAAAAATGCTAAAATAAGTCTTAATTCAGCAAAAAATACAGATTGAAAAAATCGGCGAAAAACACCGCCGATTTTTTTGTTGCATTATACTTGATTTTCGCGATTCTAACCGTACAAAACAAAATTTGTTCGTTGGTTTTTTCAGACCTTTTTCGGACAAAACAAAACGGAAGCGATACGCCTCCGTTTTTTTGTCAATATTCAGCAAAACCGATATTCTATCAGCCTTGAATAAGCGATTTCATGACTTTTGCCATGCATTGAACGACAATCTTCTTTTCTGCGGGTATGTCTTTATATTTGTTGTATGCGCTCAGCAAAAGCGTTGCGATGTTGATCTTCATTTGCTTGGACATGTTTTGCGAAAGCATATAATCGACAAGGTTGGGAAGTTTGACAAGTTTTGCGGGTTTGACGATTTCGTCATCCTCTTCGCTCGGACCGTCAACAACATATACGACCTCTTCTTTTTGTTCCTCTGTCGCGCTTTCGGTTGCAACATCTTTTTGAGATTCTTCAGGCTCCTCGGATTCGTCTTCGGTCTTGTCGGAAACATCATCCGTTTCTTCAGTCGCGTCTTCCGTTTGCGTCGATTGTTCGGATTGTTCACCCTGTTCGGATTGTTCAGGTTCGACCGTAGTTTCATCCTCGGCGGGCGTTGAAGGTTTGACTTCCTCTACACTCTGTACGGGTGCTTGTTCGGGTTGAGATTGGTCATCGACAGGTTCGGCAACAAGATCTTCGCCCTGTTCTTGCTTGAGGATATAGGCGATGGCTTCGTACTCTTTGGGGAGTGCGTTGTCGTCCTCGTCATCGTCGACAAGCTCGCTTTCAAGGAATATTTTGTCTTCTTGCTTTTGTGCCGCTTCTTGCTGTTGTTTTTGAAGCTCTTGCTGTTGTTGCAAGCGCAATTCTTCTTCACGGCGTTCTGCTTCGAGTTTCTTTTTCTTCTTACCAAACATCTTACAATCCTCTCAATATTTTATTGATATTCTATGTCGGCTCACAATTTTCCCGACAATTAGTTGTTTGTTTGCAAATCACGCATCACTTTCGCGAGGCACGACACAACGATCTTGCGATCCTCTTTGCTGTCCTTAAACTTGTTGTACGTGCTTATAAGCATTGTTGCGATTTGAATCTTCATGGCTTTTGGCATGCTCTTTGACAGCATATAATCTACCAAATTGGGCAATTTGACCAGCTTGGCGGGTTTGACTTGTTCTTCATCGTCCTCGTCGCCGTCCACAACGTAAACGACTTCGGGTTCTGAATCTTCTTGCGCTTCTTCCGTCTCCTCGGACTGCTCGTCGACATTTTGCAATGCCTCGCCTTCTTCCGCTTCATCGGATTCTTCGGTTTCGGCTGATTCTTCGGTTTCGTCGACAGAATTCTCTGCTACGGTTTCGTTATCCTCGGAATCGGATTGATTTCCTTCCTCACAAGGTTCTTCCTGCTCTTGTTCGTCCTGTTGCGGCTTGGCAACATCTTCGGCTTTTTCGGCTTCGTCATCGGACGCTTCCGCTTCGTTTTCTTCTTCGTCAGATTCATCTCCGGCGGACGGTTCTTCGGCGGACTGTTCTTCGGCGAGTGTTTCTTGCTCGGCAGGTTTTTCCACCTCACTCTGCACTTCTTCTTCCGCCTGTTCGACCTCTTGCTCTAAAACGTCCTCGTTTTGAACTTCCTCGGGTTGTTCGGATTGCTCGTCAAGGCTGTCTTCGGTTTCTTCTTCTTGCTCGGCCGTCTGTTCGACTTCTTCTTGCTGCGCTTGCAAAAGCTCGTCTATATGCTGTTGCTCGGTGGTATCTTCGTCCACGTTTTCGGTTGCGGATTCGGTTTCCTCCGATTCCTCTTGAGCGGTATGTTCGGCTTCTTCCTCCTGAACTTGCAAAATCTCATCGATGCTTTCTTGCTCGTCGTCAGAGCTTTGCTCTTTCATTTTTTGCTCGATGAGAGCTTCGATGGGAGTCTGTTCGTTGTCGTCTATGTCGACGGCTTTTGCCGTGTTGCGCGCTATGATTTCCTCAACAAGCGAATTCAGTTCCTGCAAAGGCGACGAATCGGTTGCGTAATTGCTTTCGATTTGGAGATTGACTTTTGCGTCAAGGTCTTCCTGCATCGCCTCGAATGTTTCCAGACATCTTTGATTTTGCTTTTTTGCGAGAATGACGAGAACAAGATAAATCACGCCGATAAGCACGAGTGCCGCAAGATGCACAACGCCCATTCCCGAACCTTTCAACGTGCCATAGCCCCAAAACGCAAACAGCCCGAGCAGGATAAGCGAGATTGCCGCAAACACGCCCGAGCGCACGTCTTTGTTCTTTTTGACAAACTTGTCGTACACTGCCGAATCGCTCACAATGTCGCTGGGATATCCGAAACGCACTCCCAGATATTGCACCCATGCGTCACGCAAAGGTTGCGGCGTTTTTTTGGAGAAACAATGCGCCGTAAAATCGCTGACGTTGTCGTCGTCCACGGCGTCGATGTTGGCAAGATATTTCCGGATTTTTTTGCTTGAAACGTAAAGCTTGCGAGCGCGGGAACCGAGCAAAGTAAAAGCGATTATGACGCCTATGCCCAAAATCACCGACAATACGACGATGAAAAACAATTTGGTGTCGACAACAGGGAGTTTTTCGGACACTCCTGCAAGCCAATGAAACGCTTTTTCAAAAAATTCCACGATTATCCTCCGTCTCGGCATCGATGCACGCGTCGATAACTTTAAGAAATATCTATATAATTATACATAGAGCGCGCATAAAAATCAAGGATATTTTTCAAACATTTGATTTTTTTTACACAAAAATTCTTGTGGCGCAGAGAATAGAAAAAACGCCTCTCGGAATCGAGGAGCGTCTTATGCGCAAGGCGATTCCGATTTTGACGAAAAAGGTCTTGCGTTTTGCCTAATGATTCTTTTCAAAACCGGCATCGTTGTTTTGTATGCCAAAGATAAAACCTTATACTTTCAAAGTCTTTCCTGTCGCAAACGAATACAGCAAAATTTCATCCACTTTTGCTCCAATCGCACTTTCAACTGCCGATTTGTACAAATAAAGTTGTTTTTTATACTTTTCGACGGTTTTTTCATCTTTAAGTGCCGACGTTTTGAAATCGACGATGATTTTCTTTTCATCGTTAATAAACAAGTCGATTACGCCTTGAACAAGAACTCTGTCGTCGCTTGAAAACTCGCTTGAAACGTCGCTTGCTTTTTTGTACATCATAAAGGCTTGTTCTCTGAAACATCTGCCTTTCTTTTCCGCCTCGCGCGCAATCTGCATGATGTCGCTTTCAAGACATGCGGCAATATCTTTTGCGTCAACCGAGGCTCTTTCCTCGGCGGTGAGAACGTTGCTTTTGACAAGCATGTCCATTTGATTTTCGGCCTCTTTTTCGCCGCTGACAAAATAGTCGATATACTGCATGACTTTGTGGTATGCCGTGCCGCGCTTTGCCGCCTCCTCGAACAGATTTACCGCGTCGTCGTCAATGCTGTCAAGTGCGGAAACACTGTATTTCATCGCAAGAGAGGTTGCCTGTTTATGCGGATACTCGAAAGCCTGCGCTTGTTTTATTGCGTTCACGATTTTATCGTTTGCAACCAACTGCACTCTTCCTTCCGTATTCGTTTGCAAGTCCTCGTCGTCGGAGAAATGCCTGAAAGGCACGCACTTCACCGAACCGTCAAACACTGCGCCCGAAATAAAGTCGATGTCGCACCCCGCTCCTCCGAGTCTTGCCGTCACGCCGAATCCCGCGCTTTTGGTTTCGCTTACCGTTGCGGTGACATACATTAGCTGTTTTGCTCTTGTGAGCGCGACATAGAAAAGCCTGATTTCTTCTTTGAGTTGGTTGTCTTTTATACATTTTGCCACAGCGAGTTTCGACAGCGTAAGCGAGTTTTTGGTCTTGTTGTCGAAATCAAAGACATTCATTCCCACAAGTCCTTTGTTGTTGGACGTATCGCCGCCCATACCCTTGCCTGTCAGAATAAGGTCGCCCGATCCCGCTTCATAGTTAAATCCGAAAGCGGTATCCGCAACGAAAACAACGGGATTTTCAAGTCCTTTGTAACCATGGAATGTCGAAATCACCACTCTGTCGCCACCGACCGCTCCTTTATCTGCGCTGTCCGCCTCGCAATAATCCTGCAAGAATTTGCCGAGCGAGTCTTCTTCGTCGGGACTTTGAATAAAGGCTTTCAATCCGTATACGTCGCCTTCGCCAGCACGCATGAGGTATGCCTCATAACAGAAATCGCCCACAATATCTCTCATAAGCTCTTTCACGCTTTCAAAACTTGCTTTGAGTCTGTATCGTTCGAGAATTTCCGCTGTTTTTGCCGCTTTGTCGGCAATCGGCAACTCCGATTGTGCCGCCGTCAAAAACTTGTCGTACAAGCAATCACCCTCCACCGACGCTATCGATGCAACCTCGCTTTCGTCATATCCGCCGAAATAAGACAGCAAATACCCTGCAAACGGAATGTCTTGTCTTGGGTTGTCTATCACTCTGAGGAAAGATACGAGTTCCCTCTCGGGCAGCGAAACCGATTTGCCGAATGCGCCTTCGTTGACGGGTATGCCCTTGGATTTGAGGGTTTTTACAATCTCTTTCGCTCCCGTCGAGCGCGAACGGAACAACACGGCAATATCGCCGTACCCTATATACTTTCCGTCCCCTTTCGCCTTGCCTACAAGAGTTTGAATTTCGTTTGCTATAAAAACGCCTTCCTGAGAGCTTGCGTCATCGTCGCTTCCCTCGTCTTTTTCAATATCGTAAAGTCCCGTCGCCGCAACGTTTTCGCTTTTTTGTTTGACAAACAAATGCACTTGCACATAACCTTCGGGAGATACTCCTTCGAGTTTTACTGGCGGCACGTCTTTAAGTTCGAACCGAGCGTCCTTTTTGTAATCTACGTCCGCGCTCGCCGTCGTCATTGCGCTGTCGAACACTCCGTTGACAAAGTCGAGAATCCCGTATGCGCTGCGGAAGTTGCGATTGAAAAAGATATTTGTCCCTGCCTTTAAGTTTGTTTCGTATGAGTTTTGCCTTGACAAGAATATCGCAGGATCGGCTAGTCTGAATCCGTAAATGCTTTGCTTGACGTCTCCGACCATAAAGCACTCGCCTCTGACAAGTTTGCGGATAATGGCTTCTTGCGTCGGGTTGACATCCTGATACTCGTCCACAAATACGGCATCGAAATCACCCGAAAGCGCATACTCGTCGTGCGATAAAAGCTCAAGTGCTTTGTGTTGCAAATCTTCAAACGACAGCGCATTGTCCTCTTGTTTGAGTTTGTCGAGTACGTCTGCAAACCTGCCCGCCACTTCAAGCAGTTTTCTGACATATTTGGCATTCTGCTCATGAGCGGATTTCAAAGAATCTTGCCTTTGGCAAATCTCTTTCATTTCGTCAACGGTCTCGTGAAACTGTTTGAGATAGTCTTTTACGTATCCGACAATCAGTTTTTCCTCATCGCTTGCTTTTGAGCTTATCGTTGCGCGAGGCTTTTCGTATTTGTCGGCGAGCGCACACATTTTGAAAAGTTCGCTTTCGTTTTCCGTTTCCGTGCAAAATCTTATCGCGACATCCAGACTTTGCAGGTATTTCGACGTCGGCGCAAGAATTTCAAGTTGAGTTTTTATCGGCAAAAACGCCGTTTTCGCGCTTGCGAAAAAAGCCTTGTAATAGTTTTGCAAAATCGCAAAAAACTTGCTGTGCTCGTACGAGTCGTAGCACTCGCACACGCATCTTTCAAACTCTTCTTTGTCGGGCTGAATCTCGATAAGACCGTAAAACTTTATGAGATTGCTCTTCAAATTATCTTCCTTTCTCGATTGCGCGAAGATTTCTGCAAGTTCGCAAAAAGTTTCGTCTCCGCTTGCCGTATACTCGGCAATCACATTGTCAAGAGCGCGATTCATATATGCGGCGTGACGGGTTTCGTCAAGCACCTCGAATGTGGGAGAGATGCCGAGTTTATCGAAATTCTCCCTTATGAGCGACTGGCAAAAAGCATGAATCGTGCAAATATGGCAGAACGGCAACTCGTCAATCTCTTGCCTGAACCTGTCGCGCTTGTCGCCCGACGAGGCGCACGCAGCCTTGAAAAGCTCTTGATGCAACCTCTCTTTAAGCTCGTCCGCCGCCGCGTTGTTGTAGACAAGCACCAGCAGATTTTTCAGCGACGCTCCCTCGGATATCATCACGATGATGCGCTTGACCATTGTCGATGTTTTTCCCGAACCCGCAGAAGCCGAAACCAAAATGCGCCCTCTTTCGAGTACGGCTTTTTTTTGGTCATCGGTGAGAAGAATATTGCCCTTTTCGTCACGCAAAATCTCCAATCTGTCTTCTGCGTTTTTGCTTAACGACATCACTTTGTCTTCACTCATTTTCTTTGTCCTCCCCGTCAAGTTCGAAACTTTCCAATCCTTTGACTTTGGGCAGTTTCCTTTCGTTTGCGCCCTTGTATGCACATATCGACGCAAAGTCGCAACGTTTGCATTTCCCCGCAAGAGGAGATGGTTTTATATACCCGTCGGCAATCTTGCTCGCTCCCTCTCCGGCAATAGCCACGGCATAGTCGCCGAGTGTGTCAAATCCCGCTTGCGACAGATGAATATCGGGGTTTAGGTTCTCGCCCTTTCTGTCCGTTTTGTACGGTACAATCGCACAATCAGGGTTTGAAAGCGTCATTTCATCCATTAAACCCAGCGTTTCGCGACTGTCGCACGCCTGACCTTTGTATTTGTATCGATTGCCGTCCTCGTCGGTAAAACTTGAAAATACAGGAAAATAGAACACTCCGCAAGGCGTTGCGTTTATGCTTTGCTCGACTGCGCGCATATAAACGTAGAGTTGAATTTTTTGTCCGCAATAAAGCTCTTTGAGGGGCAAATCCGCACTCTTGTATGTCTTGTAGTCTATGATGATAAACTTGTCGCCGAGTTTATCCACCCTGTCTATCGTACCTTTCAAATCGACTTTTTTGCCGCAAAACTCCAATGACATGGGCTTTATCTCGCCCTCGCCGATTTTTGCCTCCAACAAACAAGGCTTGAACTTTGAGCGTTTTTGCACTTCGAAAAGATCGGCACACAGGTTTTCGCCCTCTTGTTTGAGTCGCGCGAGGATTCTCCCCGTATCCGCTTTTTCAAGTAGGACTTCAAAGTTGTTTTCTTTGATTGCCATATCAAAGTATTCGCTTGCTTTTTTCTTCGCCTCCTGCCTGTCTTTTATCTTGCAGTCGCGCACGTCGCCGAAAAACTTTTCAAGCACAAAGTGTAGAATCGTGCCGTTTTCCGTACCTTCGAAAGTGCCGTCCTTCCTCTTTTTCAAAGATAAAACATAGTTGAAATAGTGCGCGTACGGACATCCGAAAAACGTTTCCAGTCTGCTTACGCTCGTGCGCCCGACAAAATAAGATTTTTCGGGCAAATCTATTTTTCTCGGAGTAAGTAAAGATTTTTCGATAAGCCTTTTTCCCTCATCCGAAACAAACGAATACGCAGAGCCGAACACGTCCGCGTCGTTTGCGCAAACCCTGCCCGAAATGCCGTTTTTAAGCGACTCGTTGAAGCAACTTTTTTTTGTGGACAACACAAGCGCCGCCTTTTGAACGTCTTTACCTTCGAGCGTGTCGAAATGTTCGAAATCGATTCTCTCCGTTTCAAGCGGTTTGCCCCTCTTTTCAAGCATGCTTTGAAGCTCGAACACAACCGTTGACGGTCTGAGCGCGCCGCCGTCGCCGCTGTCGGAATAGCTCACGACAAGTTTGCCTTGCGGTTTTTTCATCAAATCGCAAATCGCATACATACCGTTGAGCAGTTTTTGTTTTTCGTCGGGATTTATTTCCACGCCCAAAGCCGAAAGCGTTTGCTCGTCCTTGTGCGTTATCACAACGCCTCCGCCGCTTTGAGGAGGAAGTTTTCCGCTGTTTGCGCCGAGAATGTAAACGTCTCCGTTGCCCGAATATCTCGAATCGATATCTCCGACAAACACGCAATCGAGGTATGTGGGAACAAGGGCGATTTTGAGCGTTTTTATCATGGACTTAAACACGCTCTCGAACCCGTCAACGTCGGTGTCGTAATCGAGTACGTCTTCTATCTCGTCAAGCACCGCATCGAGTTTGGAATCCACTTGCTCGGCGCACTTTCTGAAATACTCGCTTTCTCCTGCAAGGCGATCGACATACTTTGCATAACACGGCGCAACCGATTCGAGCAACTCTCTGATTGTCGCCACAAACGATCCGATGTTTTTCACCCCGGAAAACTTTTCGGGTTTCAGGACGTTCACAAACTCGCATCTTACGCTCTCGGGTATGACGTTTTCAATCGTATTGTCCAAAACAACGTCTTTATCATCGACTTTTGCACTGATAAAACCGCTCTTTTGTTCTTTATCTTTGAAAACTTTGCGTTCCTCGTACTTTTTGAAACAAGCCTCTTTTTTGACGGGGATATGTTCGATATTGTATTTCAGACAATAGTTTTCAAACAAATACGCCCCCTCCTGTCCAAATGCGGACGACATGGAAAAAAGAGGATTTTTCAAAAAGTCGCAGACCTCTCTCAACCTGAATCCGGTGCGCACGCAGGCAATGGCTTCAAGAATAAACCTCGCCTTTGCCTGTTCTGAAAGAAGCTCCTTTTTGTCGATAAAAAACGGGATATCATATCTTGAAAACACCGTTTTTATTTCCTGTCCGTATGCGTCCAAATCGCTTGCGAAAACCTCGAAATCTCTGTATCTTCTTCCCTCTCGCACACCCTTTGCAATGTCGACGGCAAGGCGCAAAACCTCATCCGTTGCGTCCTTTGCAGAACGCAAAATCACATTGCCTCGGCAATCTGATTTTTCGCTTGCGTCGGTCGAAATATAAGCAAACAACTTTTTTGAAATCGCGTCTTTATACGGCGGCAAAACTTCGTCGTTGCGCTCGATTTGCACTCTGCCCTCGCAAAGCGAAGCAAGCCGTTTTGCAACTCTGTCGGGATAAATGCGCTTGTTGGGGTTGTCGTATCCGCTCGTGATACCCACGGTAAGAGAAAGCGCGTTGTTTGCAAGACTCTTTATAATTTCTGTTTCGGGTGCGGAAAAATCATATATGTCGGTTATGTAAAAATTCGTTGCGGCGATTCTGTCGGGGTTTTCTTTCAAAAACTCGGCAAGCGCATAAAGTCTTGTCGACGAATCGCTGTGCTTGCCTTCGAGTGCGGCAAGATAGCCCTCATATATGAGTGCGATGTCTTTTGTTTTCATCTTCAAAGAAGCTGTCGCGTTGCTTGCGGATTCGATGAGCCGCTCGCTCGAAATACCGCTGTTGCGTATTGCGGTGAGAGCGGCGTACAACTCGCTTGCAAAGCCTTCTTTCATTGCGACTTTGTTATAGTAACAAAGTTTGTCGCGAACTTGGTCGATGACCTTGCCAATAAGCATAACCGAGCCTTCCGGCGTGAGGCATTTTTTGATGTCGCCGCCGATAAGTTTGCTTGCAAGCCGTGTGAACGACATAACTTCTATGCCGAACGTGCTTTCGATTCCGAGTGCGGAGATAAGTCCTCTCTCAACCGACGCGGTAAATCTGTCGGGCGCGATAACGACGTTCTTTGACGTCCCGTCCATATTCTTGCGCAAAACCTCTACAACGCCGAGATATGCGCCTTTTGATGTGTTTGATGTGATGATTTTCATATTTTGAGTATATCACCTTTAATGTACCGTTTCAATCCCATTGACTAAACAAATAAAAATTAACAATTTTTATTTGTTTCTTATTTATTTCTTGTTTAAGTTGGGA
>ERZ1026894.2011-NODE-2011-length-11020-cov-3.313178_pt1 | contig 11020 bp, 5 predicted proteins | sample MGYA00380177_ERZ1026894 | MGnify/ENA primary metagenome ERZ1026894 (study PRJEB33269, sample SAMEA4719813) | human gut metagenome | biome: human-associated habitat; feature: organic feature; material: feces | place: Cameroon | collected 2013-10 ... | reverse complement strand
CCGGAGATGTGCACTACATCGACCGCAAGGGCTATGAGGACGAGTGGCGCAAGCACCACCGCTCGCCTATCACCCGCGACGTCTGGCTCAAGAGCGGCGACTCGTTCAAGAAACTGACTACATTCGACGGTGAAGACCGCGACCCTGTGTGGTCTGCCGACGGACAGTCGTTCTACTATCTGAGCGAACAAAGCGGCACTCTGAACATATACCACCGCACTCTCGACGGCAAGGAGACACAGATAACAAATCATGAGAAGAACCCGGTGCGCTTCCTTTCGGCAGCCACCGACGGCACTTTGTGTTATGGCTACGACGGTGAGATCTATACCGTGCGCAAAGGCGGACAGCCACAAAAGACTGCCATCAGGATTGCCGCCGACACCGAGGGAAAGGAGCTTATACGCCAAATCAGAAGCTCCGGAGCATACAACATCAAACTGTCGCCTAACGGAAAGGAAATCGGTTTCGTCATGCATGGTGACGTTTATGTTACATCCATAGAATACCGCACCACAAAGCAGATTACGAACACTCCTGAGCAGGAACGCTACATCGATTTCTCGCCAGACGGCCGCACTATAATCTATGATTCGGAGCGCAATGGTGTGTGGCAGATATATGCCACTACAATAAAGAACAAGGACGAGAAACAGTTCGCTTATGCTACAGAACTCGTGGAGGAACGTCTGACACAATCCGACCAGACTTCATTCCAGCCTAAATTCAGTCCCGACGGCAAACAGATTGCCTTCTGGGAAAACCGTGGCACCCTGCGCGTCATGGATGCCAAAGGCAAGAATGTGAAGACGGCAATGGACGGCAAGTTCGTTTATTCATACAGCGACGGCGACATCGACTTCACATGGAGCCCCGACAGCAAATGGCTGCTCTCTTCATACATCGGTGTGGGCGGATGGAACAATTCAGACATCGCTTTGGTCAATGCTTCCGGCAACGGCGAGATTCACAACCTCACAGAGAGCGGATACAACGAAAGCAATGCCAAATGGGTGCTCGACGGAAAGGCGATGCTGTTCTGCAGCGACCGTGCCGGCTACCGCAGCCATGGCAGCTGGGGCGCTGAATACGACGCATATCTCATGTTCTTCGACCTTGAAGCCTACGAGCGTTTCCGCATGAGCAAAGAGGAGCGTGCACTGGCAAAGGAGAACATGACTGAGAAGGAGAAGAAGAAAGAGGAGAAGAAGGAAGAAAAGGAAAAGAAGGAAATGGAGAAGCCGGAGGCAAAGGAAATAGAGCCTCTGAAGTTCGACCTCGAGAACTGCCGTGACCGCATCGAGAGACTCACCGTGACTCCTTCGTTCCTCGGCGACATCCTGCTCGACAAGGATGGCGAGAATATATACTACAATGTGGCGTTTGAGAAAGGCATGGACCTGTGGCACCGCGACCTGATGACCGGAAACACGGAACTGCTGATAAAGAACGTGGGCAATGGAGAAATGATGTTCGACAAGTCTTACAAGGAAATCTATCTCGCTGCCGACGGAGGCATCAAGAAGGTGACGCCACAGAGCAAAGCCGTGAAGAACATCGAGTTTGAGGCTCAGTTCAACTACCAGCCATACAAGGAGCGCGCATATATGTTCGACCACGTTTGGCGACAGGTGAAAGACAAGTTCTATGACAAGAACATACATGGAGTTGACTGGGAGGGATACCGCAAGACTTACGAGCGCTTCCTGCCTTATATCAACAACAACCACGACTTCCAGGAGATGCTGAGCGAAATGCTCGGTGAGCTGAACGCCTCGCATACCGGTGCGAGATACACCGGAACACGGGCTTCATTGCAGACAGCAAGTCTCGGTCTCTTCTTCGACGAGGACTACACCGGCGACGGACTGAAGATTGCCGAGGTGATAAAGGGCAGCGAGATTGCCTGCAAGCAGACTGACGTGAAGTCCGGATGCATCATAGAGAAGATCGACGGCACGGAAATCAAGGCAGGCATGGACTACTTCCCACTGCTCGACGGCAAAATCGGCAAGACAGTACGCCTGACAATCCGTCCGAAGAGCGGACGCTCATTCGATGTCACGACAAAGGGAATGTCGATGAACGCAGTGGACGACCTGCTCTACAAGCGTTGGGTTGACCGCAACCGCCAGTTGGTAGACAGCCTGTCGGGTGGTCGCCTCGCCTACGTACACGTGAGAGCGATGAACAGCGAGAGCTTCCGCACCGTATACCGTGAGCTCCTGAGCGACAAGAACCGCAACCGTGAGGCTGTCATCGTTGACGACCGCCACAATGGTGGAGGATGGCTACACGACGACCTGTGTACTTTGCTCAGCGGCAAGGAATATCAGCATTTCATGCCACGAGGCAACTATATAGGACGCGACCCGTTCAACAAGTGGACAAAACCTTCGTGTGTGCTCATCTGCGAAGACGACTACAGCAACGGTCACGGATTCCCTATGGTATACAAGACTCTCGGCATCGGCAAGCTCATCGGTACTCCAGTGGCAGGCACAATGACTGCCGTATGGTGGGAGACGATGATCGACAACACCATGATATTCGGTATTCCACAGGTGGGATGTATGACCCTCGACGGAAAATATGCAGAGAACACTCAGCTGAACCCCGACATCACCGTATATAACACACCGGAGGATTTCCTCAACGGCAATGACCGTCAGCTGAAAGCTGCCATAGAGGAAATGATGAAGCAGATCGGCGAAAAGAAATAAGACTGTAGCCCCAACGGCAATTAGGTCGCGATACGAATAGGGGCTGATCATTACGCTATAGAATAGGAGGAAAAAAGAAATGGTTTTCCTCCTATTTCCTTTTGCCGCAAATCTGTCGGCGGGTACTGCTCATGAATTTTAATCGGTCATTAGGGACTACAAGCAGTTATAAAATACTACCATTGAACGGTCTAATGACCGTTTGGGGTTCAAGGAAACAGATATGACGAACTTAAATACACATACAACAATGACAAAACGCATCTGCGACTTCATCGCAAAGAATATGGGACTGATAGTACTCGCCATCGGAGTGCTTTCGGTAGTTTTCCCCACCCCGCTCGGCAGCATCGACACTATATGGATAAATCCGCTGTTGGGAGTGGTGATGTTCGGCATGGGACTGACGCTGAACCCTACCGACTTCAGGATTGTATTCAGCCGCCCTAAGGATGTCATCATCGGATGTCTGGCTCAGTTCACCATCATGCCGCTAACGGCATGGCTCCTCACTCGCCTGTTCCAAATGCCTGAGGACTTGGCGCTGGGGGTGATACTCGTCGGCTGCTGTCCGGGCGGCACGGCGTCTAACGTGATAACATATCTGGCTAAGGGCGACCTCGCCCTGTCTGTAGGAATGACGGCTACGTCTACCGTGCTCGCCCCTTTCCTCACTCCTGTAATAACATGGCTTCTTGCCGGCACCTTCGTACATGTGGATGCCGTGAGCATGTTTTTCTCCATTCTTCAGGTTGTCATCCTGCCAATACTGGTGGGCTTCATGATACAACGGTATATGCCTGAGTTTACGAGGCGGGCGGTGGCTTATCTGCCGGCATTCTCATCGTTGACAATAGTGTTGCTCGTAGGCATCATCGTTGCACACAACGCCGGGAAACTGCTCACCTGCGGACTTCTCGTGATGCTCGTCGTCATGCTCCACAACATCTGCGGACTGACCTTGGGCTATGGCATCGGCAGACTGCTCAGACTGGAGCACAAGAAGTGTGTAGCCATCTCCATAGAGGTGGGCATGCAGAACTCCGGTCTCGCCAGTTCGCTCGCCACCCTCCATTTCGCCGCCTACCCTCTCGCCACTATCCCAGGCGCCGTGTTCAGCGTATGGCACAATATCAGCGGAGCGATAATGGCACGGGTATATGGAAGAAACAACAGATAAGAAATCAAAAGACCGCAAGCTGTTGTACAATTATACCAGCATTGCAGATAAGCTTAGCAACCTTCATGCGGAGATTACCGCCTCTATTCTCCGCATAACTTGCGGAATATGGAGAAAAAGAGAAAGTTTGCCTTTTCTATTTCCAACAACCTAAACACTATTTCACCTTTTCCACGTTCAATAGTCCCTTACCCATATCATCCAACTCTATGGCAAGAGCTATAACTTCACGCTTATCTGTTTTGAAAGGCTCTGTATATCGTCGTTCTTTTATCTGCCTTGCGGCTGCCTCTATTCCTCCATTATTTTTCAATTTCAATTCCATCACATAAATATGATTGGCAGTTGTACAGAGTATGTCTTCCCGTAGAAAGCATGTGTTCAACCTCCACACGGAAACCAATAGCATTAAGAATGGTGCTAAGGATAAGGCGATAACGTTCCTCCATATCCATCGATTCAAGTTTCTTGTTACTATAAGGAACATCAGCGACGAGCGCTTTCATTATTTATTCAATATCCTCTATATTCCCATTCTCCATACTCACGTATAACCTGGCTTGCATAGATTGTGTGGCACCTGTCTTACGAAGCGTCAATGCAGGAAGTACAGTGTCGTATAGTGCCTGTCTTACTTCTTCGTTTGGAAATCCAAGATGGTAAGCCATACCCTCAACCGACTTTATAGTCAAATAACCGGACTGATAAAGAAACAGTTCGGGACCACCTCCCGTAACGTCAGAAGTCTCAAGAGTATTGCGTAACACCAGACAGTCATCATAATCAGATAGCCTCACCTCCATATCATCTACAAATTTCGGCAACAACGATGTAGCTCCTGATGAAGCCCAGAAATTACTCAATTCTTGTGTATTAAGAGCATTGATAAGACTAAAAGGATTATACATGTCTGTCATGTTGCGCCGACTGAAATGATAACCATCATAATAGTTCTTCAGCTGTTCATGGGTTTCTTCCAGAGTCCACCCATTCACTTGCCCCATCATTTCCAGCTCTGGCAAGAAATTGTCAGATATCTCCTTGTCTGTAATACCACATATCTCTGCATACTCAGGAAGAAAACTTATATTTGTAAGATTGTTAAGAACAGAGGACAGGGATATCTGAGTAAACTTTGTTATTCCAGTGATGAAAACAAAGCGTTCGTATTGGTCAGCAGACTTCAATATCGCAAAGACCTCACGATATATGTCTGTACATTTCTCGTGTTCTGCGGTTTTCCATGAATGTTGCAAAGGCGAGTCATATTCATCAATAAGTATACACACCTGTGCCCCACTTTTTTCATAAGCTTTTTTTATAATCGTGTCAAAGCGGACAGCCAGCGATACCTGCTCTCTGTAAGAAATGCCGTATTCATATTCATATTGCATGAAAACGTTGCTGAGATAAGAGCGCAGACTATTCTTTGTAGCTCCAGCGCCGCTCATATCAAGGCGAATGACAGGAAAATGCGACCATTCTTTTTCAAGTTCCATAATTTTCAGCCCTTCAAAAAGTTCTCTACGTCCCTCAAGATAAGCCTGCAATGTATCAACAAGTACTGACTTGCCAAAACGACGTGGCCGGCTCAAGTAATTATACTTTCCGCCACGATTCGTCAAGTCCCATATCATTGATGTCTTGTCGACATACTTATAGCCTTTCTCTCTTATCTCCTTGAAAGACTGAATGCCTGCCGGCAACTTGCTGCGCTCACTGTTTACCATATCTTCACCTTAAATAAATAATAGTTCGTGTAAAATTAAACATTTTCCATGAACTGGCAAAGAAAAACGCTACAATATCACAAAATAGCAGAAACGGGAAAACATTACAAAAGCCTTCATCACGCGTCCTCATTTATATAACAGATAAAAAACGAGGAAACTACTCTAATGATCATCATATCGAAAAAGAGGTTGGCAGCGGCGATTGCAATGCTTTGCACTCTTATTCCCACAACACAGGGCAATGCTGCAAACAGGACAAAGACAGACTACAAACCCAAAGACTATGTGTGGACCTCACAGAGCGAGAACTCCGCAGGGTCGATGCCTTGCGGCGGACATGATGTGGGGATGAACGTGTGGGTGGAGAACGGCGATGTGCTGTTCTATCTGTCGAAGAGCGGGATGCTCGACGAAAACAACACTCTGCTTAAAGCAGGACGCTTCCGCTTGAAAATCGACGGACAGCCGTTCAGCGGCAACAGTTTCGAACAAAGGCTATCGCTCGACGACGGCGCCGTATACATCAAAGGCAACGGTACAAAGATAAGACTCTGGGCGGATGTGTATCAGCCGAAAGTGTTCGTGGAAATCATTTCCGCACAAAAGCGAAACGCCACGCTGAGCTATGAGTCGTGGAGATACAAAGACAGACTGGTCACCAAGGCGGAATGCCAGCAGGGATCATACAAATGGGACATTCCGAAAGACTGCACCACCTTTGCCGACTCCATCAAAGCCGGCTATAACACTCTGGACTTCTGGCACACAAACCGCAACAACACCGTATTCGACTATACCGTGGAGAGGGAAGGACTGTCGGAAATAAAGGATGAACTCTATAATCCTATCGGCGGACTGAAATTCGGCGGAAACATCACGATGCCCGGCTTCAGGTTCACCGGTACGTCTACCGGCACCTATGCCGCCACAGATTTCAAGGCATGGAACTATACCGCCACAGATATCAGACAAGCCACCGTCAGCATCGACCTCTATACCGGCGATACAACTGTCAAGCCTCTGTCGGCAACGAAATCAAAGACACAGAGCGCAAAGTGGTGGCACCAGTTCTGGCAGCGCAGCCATATCATTGCCGAAGGCGAAGCTGCACGCATGGCTCACAACTACGAACTATTCCGCTATATGCTGGGATGCAATGCCTACAGCAAATATCCCACGAAATTCAACGGTTCGCTATTCACCTTCGACCCCATCTTCGCCGATCCTAAATGCCCCTTCACTCCCGACTTCCGCAAATGGGGCGGCGGCACCATGACGGCACAGAACCAGCGCCTCGTATACTGGCCCATGCTCAAGAGCGGCGACACGGACATGATGGCGGCACAGTTTGACACATATCTGCGGATGCTGCCAAACGCCACACGTCGCACCCGTTTCTATTGGGGACACGAAGGAGCTTCGTTCGCCGAACAGATAGAGAACTGCGGACTGCCCAACCCCACAGAATACGGCAAGCACAAACCCGGCGACGACCCGGGCATGGAGCGCAACGCATGGCTGGAATACCAGTGGGACACGGCATTGGAGTTCTGCTCGATGATGATGCTGGCGCATGAATATAGTGGCATGGACATCACGAAATATGAACCCATAATACGACAGACACTCACTTTCTTCGACGAGCACTACCAGTATATAGCCCGCAAGCTCGGAGTGAAACCTCTCAACGGCGAGGGCAAACTGATGTTATACCCATCTTCGGGCTGCGAGACCTACAAGATGGCATACAACCCGTCGAGCGTCGTGGCTGCCCTGCAGACCGTAGCCCGACAATGGACGGAATACAAGGGCGACAGCCTCAACGGCATCATGAAGCGCATTCCCGAAATACCGCTACACACCATCAGCGGCGACACCTGCATCGCCCCGGCTATAGTATGGGCAAGGATACAGAACATCGAGACGCCTCAGCTCTATCCCGTATTCCCATGGAGGATATACGGCATGGGCAGAGACAATCTGAATATCGGCCGCAACACATATCTGAAAGACCCTCACGCTGTGGAGATGAGAGCCACCAAGGGATGGAAACAGGACAATATCTGGGCTGCCTGTCTGGGACTGACTGACGAGGCGTTGCGTCTGAACAGTGAGAAGCTCGCCGACGGACCTTACCGCTTTCCTGCCTTCTGGGACCCAGGCTACGACTGGGCTCCAGACTGCAACAAGGGCGGAGCGTCGATGATTGGTCTGCAGGAAATGCTGCTGCAGGAGAAGCCGGACGGTGAACTGCTGTTCTTCCCGGCATGGCCACGAGACATAAACGCCAGATTCAGGTTGAAGGCCACTGGAGGACGCACCGTAGAGGCAGAAATCAGAGACGGGAAGATTGAGAACAAGAAAGTATGGAAAGATTGAATAATCCAAGAAAAATGAGAAGAACCACAATAGCAACACTCCTGGCATTGGCTGCCCTTTCGGCAGAAGCCAAGATAACGATAACCGGAACATCATGCAACTATCAGAGGGAACTGGCAGTGAGCCAGGGTGATGTAAGATTCGGTTGGCAGATGACGTCAGATGCCGTCAACGACCGTCAGAAAGCCTATCAGATAATCATCACCGAGAGCGTTACGGGCAAGACAGTATATGACTCCGGCAAAAGGAAATCTGCCGAAAGCCAGAACATCACCACACCTGATTTGCCGGCAAACAGACACGGATACGAATGGCAGGTGAGGGTATGGGACAAAGACGGAAAGCCTTCGGAATGGAGCGCGAAACAGAAGATACGCATCGCTCCTGCTTCTGCCGACCTGTCTGCCGGCGGCATCTCTCCAAGATGGATTGGCGCAATAACGAAAGCCGACGCCCATCTGCCGGAGGGCAGATTCTCTAATGCGGAATTCAAGAAAGACTATTTCAAGGAGAAATGGAACGCTGTAGACTCTCTCTCGGCAAGGAGCATAATCATGAGGAAGGGATTCTCCAACGACGGCAGGACGGTGACTGATGCCGTGGCATACGTCAGCGGCATGGGACACTACGAGATGCGCATCAACGGCAAGAAGGTGGGCGACAGCGAATTTGCACCGCTATGGAGCGAATACTCCAAGACCGTATACTACAATACCTACGACGTGACTTCCCTGCTCAACGAAGGCCACAATGCCATAAGCCTCCTGCTCGGCAACGGATTCTTCAACGTGCAGCGTGGCAACAGATACAGCAAGCTGATGACCAGCTTCGGTGCACCGCAGATGATACTGCGACTGGAGATAAACTACAGCGACGGCACGAGTCAGACGATTGTCAGCGACGGGTCGTGGAAATATACTCTCAGTCCCATTACCTTCAACAGTATCTACGGTGGAGAATCGTTCGACGCCAGACTGACACAGAGTGGGTTCGACCTCGCCCACTTCGACGACACGGAATGGAAAGACGCCGTGCTGACGGAGGGAACGGACGGGAAACTCATCCCACAGACGGCACCGCCTGTGAAGATCATGGAGCGCTTCGCCATCAAGGAGTGGCATTATCTGCCTGCCGACTCCGTAGCACCGGCATCGGCAAAGACCAAGCGCAGCGTCTCTCCTCACACCTTCATTGCTGACATGGGACAGAACCTGGCGGGATTTCCTGAAATCAGAGTGAAAGGAAGACCAGGACAGAAAGTGACGATGCTCGTATCGGAGAATCTGAACAGACAGGGCGTGTGCGACCAGCGACAGACGGGCCGCCAGCATTACTACGAATATACCATCGGCAGCGACACCACAGAGACATGGCATCCGCGCTTCTCTTATTATGGTTTCAGATACATACAGGTGGAGGATGCCGTGCTTGAGGGCGAACCTAATCCTGACAACCTGCCGGTGATTGCCGACCTCAAGAGCTGCTTCATATACAACTCTGCCGAAGAGGGCTCTGGATTTGAATGCTCCAACCCGCTGTTCACACAGACCCACCGTCTGATAGAGCGTGCCGAGAGGAGCAATATGCAGGGTGTGCTGACGGACTGTCCGCACCGCGAAAAACTGGGATGGCTGGAGCAGGACCACCTCGTGGGACCGAGCCTCTTCTACAACTACGACATGACGACGCTGACCCCGAAGATAATACGCGACATCACGGATACGCAGAAGACTGACGGAATGGTGCCCACCACGGCTCCGCAATATGTGTCGTTCGGAAACCTCTTCGATGATTCTCCTGAATGGGGAAGCACTCTGCTGATAATACCGTTCATGTATTATGAGCAGTATGGCGACAACTCCATCATCACCCGCAACTACGACGCCATGCGCCGCTATGTGGACTATCTCACGGGGCGCGCAAAAGACGGCATCGTGAGCCACGGACTGGGCGACTGGTACGATGTGGTGGAGGGCAAAGCCGGATTCTGCCACAACACACCGATTCCGCTCGTTGCCTCGGCTCACTATATCCTCGACCTGCAGCTGCTGACAAAGGCTGCCGGGATGACAGGTAACAAGGCTGACGTAGAGAAATACTCCAAGATATACGACTATGCCGTGGAAGCATTCAACCGGGAATTCTACAAGGCTGACTCCTGCTATTATGGTTCCGGCAGCCAGACATCAAATGCCCTGCCGCTCTTCCTCGGCATAACGGGAAAGAACAAAGCGGCGGTGCTGCAGTCGCTGATCTCTGACATCGAGAAGCACGGCAACAGGTTGACGACCGGCGACGTTGGCAACAGATACTTGTTTATGACACTGGCTGCCAATGGCAAGGACGAACTGCTATACAAGATGCTCAACCACTACGACACTCCGGGCTATGGTTTCCAGATAAAACAGGGAGCAACGACGCTCACAGAACAATGGGACCCTCGCCAGGGATCATCATGGAACCACTTCATGATGGGACAGATTGACGAATGGCTGTTCAAGGAGATTGCCGGCATACGTAACATGCCTGGCACCAATGGCATGCGCCACCTTCTCATCTCCCCCACCCTGCCCGGCGACCTGACATACGTGAAGGCTCACACCACAACGCTCTACGGCAAGGTTTCCGTATACTGCTCCGCCGACACCATCACCGTAGAAATCCCCGTAGGCTGCGACGCCACCATACAGCTTGCCAACGGATTCAAAAAAAAGGTGGGCAGCGGCAAGCATTCGTTCGGATTATAATATAGATAGACAGACTATCTAAAAGGATAGTAAGCCTTTGACCCCAAACGCTCATTAGGTCGTTCAATGTAATATTTTACGCCTGCTGTAGTATTTTGTCTTTTTACAAGGCATCTTTTGCTTGTTTTTAATTCGCAATAGCTTGCTATTACTCATTAAAAGCCAAACAATATACACTCTTCTAAAAAGACAAAATACAAGCCCTAATGACCGATTTGAGTTGAAAAATGGGCACGATGCTTGCCCCAAATATATGAA
>ERZ1026894.2009-NODE-2009-length-11026-cov-4.153040_pt1 | contig 11026 bp, 10 predicted proteins | sample MGYA00380177_ERZ1026894 | MGnify/ENA primary metagenome ERZ1026894 (study PRJEB33269, sample SAMEA4719813) | human gut metagenome | biome: human-associated habitat; feature: organic feature; material: feces | place: Cameroon | collected 2013-10 ... | reverse complement strand
CGTCAGATGTGTATAAGAGACAGATCGATTGATAGCATTATTTATCTGTAAGTTAGTAGATGAAATACAAAAAGCAGATAATGATATTGTCGAATTTCAATATAAAGTTGGCACTGATACATACGAATCTCTCCAAGACAGGTTGCAAAGGCTTCATAAGGAAGGCATGGAGAAATTCATGCGTGAAGAGATTTTCTATGTATCTGATGACTATGCAGAAAACCTTGTAAAACAGTACACAAAGCAAAAAAGAGTAAAAATGATTGAAGAATTGAGGAATACACTTCGTATACTCAAATTCTATACAAATAATGACTTTGCTTTTAAAGATGTTCATAATGAAGAGTTATTCTATCAAAATGGTAAAATATTAGTTGAGATGGTACAGCTCTTTCAGGACTATAGAATAATTGGTTCTGCAGATGTGCAGATGCTTGGCGATTTGTTTGAACAATTACTGAATAAAGGGTTTAAGCAGAATGAAGGTCAATTTTTCACACCTACTCCTATTACGCGCTTTATATGGGATAGCCTTCCTTTAAAACAAATAATGACAAAAGCTGATGGTATTGAATATCCCAAGATTATAGATTATGCATGTGGAGCAGGGCATTTCTTAACTGAAGGATTTGAGGCGGTAGAAGCTTGCGCTAATACAACAGATAGTAATACAGAACCATCTAACCAATGGGCGGAGAAAAAAATATTCGGCATCGAAAAAGATTATAGATTAGCAAGAGTTTCTAAAATTTCGCTATTCATGCACGGTGCAGGAAATGGAAATATAATTTTTGGCGATGGACTTGAAAATTATCCGGATAAAGAAATAACGCCCAGATCATTTGATATTCTTGTAGCCAATCCACCGTATTCGGTAAAGGCTTTCAAACCTCATTTGAAGTTAACAAACAATCAGTTAGATATTTTAGGTAAAATCTCAAATGACGGTTCAGAAATTGAAACGCTGTTCGTGGAAAGAATATCACAATTGTTAAAACCGAATGGTGTTGCCGCAGTAATTCTACCAAGCAGTATTTTAAACAAAGAAAATGAAAGTTTTGTTACCGCACGTGAATCTCTTCTTAAAAATTTTAATATTATAGCCATTGCAACCTTGGGAAGCAAGACCTTTGGTGCCACTGGGACAAACACAGTTATTCTTTTCTTGCAAAAATTCAATGGACCGCCAAAACGCGCAGATATGGTTATTGATAGCGTTGAAGCTATACTTTCTAATGCAGATATAGATGGCTGGGAAGATGAAACCATTTTAAGAGGATATCTAAAGAAAATAGGTGTTAAAAAAGACATTTACGACAAATTTTTATCCAAAAGTGAAGACTTTGACTTTTGGATAAATGATAGTTATTTCGGTCAACACTATAATGAATTTATAAACTCAATAGAATATGCTAAGAAAAGCAATCAGAAAACTTTTCAAAAGCTGTCTAGTTTAGAACAACAAAAATGGTTTAATCAGAGATTTTACGAATATGCTTTTTCCGTTGAGCAAGAAAAGTTATTCTATTATTCACTAGTTTACAACCAAGATACATTGATAATTTCTGCTCCAGATGATAATAAAGAACAGGAAAAGTTTCTAGGATATAAATGGAGTAATAGAAAAGGGCAAGAAGGAATTCAGATAATAAAGGCTGGCGGATGCTTATATAATGCATCAGACCGCAGAGACAACAATTCAATCGCAGGGTTGATCAGGAATGCTTTTTCTAGTGGAGATGAGTTTGATGTTAAAGAATTAAATACCTACTATTATCGTTTGAGATTACAGGATATGCTTGATTTTTCCGGAACTACGTTTAATAAGGCTATCAAAACCACTCCGACGAGAGTGCTAAAAGATATTCCGGGGCTTACAAATTACAGATTATCCGATAAAAACATCTTTGAATTAAGTATAGGAAATCGTGTTCTTTCAGATGAAGTAGTTGAGGATGGCAGTATTCCTATATATAGCGCAAATGTATTTGAGGAGTTCGGAAGAATTGATAAGCAGAACATCACTGATTTTTCTGCACCTTCTATTCTGTGGGGAATCGATGGTGATTGGATGGTAAATATTATACCTGCCAACAAACCATTTTATCCCACTGACCATTGCGGCGTTTTACGTATAAAAACAGGTGATATTATTCCCAAGTATATGGCATTTGCACTTCAGGCAGAGGGTGAATTTGAAAGATTTTCGCGTAGTAACAGAGCATCTACACAGAGAATTTCTAATTTAGTTATTCAAATTCCTTCGTTAGCAGTTCAACAGAAGGTGGTAGATGAAACCGAAGCTATTGATAAGAAAATCTCTGATGAGCAAGCAATTATCACTGAGCAATCCGAGAAGGTTAAATCCAAATTTGTCGAAATGTTTGGGGATAAAAAATACAAAATACGTCCTATAAATGATGTGTTCAATTTGCAACTTGGAAAAACTCCTTCTAGAGCAGAACCTAAATATTGGTGTACAAATGACCATAAATGGGTATCTGTTGCGGATATGGGCAAATATGATAGATTCGCAGTGAGTACATCAGAATATATAAGCGATGAAGCTGTAATTGACACAGGTATAAAAATAGTACCTAAAGGAACCGTGATAATGAGTTTTAAACTAACTATCGGCAGAACAGCGATTACCAATGAAGATATTTATACAAATGAAGCCATTGTCGCATTTTTACCCAAAAAAGTAGAGTATATTAATAATGATTATTTTCGTCTGTATTTATCAACTTACGATTGGTCGGATGGACAAATGAATGCTGTAAAGGGTATGACATTAAACTCTACATCTATTGGAGAAGCAACTTTATCTATTCCGCCTAAATCTCTACAAGATACATTTGCAAATTTTGTTGAATCCTGCGACAAATTGAAATTTGAAGCACAAAAAAGATTAAAAGAATTAAATGCTGAACGTGAAGAACTTATAAACAAATACTTTAGGTAAAAATGACGCCTAACATTACCTGCATTCCTCTTCAAAACGAATTAACTTTAAGGAGATTTTACTATGAAAAAGGAATTGATAAATATTATCGAGCAGGGAATGTTAGGCATTTTAAATAATGAGCAACTTGCAAAATTACATGAAGTATTGGAGTGTAGCTTTGCCATGTTTGCAGAAAACTTCGAAGAAACACAACATTCTAATGATGAGCTCTTAAAACTATTTTTATCCGCAAAACAGGTAGAAGGCTGTTCTGAAAGATCGTTAAAATATTACAGAACCACTCTTTCTAAGATGAATGAAAAAATAAATAAATCTGTACGACAAGTTGAAACTAACGATATTAGAACATACATTTCAAATTACGAAAATGAAAGCAATGCCGGAAAAGTAACACTTGATAACATCAGAAGAATTATTTCGAGTTTTTTTTCATGGCTTGAGGATGAAAATTATATTATAAAAAGTCCCGCAAGGAGGATTCATAAAATCAGAGTTGGCAAAACAGTTAAAGATGTGTATTCTGATGAAGAATTGGAGCGAATGAGAGACAGTTGTAATAATTCGCGCGATCTAGCTATTATTGATATTCTTTCATCTACAGGGGTTCGCGTAGGAGAACTAGTTAATCTAAATATATCTGATATTGATTTTGAAAAACGGGAATGTGTAGTATTGGGTAAGGGAAACAAGCAACGAAGGGTATATTTCGATGCGAGGACTAAAATACATTTGCATGATTACATCATCGGTAGGCATGATGAATGTGAGGCTTTGTTTGTGTCATTGAATAACCCTCACCAGAGGTTATCTATACGTGGCATAGAGATTGTTCTGCATAAAATTGGATCTAACTTAAAATCAACTAAAGTACATCCGCATAAATTCAGACGAACACTAGCTACGAAAGCCATCGATAAAGGAATGCCTATAGAGCAGGTACAGGTATTGTTAGGACATTCTCAAATTGATACTACACTCAGATACGCTATGGTTAATCAGAATAATGTCAAAGCATCTCATCATAAGTACATAGGCTGATTCAAATCCAAATTTGTCGAAATGTTTGGGGATAAAAAATACAAAATACGTCCTATAAATGATGTGTTCAATTTGCAACTTGGAAAAACTCCTTCTAGAGCAGAACCTAAATATTGGTGTACAAATGACCATAAATGGGTATCTGTTGCGGATATGGGCAAATATGATAGATTCGCAGTGAGTACATCAGAATATATAAGCGATGAAGCTGTAATTGACACAGGTATAAAAATAGTACCTAAAGGAACCGTGATAATGAGTTTTAAACTAACTATCGGCAGAACAGCGATTACCAATGAAGATATTTATACAAATGAAGCCATTGTCGCATTTTTACCCAAAAAAGTAGAGTATATTAATAATGATTATTTTCGTCTGTATTTATCAACTTACGATTGGTCGGATGGACAAATGAATGCTGTAAAGGGTATGACATTAAACTCTACATCTATTGGAGAAGCAACTTTATCTATTCCGCCTAAATCTCTACAAGATACATTTGCAAATTTTGTTGAATCCTGCGACAAATTGAAATTTGAAGCACAAAAAAGATTAAAAGAATTAAATGCTGAACGTGAAGAACTTATAAACAAATACTTTAGGTAAAAATGACGCCTAACATTACCTGCATTCCTCTTCAAAACGAATTAACTTTAAGGAGATTTTACTATGAAAAAGGAATTGATAAATATTATCGAGCAGGGAATGTTAGGCATTTTAAATAATGAGCAACTTGCAAAATTACATGAAGTATTGGAGTGTAGCTTTGCCATGTTTGCAGAAAACTTCGAAGAAACACAACATTCTAATGATGAGCTCTTAAAACTATTTTTATCCGCAAAACAGGTAGAAGGCTGTTCTGAAAGATCGTTAAAATATTACAGAACCACTCTTTCTAAGATGAATGAAAAAATAAATAAATCTGTACGACAAGTTGAAACTAACGATATTAGAACATACATTTCAAATTACGAAAATGAAAGCAATGCCGGAAAAGTAACACTTGATAACATCAGAAGAATTATTTCGAGTTTTTTTTCATGGCTTGAGGATGAAAATTATATTATAAAAAGTCCCGCAAGGAGGATTCATAAAATCAGAGTTGGCAAAACAGTTAAAGATGTGTATTCTGATGAAGAATTGGAGCGAATGAGAGACAGTTGTAATAATTCGCGCGATCTAGCTATTATTGATATTCTTTCATCTACAGGGGTTCGCGTAGGAGAACTAGTTAATCTAAATATATCTGATATTGATTTTGAAAAACGGGAATGTGTAGTATTGGGTAAGGGAAACAAGCAACGAAGGGTATATTTCGATGCGAGGACTAAAATACATTTGCATGATTACATCATCGGTAGGCATGATGAATGTGAGGCTTTGTTTGTGTCATTGAATAACCCTCACCAGAGGTTATCTATACGTGGCATAGAGATTGTTCTGCATAAAATTGGATCTAACTTAAAATCAACTAAAGTACATCCGCATAAATTCAGACGAACACTAGCTACGAAAGCCATCGATAAAGGAATGCCTATAGAGCAGGTACAGGTATTGTTAGGACATTCTCAAATTGATACTACACTCAGATACGCTATGGTTAATCAGAATAATGTCAAAGCATCTCATCATAAGTACATAGGCTGATTCAAATCCAAATTTGTCGAAATGTTTGGGGATATTCCTAATAGCTATTTACTTTTAGATTTTTGTGAAATAGAAAAAGGTTCCAATATAACACGAAATGAAGTAGTTAAAGGTGATATTCCTGTTGTCGGAGGTGGAATTAGCCCAAGCTGTTACCATAATAAGGCAAACAGAGAAGCAGATATCATTACAGTTAGTGCCTCTGGTGCCAATGCGGGATACATAAATTATTGGAGTGTGCCTATTTTTGCATCTGACTGCAACACAATACAAGCTTTAGATAACAAGAGGCTTTCAAATATATACTTGTATCACTATTTGTTAGAAAAGCAAGATTATATTTACACACTTCAGAAGGGCTCGGGTCAACCGCATGTTTATAAAAAAGATTTAGATAAAATCAAAATAGCCATTCCACCAATTGCTATGCAAAACGAATTTGCAGCTTATGCCCAATCCTGCGACAAATTGAAATTTGAAGCACAAGAATTTGTAAGGAATCACACAAAAAACATACATATTGAAGTCACTCTAAAATAAATCAATATTCGAGCGTAGTACGCGCATTAAAAATATTTCATAAAATAACATCTCATAACTTTTTCGGTACTTGAGATTTGAAAAAGCGAAAAGACAACCCTACATGAGTATTTTAATTTCAATAGGGTAGTTGTCATTTTGTTTTCACTTGAAGGTGTCGCTCAAAAATTACAATTTCATTCAATTCCTAAGTGAACTCCTCAAACCGTGCATTCTTATTTTTCACTTTTTACAAACTCTTTAACTTCTCTTGGTGACTAATTTTCCGTTCCGCTGTTACAATCTGTCTGTACACAAGAGGTATAAAATGAACATTTGCAAGGACATCATCATGAACAAGATGAAGACAGGAAAGAAAGTAATGGCAGGCACTCTAGCCGCTATTATGGTATCAAGTGCGGCTCTGGCGGCTTATGCCGCCACAGAACACTGGAATGACGGTTCGCAGGGAGCTACAAGCGAATGGACACAGTGAAAGACAGACTAGGAAACTATGGACGACTATGAAAAGGTTTCTGTAAACCTCGGTGCTGACGAAACACAGCTCAGCTTTGCGTGGTACTGCTACGATCTGTCGTATTATCAGCTGATAAACTCAAACAACATATGCATTGAAATTATGCAGGGACTGGCGGGAACTATAGGGATAGTACTGACTGTACCGTTTACGTCACTGCTGGCGGCAGTGCTTATAAAACGTCATGCCGCACGCAAATCGACCGACTGAATACACAGATATAAAATGAGCCACGGCAAATAGTCGTGGCTCAGATCATATTCTTTTGTTTTAAATCAAAGCATATGCAGCTTTTTTGTAGCATATGCGTTAAGCGACATATCCGCAATATTTCCCGCAAGATACTCATAATAGCCCTGACAGCCTATCATAGCCGCATTGTCGCCGCAAAGCGATATATCGGGCATATAGAACTGCTTTCCGCTTGCGTTTGCCATCTCCGACAGCTTATCACGGAGCATGGAATTTGCCGCTACGCCGCCTGCAAGCGCAAGCTTTGTATAGCCTAGCTCATTTGCCGCCGCCATAAACTTTTCCGCCAGGATAGAGGTGATAGTGTCCTGAAAACAAGCGGCGAGGGAATTTACATCGGTTTCGATGCCCTTCTGCTCGTTGTTGTGGATAAGGTTTATTACTGCGGTCTTAAGTCCCGAAAAGCTGAAGTCATACGGATTTTTCGTTGCGGGGCGGGGGAGCTTATACATCTTCGCGTCACCCTGCTTTGCCGCTCTGTCGATATGTACACCGCCGGGATAAGGAAAGCCCATTGCCCTTGCGGCTTTGTCGAACGCTTCGCCTGCCGCGTCATCGGTAGTCTTGCCGACTGTTTCAAGCTCGGTGTAGCTGTTTACCTTTACAATATGGCTGTGACCGCCCGATACCACAAGGCACAGATAAGGCGGCTCGAGCTCGGTGTGGGTTATGTAATTCGCCGCAATATGACCTTTTATGTGGTGCACTGCAATAAGCGGCTTGTTCTTTGCAAGTGCAAGTCCCTTGGCGAAGTTCACACCGACAAGCAGAGCGCCTATAAGTCCGGGGGCGTTGGTCACTGCTACTGCGTCAACGTCATCAAGCGTCATATCTGCCTTTTCAAGCGCTTCTGCGCACACGCCCGTTATGTTCTCACAATGTCTGCGCGATGCTATTTCGGGGACAACTCCGCCGTACAATTTATGCTCATCTATCTGTGTGGCTATCACAGAGGATAATACTTTTCTGCCGTCCTCGGTTATCGCCGCGGCCGTTTCATCGCAGGAGCTTTCTATCGATAATATCTTCATTTTGTCTTCCTTAGTATTCGGCTACACTGTAGTAGTCGTGGTTTTCGTCATAAATATCAAAGCCGAGATCCATAAGCTTCTTTGTATCGGCAAAGCGGTTTTCGACTTCACAGCCGTATGTCAGCGTAATGATCTTCTTATCGTTCATACCTGCATAACCGATAAAGCAGAAGCCCGCCTCATCGGTAAAGCCTGTTTTAAAGCCATATACTTCATACGGTATTGTTGTATCTGTGAGCAGAATATTTCCGTTGTCCCAGCTGTGAACGCCGCCCTCTTCGTCATATACTATCGCAAGCGGCTGACAGGTGATATCGCATATTGTACTGCTCTGCGTTGCCGCGATAGCAAGCTTCAGCATATCGGACGCTGTGGTGTAATGATCGTTATCGTGATAACCGTCTGGGACAGTGAAATGAGTGTTCTCTGCTCCGAGCTTTTTTGCATAGTCATTCATCAGCACCGCGAAATATGACACAGCCTCGCTGTCGCTGATATCATCGCCGTACACCTTTCTTGCAACATTGACAGCTATCGTATATGCCGCGTCATTACCGGAAGGGGCAAGCATTGCGGTCAGTATCGCATTCCGGCTGAGAGTTGAACCCTGCGCTATCCACGACATACTGGAGTCCTGCGCAACAAGCTCAAGCTCGCTTCCGACATAGTATATAAACTCGGGTGATGTATATTCTATCGCCGTCAGCGCTGTGAGCAGCTTTGTGGTGCTTGCAGGGTAGACAAGCTCATCGGCATTCTTAGAATATATGATCTTACCTTCTGTAAGGTCGTAACATATTGCCGCATGGCAGTTTACAAAATCGTCGCCATAGACCGGCTCGGGTTCGGGAGCTTCTGTAGTTGCCGCTGTCGTTGTAGTGGTGGTTGCTGTCGTTTCGGCAGTTGTCTGTATCGGCTTTACAACACTAACAGCGGGCTTGGCTCCGCCTTGTACATTACTGTTTCTACCGTCCATTGTGAGGTCTACGCTACCGCAACCTGCGCTTACCGCAACGACAGACACCGTAAGCATACAGCAAAAAGCAGCTTTTATTTTATTTTTCTTATTGAGTACCGTTGCTATCAGTCCTTCCGACAAACAGTTAATTATTCTGCGCTTTGCTGTATAGACTCTATACTCTGTTTTGCTTCCTGCTTTACTTTGTACGGCAGTGATTCAAGTATCATTTCCGACATACGCTTATCGGGTGAAAATATGAGCATTGTTCTGCCGTGCGTCTTGTGCTTTGCAATAAGATAATACGCGTTTATATTAGTTCCGTCCGATGCGATAACGGTCGCGTCGGCATTTGCACCGTTAGTGCCGTCATATATGCCAAATTCTTCTACCGTATTCATCTTTAATGTGATAAGACGTTTCCTTTTTCTTTTGCCTGTTATCTTGTCGATATCAAGATCGTCATTTGTAAGTATATACTCATATTCATAGCTCATTCCTGTCAGAAGCCATACCAGTCCGAACAGCGCTCCTACCGAAAGAAGCGTCAGCACCATAAATCCTGTAAAGAATGACAGCCACATAAGAACGGTAGCAACAACCAGTCCTAAAACCGTAAGACCTATTCTCTTTGCCCAGTCAGCACCTGTCGTAGCCTTTTTAACAAGCTGTTCACCAAATGTATCCAATTTGTACCTCTTTTCTGCTATCAAGTAGCCTATAACATACTTATTTTATTTTAACATAAAATCCGCACTATTTCAAGCGGATTTTGTCTATAAGCACAATTTCACGGATCTTTCACTTGAATGTGGCTGTGGTAAACAACAACGCCCACCGAAAGGTGGGCGTATGGCACATATAAATATTCCAGATAATCAAACCAAAATAAATTCTTTTTCTAAAACTTTGATTTTGCCTTTTTTCAACGTTTTTATTAAATACCTGTAACAGCATCCTTGTCAAATGTTCCGATTTTATTGCACAAGATAAAAATCATCATTATCCGTGGTCAACATTCCTACCTTAGGATACTCATAAGCAGCACCGCTGTCTTTGCTTTTATCAAACGAGCCATCATGGAAATAGTCGAAAAAGATATAATTGTGATAATCTGAACCGACCTGAAGAACTGTGTAATTATACTCGCTTTTACTGCCATATGCAAGCATTATTTCATCTACATTATCCTGTAGCTGTTCCTCATTGGAGTAAGTATCTCCTGCATATCGGCGACAAAAATCCTCTTGATGCTTTCTTAGGTTTTCTCCGCCCATAACTATGAAATTTTCATCCAGATCTACATACAGACCGCTTTCTTTGTCACCATTGAGATAATACCTGCCATATTTAAGTTCCGGCTTTTCGACCGACACATCGTTATCAGCTGCAACATTTGCACACGCAGTGCAAATAAGCGCCATTATTGTTACCAGTGCAAGCGTTATAAGTTTTTTCATATAAATACCTCCTTAATATTAAGCGTAATGGTCATTGTAACGTTTAGTAAAAGTTTGTTTGCTTCCCTGATATTTAGAATTTGTGTTTGTAATCCTAAGGTACTCGGTGCTTGAAAACCATCCGGTATTTACCGTATATCTGCTCACATCACCTTTAAGAATAATCTTTCCGCTAACAACACCGTTTGTGAAATTTCCTTTTCTGTCACAACGTTTAGGGTTGGACAAACTTGCTGTAAATCCTTGCGATGTAATACCTCCTGTTGTGGTAGTTGCTCTGATATAAACAGAATTGCTGTAACAATAAGCCATTGTACCTATTTTTTCTTTTGTGATCGTGATAAATGCATCTGCATTTTGGTCGCATTGATAACCTCCTGTGTGGTTTATATTCACACAATTGATCTCAGCTTGTGCTACGATTGCACATACACTTAATGTCACAACTGCCAAAGTAATCGTTGATACCTTTTGAATTACCTTTTTCAATTTTGACATAATTAACCTACTTTCTTTGTATAGTATAGCATTTTATCACATTTTTTTCAACTGTTAGATTATACAAATTTTACTATTGTTTTTGTTAAATTTGCCGATGAATATATCTGTTAAGTT
>ERZ1026894.2007-NODE-2007-length-11031-cov-13.061407_pt1 | contig 11031 bp, 8 predicted proteins | sample MGYA00380177_ERZ1026894 | MGnify/ENA primary metagenome ERZ1026894 (study PRJEB33269, sample SAMEA4719813) | human gut metagenome | biome: human-associated habitat; feature: organic feature; material: feces | place: Cameroon | collected 2013-10 ... | reverse complement strand
GTTTACGTTCCAACCTCTCTTATTCTCCTTTGGCTGCTTTAGAGCTTTATGTTAACTATCATAACTCTTAGTTTTAGCATCCTATAAAAAGCAAATCGCACTCTGAAAGCTCAGAGTGCGATTTGAAATCATTCGAGTTGAGAAATCAACCGTATCAATTTGTCGTAAATCAGTTTCCTTTCACTGTAAATGGTTGATAATCAGATAAGATGTGCCAAAAGTAAAGGGACCATGAAATGCGAAATCATTTTTGAAATTCTAGTCATTTGATGGAAAACATTCCATTTACTTGATGACTACTTTCTTCTTTCCGATGACATAGACGCCCTTGCCTAGCTTGCTGGCATCCGTGCCCAGGTAACGACCATCGAGGGTGTAGATGCTGGCATCCTTGTCAGCCTCCACATTGGTGATAGGAGAGTCGATACCTGTGGTAAAGTCCTTGAGGTAGTCGAAGGTGATGACACCATCTGTCTCCTTTATATTGTAAATAGGTTTCTCCAAGGTACTCTTGTTTAGGGCGACATTTAGCAGTTGGGTCTTGTTTTGCAAACCTGGGAATGGGTCACCTTTGAGGCTTGCCTTGTATTGTTCCTCTGTCCATTCTTTGCCAGCATCAGAGTTGTCGTTTGAGATGACGTTGTAGCTTGAGATGACGTATCCATCGGCTGGAAGAATCATTACCTTTGGTTTGCCAACAGTGTTGTTGGGACAGTCGAAAAGATTCACGTCTTTGTTGTCATAGTCGATTCTCCAAACCAGCAGGCCGCTATTGTATGTTCTGGCAAGTCCAGCCCACCATCCTTTTTGCTGGATGTTCTGTAAGAGTAAGTACTCGTTGTTCTCGGCCTTAATCTTGTAAGCAAGTCTGTTTTTGTCATAAGATTCCAGTGATACGGATTGCTCTTTGTCTTCCAGTTCTGTAGGGGTTGTCCAACCCATTGCGTCCATTTCCCACGGAGAATATGGGGTAGGGCAATAGCCACCATTGTAGGTGTACTCACCGCCATCCATCAAATCCCACATCTCTGGGCTTTGGTTGTCTACTTGTGATGCTGGTACTGTAGGATAGAGGTCTGGCAATCCCATGGTGTGGGAGAACTCGTGGCAGAATAAGCCGATGCCGCTAATTAGGTATCCATTGGCTTGGTTCAAAGCCCAGGTATGGCTCAGTTCTGCGTGGATGCCGTATCTGCTGATGTGTTTACCATTGTAGGTGCAGTATCCATTGTCACTGGAATTACAATAACCAGACTTTGGCCAAATGTCATTGTTGTTTCCCGACATGCTGCCAGCGTAACCAGCGTAGATGATATATACGAGATCAACGTTTCCATCTCCGTCTGCGTCATATTGTGAGAAGTCCACTCCATTGTTGTAAGCGGCAGCACATGCGTCTCTTATCAATGCGGGGGCATTGTCATTCCCTTGACCATAATGAAGTGAAGTGTTGCTCAGTTGATATGGACCTACCACATCAAACTGTGGAGTGAATTTGCCTTGGCTCATGTCGGTGAAGTACTGTAATACACTGCCACGGTTTCGTAGGTTGGTATGTTGGAAAGAGCCTTTGTAAGCCTCGTAGCCATCAGGGAGTGCATCGCCTGCTTGCGCATTGAGAAAATGATAGAAAACGTTCTTGGCTTTCTCGCCACTTTGAAACAATGTGTCTGAGAATTCGACCAGGATAACCAAGGCTTTAGGACTGCCAGAATGTGGAAAATACTTAATTGTATTCTTCACGGCTGTATTGCCAGTTCCTATATTTCTGAGTCCTTTGGCTGAGGATTGTTGTGTGTCAAGTGCAGATAAAAAACGTTGCTTGTCTTGATTCTTGATGGCCTTGGCTTCGGCTGTGGTACGGCGATTGGCGTTGTGTGCCAGGCATTTCGTGGCTTTCAGCTTTCCTGCAGAGGTAACTTCGGCGATATAGTAATTGTTGTCTACTTGTTGCAACAAGGCTCCATCTGCACTCGTCATCCAGTTGTTGTGTTCGTCACCATGGAGGTACACGGTCAGCTCTGTTCCGTCACTTTGAATGACAGTGATGGGACCAGGGTATGCCTTGGCAGCAAAGCTACTTGATATGCCCAGAAGGGCGAATGCTATACTTAGTAAAATCTTCTTCATTTATCATTTATAATTTATCATTTATAATAGTATTGTCCTTTCTTCTGTGTCTGGTGACCAAACTCGATGGCGTGGTGCGGACAGTGGTGATAGCAACAGAAGCAGGTGAGGCAGTCCTTGTGGTGCAACCACTCTGGCGTCTTGCCCTTGCCACCCTTGATGTCGCCCACCGGACAGACGTTGGCGCAGATGCCGCACTTCACGCATTTCTCTTGGGTGATGTGGAATCGCTTGTCGGTGATGAGCACGTGCTCGAAGAAGCCACCTATTATCTTCGTCATTCCCCAAGGCCAAAAACCTTTCACCAGTCGATTAATGCTCTCCTTGCGGTTGAACACCTCCTCGCAAATCACCTCCAACTCTTGTGCCGACTTCTCCTTCTTGCGAATCTCCTTCTCCTTCGGATCGACATCCATGAAAGGCAAGCCCACATACGACTCCGGCATAATGAGGGAGTAAGCGGAGGAAACCTCGTGGATGCCCAATGCGTTCAAGGAGTCATTGGCGGCAAGGGTAGCGTTGAGGTTCTCAATGGTGAGTCCGATGCTGTCGCCTGCCGTGCAAACGGCGTAAGTGAATGGTGCTTGATGGGAAGTCTTTCCTAAGGAAGAATCAGCGGATGAATCAATGGAAGAATCAGCGGAAGAATCAGCGGAAGAATCAGCGGAAGAATCAGCGGAAGAATCGTCTTCCGTAGGCAGTGCAACCACCAGTCGGGAGAGGAAATCCCTCACCAGTCGTGGCACTCTCCAACCATGAACGGGAAAAACGAAACCAAGCCGTTCACCTTCTTTCAAGATGAACGGCTCAGTCTTATCGACGCCTGATGTCTTCATACGCCTCATTTCCTCGGCGATGTCTATCAGTCGCTCTTGCGTTGCGGAAGCCAAGCGGATGGCTGCCCAACGGGTATTTCCTGTTCCAGAAAAATAGAATATCATTCTTTCTCTCTATACATTATTATATATATAGTGCCAAGAAGGAATTATTGCTTGGTCTCCTCGGTCATCACACCCTCGATGTAGAGGCGAGTCATCTCCACGTTGCCATTGCTGCGCACGGTGATAGACTTCTTGAAGTGACCAGGGAACATGCCCTTGCCATTGTAGGTGACGGTGATGGTACCCTTCTGACCAGGAGCGATAGGCTGCTTGGTGTAAGAAGGTACGGTGCAACCGCAACTGGCGATGGCTTGGTTGATGACCAATGGCTTGTTGCCTACGTTGGTGAATGTGAAGGTGGTCTTCTGAACGGGTGACTTCTCACTGAAGTTGCCAAAGTTGTGTACCACCTTGTCGAACTTGATTTCTGCTTGTGCACTGGCTGTTGCTACCATGGCAACGAGCATCGTAAGTGCTAAAAATAGTCTTTTCATATCCTATTTATTTTTATATTCTCATTTGGTTTTTGCCTATTTGGATGCAAAGTTAAACATAAAGTTTAGTATTGCACTACTTTTAGGCTACTTTTTTACATTATTTTATACATATTTCTTCAAGAACTTGCCTGTCAGGCTCTTTGGGCACGCTGCCACTTCCTCTGGCGTACCAGCCACCACGAGGCTACCGCCCTTGTCGCCGCCCTCTGGTCCGAGGTCGATGATGTAGTCGGCGCACTTGATGACATCGAGGTTGTGCTCGATGACTACCAGGGAATGCCCACGCTCTATCAAGGCATTGAAGGCGTGGAGCAGGCGCTTGATGTCGTGGAAATGCAAACCGGTCGTTGGCTCGTCGAAGATGAAGAGGGTAGGCTCCTGGTCTTCCTTGCCGATGAAGTAGGCGAGCTTCACACGCTGGTTCTCACCACCAGAGAGAGTACTGGAGTTCTGACCGAGCTTGATATATCCGAGACCTACCTCCTGGAGAGGGCGCAGGCGGTTGACGATGACACGGCAGAAGTCGAAGTCGCCGTCATTGTGCTGGTTTTTCTCATCGCTGAAGAACTCTATCGCCTCGTTCACGGTCATGTTGAGCACATCGTTCACATCCTTTCCGCCGAAGTGAACATCCAAGATGTCGTGCTTGAATCGCTTGCCCTTGCAAGCCTCGCACTGCAACACGAGGTCTGCCATAAACTGCATCTCGATGGTTACGTATCCTGCTCCCTTGCACTCCTCGCATCTTCCTCCCTCGGCATTGAAGGAGAAGTATTGAGGCGTGAAACCGAGTTGCTTAGCCAACGGCTGGTTGGCAAAGAGCGAGCGGATGGCATCGTATGCCTTCAGATAGGTGGCAGGGTTGCTTCGGGTACTCTTTCCGATAGGGTTCTGATCGACAAACTCCACGTGCTTGATGGCATTGAGGTCGCCTTCCATCGCCGTAAACTCGCCCGGTGCATCCGAAACCAAGTCGAGGCGGCGGCGCATGGCTGGGTAGAGGATGCCCTTGATGAGCGAACTCTTGCCTGAGCCGGAGACTCCTGTGATGACGGTGAAGGCATTGAGCGGTATCTTGACATCGATGCCACGGAGATTGTTCATCCTCGCTCCCTTGATGTAGATGAACTGGTTCCAGGCACGATGGCTGGTAGGTCGCTCTATCTCCTCGCTGTGGGTGAGGTACTTGATGGTATAGCTGTCGGGATATTTCTCCAGAAGCTTCTTCTGTTCCGCAGGGTCGGTGGTGGAATATTCGGTGGAAGGACCGGCATAGACCAGCTTGCCGCCCAGTCGTCCGGCATCGGGACCAATATCGATGAGATAGTCGGCGGCACGCATGATTTCCTCGTCGTGCTCCACTACCACCACGGTATTGCCCAACTCCTGCAACTCTCGGAGCACCTTGATGAGGCGGTCGGTGTCACGGCTGTGGAGACCGATGCTAGGCTCATCGAGGATATAGACGCTGCCCACGAGCGACGAACCGAGACTGGTGGTCAGGTTGATGCGCTGGCTCTCACCTCCCGAAAGGGAATTGGAGAGGCGGTTGAGGGTGAGGTAGCCCAAGCCTACGTCGAGGAGGAACTGGAGGCGGTTGGTGATTTCCGCCAAGAGTCGCTTGCTCACGCTTTTCTCATGCTCGGTCAACTCCAGTTGAGTAAACCAAGTGGAGAGGTTGGCTACCGACATATCTACGAGTTCTGTGATGCTCTTGCCGCCAATCTTCACATAGTTGGCTTCCTTCTTCAGTCGGGTGCCATGGCAGTCAGGACAGATGGTCTTGCCACGGAATCGGCTCAGCATCACTCGGTATTGTATCTTGTATTGGTTCTCTTTCACCATGCGGAAGAACTCGTCGATGCTCACCCTCTCGTGTGGGTCGAGGTTCTTCTCGGAAGGCAGACCGTGCCAAAGCCAGTCTTTCTCCTTCCGGGTCAACTCAAAGTAGGGCTTGAAGATCGGGAAGTGGAAAGGTTCAGCACGGCGTATGAACTCCTTGAGCCACATGCCCATCTTCTCGCCTCGCCAGCAGACCACGCATCCGTCGTAAAGACTCAGCGAGGTATTAGGGATGACCAACTTCTCGTCGATGCCGATGATGCTTCCGAATCCTTCGCAGGTAGGACAAGCGCCAAGAGGAGAGTTGAAGGCAAACATGTTGTCCGATGGCTCCTCGAAGGTGATGCCGTCAGCCTCGAAACGAGTGGAGAAGTCGTAGGTGATATGGCTAGGGAGGAAGAGAAGGCGGCAAGCACCATCGCCCTCATAGAAGGCGGTCTCGGTAGAATCCATCAGTCGGCTGATGTCGTCCTTCTCATCGCTTACAGAAGAGCGGTCGATGACGAGGAAGATGGTCTCATCGTTTTGAGCCATCAGTTCCTTCAACTTCTCGCCGCTCGCCTCCAAAAACTCCTTATAGCTGATGCCTGAAGAAAGCGTCTCGTCAGCATTCGCCTTCTCCAGGAAGTCCTCGATGCGAACGAACTCATCCTTGTGCATGATTCGGGCATAGCCCTCCTGGATATACATCTCCAGTTGCTTGCTGAGGCTGCGACCCTCGATGACGTGGATGGGGGCGAGGATGACGAACTTGGTGCCCTTGGAATACTGTCGGGTACATTCGAGTACATCCTCAGTGGTATGGCGTTTCACCTCTTGTCCGCTGATAGGCGAGTAGGTCTTGCCGATGCGGGCAAAGAGCAGGCGGAGATACTCATAAATCTCGGTGCTGGTGCCTACGGTGGAACGTGGGTTGCGAGAGATCACCTTCTGTTCGATGGCGATGGCAGGAGGAAGCCCCTTGATGAAGTCGCACTCCGGTTTGCTCATTCGTCCGAGAAACTGTCGGGCGTAAGAGGAAAGTGACTCCACATAGCGGCGCTGTCCCTCGGCATAGAGTGTGTCGAAAGCCAATGATGACTTACCCGACCCAGAGACACCCGTGATGGCAACGAACTTGCCCTGTGGTATCTTCACGTCGATATTCTTGAGGTTGTTGGCCCTCGCTCCTTTTATCTCGATAAACTTCATTTTAATGTATAAATGTATAATTTATAATGTATAATTTATAATGAATAATGTATAATTAGGCTGGTGCCATTGGGGCTATTGAATCCTTCACTCTTCACTCTTCGTTCTTCACTTACTCGTGGTGATACGGTTCACCCTTGATGATAGTACATGCACGATAGAGAGCCTCGGTGAAGATGAGGCGCACCATCTGGTGGGAGAAAGTCATCTTGGAGAGGGAAATCTTCTCGTTGGCACGGCTATAGACGGCATCGGAGAAGCCGTAGGGACCACCGATGACGAAGACGAGTCGGCGAGCCGTCGCCTGTTTGCGCTCCAACCACTTGGCATATTCGATGCTTCGGAACTCCTGTCCGTGCTCATCCAGCAAGACGACGGTGTCGGATGGTTGGATGAGTTTGAGGATGAGTTCTCCCTCACGCTCCTTCTGCTGCTGTTCGCTGAGGCTCTTGGTGTTCTTGAGCTCAGGGATGGTAGTGATGGAGAAGGGCATGTAGTGGGTGATGCGCTCGGCATAATCCTTGATGCCAGCGATGAAATGCTTGTTGACGGTCTTTCCGACCAAAATGAGTTCTGTCTTCACGATGAATGTTTAGCTAATATATATATTCTGTGTACTTAAAATTGGTATCCCACGGTGATGCCTACGCCAATGTTGTTCTTAGTCATGTTGAACATTGTCATGCGACCAAGCAAGTCACCGAAGAATTCATCTAAATCACTGATGGGTTTATATATGTGCCTGCAACCTAGCTGAGTGAAGACACCTACTTTTAAATGTTGCTTGATAACAGCTTTGAGTCCCAGATTAAGACCAAAATCAAAACGGCTTCTTAGACGACCTTTGTCGCTGAACGCATTGGCTTCGCTTTTTGTCACTTCCCCATCTTTTGTTAGGGTGTAATGGCTAGTGCCGTTAAGCCCATAGGCAAGATAGGGACCATAGAACACGGATAAATTGAATGGTCCGTTTTGGTATCCTGCCACACGCACGGAAAAGTGTAAGGGTACCTCCAGGTAATGTACTTTATCGTTATACTCTTCCTTGTCGTTGTTTTCCGTTTGCTCTTCTGTGTGATTGCGGAACGACCAGTATAGTCCTGGCTCAAACCCCCAGCGCGACTGTCCCAAGGGAATGTGTACATCTACACCAGCCAAGCAACCCAATGACGAGTTCCACTGCGGACCCGCATTGATGCTTATCTTCACGTGATCCTTTGGTGCCCATTCGTCAGTCTTGGTGTCGTTCTCCTGAGCCCATGCACTGGTTGTCATCAAGGCAAGCAATGCCGATGAAAGTATTTCTTTTATCATAGATGTAATTATTGTTCTATATTGTTCATCTTGTATATTATCTTTAATTTGCAAAATTACGGAAAATAGCAGAAATACCAAAAAAAATAAGCAATTATTTCTCGTAATCTTTTGCTGGCTTGCAGAAATGCCTACTTCTTGATGCCTACGCTTGCGTTATGGAAGCAAACTCAAATATTCTTTTCCCTCTTTTGGTCGTCTATAGTGGCAAGCATTGGTCGTCTATGATGCCTGGTACTCTTCGTCTATGGGTGCCAGGTGGAAGGGGATAGATGTTCTGAGGTGAAGAGACGTGAAGAGTGAAGAACCTCTTTTCACTTCTCTATCTGGTTGAAATATAGAATGTTAAAGCTAATGTGTGAAGAGGTGAAGACTTAACGTCCATTCTTGTTTTATTTTTTTGTTTATGACTCGAAACAGTATTGCCAGTCGTGCTTGAAAATATTCTAGCCCACGCAGAGAAATGTGCCTGCCTAGGGCGCAATATTGCCCTCGCCGAGGGCAGTTTTGCGCCCTAGGCAGGCAAAATCGCAAAGCTAGGCTTTAGCAATTGCAACTCTCGAAGCTAGCAAACGGAAAGCAAAGAGTTAGAGGTATGGAATGCAAGTGTGATGCCTATAACTCATAGCGTGATGAACTTCTCTGCTCAATCTTGATATTTTCACTCTTCGTTCTTCACTTCCTTCTCGTCCCTGTAATAGCCAGTGCCAACTCTCTTGGGATTCTTCGGAAACCAACCTTTCTCACAACGCTTGCGCTGCTCGAAAAGTTCGCCGATGCTCCAAAGGCTGCTGGCGCCTACCACTCCATGAAGGGCGGAGACGAGGACGTCTTCTATCATGAAGGCGGCGGCAATCGTGCCGATTCCGACCACGAGGAAGACCCACCAATATTTAACTCCCGTGTAATATTCAGTCTTCAAAACGACAGGGTGGAAGAGACCTATCACGAGAAATGTGCAAACGGCAATGATGATGCCAGTGAAATGTAATTCCATATCTTATAAATCTTTTTGTTCCTTAAAGGATGACGTAATCTTGTCTGAAATCACCGGACGAAGTGATATTATCTTGTCCGAAATGTGACTAAATGTATTTCAGAATGCAAAAATACAAAAAAAAGTTCAATCTAGTTTTGTTTCTCTAACTATTTTTCATATCTTTGCAAAAGATAAGATGCGCTCGGCAATAATTCCCGTCGATGACACCTTATTATATATATAGGAAAATTATCAAATTAATAATAAAATAACTATGGCTAATAACGCAGAATTAATCAAGCAGTGTGAGGAAAGAGCACAGCAGTGGCTCACTCCTGCTTTTGACGAAGAAACACGTAAGGAAGTACAAGCAATGCTCGATGCAGAGGACAAGTCTGCTCTCGTAGATGCTTTCTATCAGAACTTGGAATTTGGTACAGGCGGTTTGCGTGGCATCATGGGTGCCGGTACCAACCGCATGAACAAGTATATCGTTGGTATGGCTACTCAAGGCTTCGCCAACTACATCCTCAAGGCCTTCCCTGGCCAGGACAATCTCTCTGTAGTCGTAGGTCACGACTGCCGCAACAACTCTCGCCTTTTCGCTGAGACTGTTGCCGCTATCTTCTCTGCCAACGGCATCAAGGCATATCTCTTCGAGGGTCTTCGCCCTACACCAGAGATTTCTTTCGCCATCCGTCAGCTCGGTGCCAAGGCTGGTGTCAACGTGACCGCTTCTCACAACCCTAAGGAGTACAATGGCTACAAGGCTTACTGGGAGGATGGTGCTCAGGTTTTGGCTCCTCACGATACGGGTATTATCGAGGAAGTAAACAAGGTGAAGATCGAGGACGTGAAGTTTGAGGCTAACTGGGACAAGATTCAGATCATCGGTGGTGAGATGGACTACGACTATATGACAGCCGTTCATTCTGCTATGATTGACCAGGATGTCATCAACCGTCAGAAAGACCTCAACATCGTTTATTCAGCTATGCATGGTACAGGTCGTGTCATCGTTCCTCTCTGTCTGCGTTCTTGGGGCTTCCAGAACATCAATGTAGTTCCTGAGCAGATGGTTGTAGATGGCAACTTCCCAACAGTAGTTTCTCCTAACCCAGAGAATGCTGAAGCTATGACCCTGGGTATGAAGCTCGGTACCAAGTTGAACGCTGACCTCGTAGTAGCTACCGACCCAGATGCTGACCGTCTTGCTATCGTTTGCCGCGATGACAAGGGCGAATGGATGATCATCAATGGTAACCAGACAGCCATGATGTTCTGCTACTACATCATCGAGAACAAGAAGAAGTTGGGCAAGTTGAAGCCAACAGACTTCCTCGTGAAGACCATCGTAACTACAGAGGTTATCGCTGAGATTGCCAAGAAGAACAACGTAGAGTTGCGCGACTGCTACACTGGTTTCAAGTGGATTGCACGCGAGATTGCTATCTCTGAGGGCAAGCAGCAGTATATCGGTGGTGGTGAGGAGAGTTTCGGTTTCTTGCCATACGATAAGGTACGTGATAAGGATGCTCCTGCTTCTATCTGTCTCATCTGCGAGATTGCAGCTTGGGCTAAGGACCAGGGCAAGACTCTCTACGACCTCTTGATGCAAATCTATGCAGAGTATGGTTTCAGCAAGGAGTTCACTGTGAATGTCGTTCGTCCGGGTAAGACTGGTGCTGACGAAATTAAGCAGATGATGGCTGACTTCCGTGCCAACCCTCCACAGGAGTTGGGTGGTAGCAAGGTGGTTACTTGGAAGGACTACCAAACTTTGGAGACCAAGCACGCTGATGGCACAGTAGAGAAACTCAACATGCCTACTACAAGCAATGTGCTCCAGTGGTTCTGCGATGACAACACCAAGGTAAGTGTTCGTCCTTCAGGTACTGAGCCTAAGATCAAGTTCTATATCGAGGTGAAGGATCCATCCTTCAAGTGCGCTGGCTGCTACAACCGTTGCACCAAGGCTGCCGAGGAGAAGATTGAGGCTATCAAGAAGAGCTTGAATCTCGACTAAAGCTTGGATTTCGACAGATAAGAAGAGTTTGAATCTCGATTGATTATTTGAAGACGAGAATCATTCTCGTATATATTTTTCGCCCCATGCGTCAATTTCTGATGCATGGGGCGAAATCGTAGTATGCTCGGCACGAGCATTGTCTAACGGGTGCAAGTCCCGAGTAAGCCC
>ERZ1026894.2006-NODE-2006-length-11033-cov-15.644471_pt1 | contig 11033 bp, 8 predicted proteins | sample MGYA00380177_ERZ1026894 | MGnify/ENA primary metagenome ERZ1026894 (study PRJEB33269, sample SAMEA4719813) | human gut metagenome | biome: human-associated habitat; feature: organic feature; material: feces | place: Cameroon | collected 2013-10 ... | reverse complement strand
CAAGGACAAACGACTCCACCGATAGCTTTTGTGCCACGGCGGTATTCAATAAGGCAAATACCGACAACAATATCAAATAGAGTTTCTTCATATTACTCTGTCAACTTCAATGATTACAACCTATTTTTTTTACACTTCCTTCATATTCTTCAGTTCCCATCCCTCAAACTGCATAATAATCTTATGAAGCGTTGTCCCTTGGCGCAAAGCCTCAACTCTTGGGGCAGCAGCATACTTTTGGATTTGCTCCACCGCCTCCTGCCATTGCAATTCTGCCTTCGTATGTTTGCAATCCTTCGACATGGCATTAAATTCTGCCTTTGATAGCACCTTCAACTCGATAATATAGCTATGTTTTGTAGGATAATGGGTCAAGTTTGGCAAAAGGAAGAAATCGCAATAGCCATGGTTCAGCTCCAACTCTGGGGCTGTATAATAATAGTTGTTCAGACTCAAATAAGCCATAAAGAAGCCTTGCAAGTTGCGCTCAGCCTCAATGCCATCACGAACCGATGAGACTTTGGCGTAAGCATCCGCCATATACTCCAAACACTCTTTCCATTTTCCATCGAAAGCCATATACGTGAATAGCGTGGACAGATTGTTGAGATTGACACGATTTACCTTTTGGTATTCATCCAACAAGAACCCATAATACTGGTTGCGTACATTATTATTAGGGATACCAAGTATCAGTTGACTTCCAAATGTACCTTTGATGGTAAGCATACCATAATAGAACAGCAAACTTGGGAAGATGTCAGGATCTGTAATTTTATATGCAGGAAACGTCTCCACCAAGTTACAAATGATTTCACCATCCTCAATAATCGAATGAAGCACTCCCTTACGGTCACCATCCAACTTATCCAGCTGGATGAGTTTTTTCATCTTATTGTAGTCCGTCTTCGTGTTAGGATCAATCATCTCTTTTGGACTTTGTCCACGACTCATATAATTACGGAGATAATAAAGTACCATATCGCAGTTGAACACTTTGCTTTGAGTAAGCAATGCATCCTCCGAGAAGCAATAGTTGTCATACCAAGGCTTCATCTCCTTGATAATTTTCTCAACATCACTATCCGCAGGAATCTTCCCCATATTTTTATAATAGGTGAACATTTCTCTCACATCCTCAGTGGAGAAACCAAGCATTTGATTAAATTCCTCCTTAGTGGAGATATGCCAGCCGATATTGTAGCCACTTGTTACGTCATCAAGCGTCACCGGACTGACACCCATCATAAAGATACGTTCAAACGAACCTTTGAACTTTTTGAAAATATCACGATAAAAGCCTTCGGCATGGGTAATTGCCCAATACACATTCTCTCCCTGCTCGTTGAGTACAGTGTTGGTGAAGTTGTCGTATTCATCGATGATAAGATAGAGAGGATAGCTCTTAGACTTAGCCTCACTTTGGATGATGGCAAGTTTACCTCCCGCATCTTTTGTCTCTTCTACTTGCCTCTGAACTTTCTCGGAGTAAAATTCCAGATAGTCGCGTACAAATCCATTGAGCTGAACTCCTAGATAGAAATTGAACTTCTCTTCGAGGTTCTCTATCGTACCTCCCACCTGCGAGAAGTCCAAGTGTAAAATTTGATATCTACCTTGCAGAGGCGTAGGATTCTTTCCTATCCACAGGTCACCGAACCACTCTTGGAACTTATCCTTGGTACGGCAATCGTAGTAAGCATGAAGCATACTCAGGAGCACGCTCTTACCAAAGCGGCGAGGGCGAATACAGAAGAGGTTATTATGGCTATCCTCCAACTTTGGAATATACATGGTTTTGTCCACATAATAGTAATTCTGCGTAATCACTTGCACAAAATCCTGTATGCCGTATGGTATTTGTTTTGCTCGATTCTGCTCCATATCTTTCATCATTTATATTGACTTCATTCTAATTTTTGGCGAAGTTACGATAAATATCCGAGACTGCCAAGAATTTCCGCTGCTTTTTGTTATAGGAGGTCATAAAGATGCTATTAACCAAAGCACGAAGGTTACCAGTAGTTATGCTTTTAAGGATATCAAAAATTTTGATAACCTCTAGCTTCTTCCCCATCACTCCATTGCTATTTCTAGATATTGCTTCAATGTATTGAATACTCTCAGACGCTTGGCATAGTCAGACAGAAGGCTGAGGTTTCGGTTTTCCTTCTTTAAATAGTTGCGAACGACCTCTGAGCAGACCTCCAATCCCAGTTTGTTCCGATACTTGATAGCATCACAAACACTTCGTTCCATATCTGTCATGCGAACATGAAATCCTGAAATCTCAGCCTCCACGATTCCAAACTCCAAGTTTTCAGGTTTCCAATAATACAGATTGACAGGCAAGAACTGTGGCAAGACCACTTTCCGCTTTGAAGCGATGGCTATACAAAAGGCAGGAGGAACAACAGTAGATAGATGATAGTATGCCCAAGCATTATAAAGGCAGACGACACCACCAGGAACTATTTTCTCCACATCCGTCATGTTACTAAACATAGCCTCAGGTGTGGCATAGACCCCATGTCGCACTCTTACCAAATCCCCACGTTCTTTTGCTCTCAACAATCGCTTGTAATCGGATGGCTGAGAGATTTCCGATGTCGAGATGACACCTCCCGATGCTGTCACTGTATTTACAATCATATCCATATTTTATCATAGTCCGTTGATCATGCTGCGAAATTACAAATAAAAATCGAGAAATGGCATTTTTCAACGGAATATTTATATTTTTTCCGTAGAAAAAGGACAAAAGCACATTTTACACGTGCATCCACACCTTATCTATTCTAAATCATTCAGAGAGTGCCAAACGAAGACCCAAGCTACCCACAGAATAGTACGTTTTTACAGAGTCACGATAAGAGCAACGGCTGAACCTATCAACGGTATCCCAGCCACCACCCACAAGGTTTGTTAAATCTTGACACCTCTCCCAAACATTACCGCTCATATCAAATATGCCTAATTCATTGGACAATTTTTCACCTACTACATGGGTCTTAGAGCCGCTATTTCCCTTATACCAAGCAACATCGCCAAGAGTGTTACTACCGCTATACTGATACCCACGGCTCTTGTTACCACCTCTTGCGGCATACTCCCACTCTGCTTCTGTCGGCAAGCGGAAACGCTTACCTGTCATTGCATTCAATTCCGAGATGAAGGCTTGGCAATCATTCCAGCTAACACCCTCTACAGGCAAGTCATCACCCTTGAAGTAAGAAGGATTACTCCTCATAACGGCTTTCCACAATTTTTGTGTAACCTCATACTTACCGATATAAAAGTCATTCGTCAATGTAACACGATGGACAGGTTTCTCATTTTCATACGGATTATCCCTCTCAGGTGTCTCTCCCATATCAAAACTTCCAGCCTCCACCTTGACCATTTCTATACTAATGCCATCCCTGACAGGAATCGTTATTACACTGCCAGACGTAGAACTACCAACAGCGTTTAATGAAGTACTTGAAGTAGATAAAGACGCTGTAGAAGAAACTGACTGAGTTTGTGCAACAGGTTGTTGAGTTTGCGCTTGCTGAGGAAGATCCGTCTGAGACATTTGATTTGTGGAAGCAGCCTCTTTAGAAAGTGTAATCTGGAGATTACTTGGAGCCGTCGGCTTCAACTTCACCATACCTTCCTCTGATTCATATCCATCACAAGCAACCACAAACGAATGCTGACCGATAGGCAAACTAGTCTTAGCCACACCATTGGAGCCTTTGATGAATTTATTATCCACCAATACTGAAGCTGTAACAGGTGAATACTTTATCGTCAACGTCTGCATTTGCTGAGCTTCAGACGTTCCACTCGGTTTCGTCAATGTCAGTACATAAGTTCGATTACTCTGCAATTTTTCTATCCCATAATCCCCGAATGTTATCATCAAAGGGAGATAGTCTTTGGTGATAACTTTCATCTGCCGGGACTCTTGCGTCATAAAAGCCCAAGTCTCATTATTTCGCTTCACCAATGGCTTGATGACATTGCCCTCTACATCGGCGACATCACCAACAAATGAAATCTTGACCAAGGCGCAAGCATCACCATTCAAGTCCTTGCGACCTTCCGTCTGAGCCGTTATGTCTGTTGGAGCAAGGACGAACGACTTGACTTTCAGTTCTTGCGCCATAGCAGTATTCAAAAAAGCGAATACTGACAATAATATCAAATAGAGTTTCTTCATACTTTTCTATCATACAAATTTATCCTACCACATCACCATCAAAGAAAATAAGGCTTTATTCGGAGAGTGCCAAGCGAAGGCCATAAACATTCATTCGATCACCCCTGTCATCAGGAGAAGCAGAACCACGATATGACGAACGACAAAATTTAACATGTTCCCTACAACTACCGCCACGTTTTATCCGATATGGATAATCACTAGGTGGATCTAGTGGATTGAGAACATAAGCATCATACCTATCCTGACACCACTCCCAAACATTACCTGTCATATCATATATCCCCAATTCATTGGGTTGTTTCGTTCCAACAGCATGAGTTTTAAAGCCACTAGTATCACAATACCAAGCAACTTCACCAATCGTATTACTACCACTATATTGGTAGCCATGACTTTCATTGCCACCCCTTGCAGCATACTCCCACTCAGCCTCAGTTGGCAAACGAAATTGTTGACCTGTCATAGAATTCAGTTTTGAGATGAAATCTTGGCAATCATTCCAACTAACATGCTCTATTGGCAAATCATCCCCTTTGAAATTAGAAGGATTATTACCCATTACGGTTTTCCATAATCTCTGAGTAACCTCGTTCTTGCTTAAATAATAATCTTTGGACAAGGTTACACGATGCACAGGTTTTTCATTATCATCAGGATTTTCCATCTCTGGCGTTGCGCCCATATCAAAACTACCAGCCTCAACCTTCACTAATTCCACATAGACGTTACTATGTACTGGTATTGCCAGCTCTTCATGAAAAGATTGGGACTTGTCTGATTTTACTTCAACGTTTTTAGCTTTTTTCTTGCTTAACGGCAAAATATCTCGAAATACCATTATTGCCATCCAAACAACAGCAACAAGCCCTATGATACCAGCAACAGACCAAGCAATACGCATACTATGTTTTTTGTGAGTCTTCTTGATTACCTGCGTTTCGTTACTTTTCTTTGTTAGATTTTCGTTCTGTTCATTTTGTACATTCTCCACAGAAGAAGCCGACAAATCGGCAAGCATTATACTAACTGAAGGACATCGCTCTTCCTTTTGCATTTTCATGCTTGACAATATGGTCTTTTTAACGCTATCACTTATACCCTTAGGCAAATTCTTCAAGATTTTCTCTTCCGTCTGCTCAGAAGCAATCACAGGGTCTTTGCCCACCAAGGCATAGTAAAGTGTTGCAGCCAATGCATATACATCGGCTTGTGGCGTGAAAAAGTAAATACCAGTATATTGCTCGACTGGAGCATAACCATCACTGAAACCTGACACCCGAACTGTAGATGTAGGCTTTCCATTTTTATCATAATGCTTCGACAAGCCAAAGTCTATCAAGACTGGAATTGTTTCTCCTGTTTCGGGATCTTCTTTCAGCATAACATTGTCTGGCTTGACATCCAAATGAGACATTTTGTGCTGATGCAAGTATTCCACAGCTTGCATAATTGGCACCATAATAGCCAACGCTTCTTGCTCCGACAAAGCACCTTGCTTCCGGACATAATCTCTCAAACTGCCTGCATCCAAATATTCCATCACATAATATACCGTATTATTTGCTTCAAATACTTCATTTACATGAATAATATTAGGATGTTCCAAGCTGATTTTATTGAGACGCTGAGCTTCAGCCAAGAAATCCTTACGGCTTTCCTCGACTTTATCCTTGACTGGAGAAGAATAGCAGATGCTATTATGTTCGTCTCTCTCGCAAGCTTCACTCATAAAAAACTCTTTGATTGCAAAGTGAGTTCTTATCGTGACATTATCAACTTTCAAGTTTGCGGAGACCTTGTAGGTTATGCCAAAACCTCCCTGTCCCAACACCTTCTCTATGGTATAGGTTCGCTTCGGACTATGGAGTTTTGCTCCTATTGGTAATGTATATTTCATCGTCATTTTTGTCGTTATATTCAAGAATCATAGGATTCTTTTATTATTCTGGCTGCTAGAGATTTTAAATTCGATGACATGACAGATGTCTTTCCGAGGTTCGTCACTCACCTCTCCCTTAACCATCAATCAAGTCATCTCATAAGCTTTGGACGAAAGAAAAAGTCGTTACTCGGAGAGAACCAGGCGAAGCCCAAGACTGAAGTCACGGTAGCCAGGAGTTAAGCCGAAACGCCCCGAAGAACGACAGCCTCTGGCTGAATCGCGCCAATTGCCACCACGGATCACACGGTACGACCCACCAACAGCACCTGTAGGGTTGGCCTGAGGAGAGCTACTATAGCTACCTTTCCAGTCTTGACACCACTCCCAAACATTACCAGCCATATCATATATACCCAACTCATTGGGTTGTTTTGTGCCAACTGCATGGGTCTTAGAACCACTATTGCCGTCATACCAAGCGACATCACCAAGGGTTTTACTACCACTATACTTATAGCCACGACTCTTCTTGCCACCTCTTGCAGCATACTCCCACTCTGACTCAGTCGGTAAGCGAAAATGCTTGCCTGTCATTGCATTCAATTTTGAAATGAAATCTTGGCAATCCCCCCAGCTAACCGCCTCTACAGGTAAGTCATCACCTTTGAAGTAAGACGGATTGCTTCCCATCACAGCTTGCCACAATGCCTGAGTAACCTCATACTTACCAATATAATAGTCATTCGTCATGGTGACACGATGCACCGGTTTCTCATCTTTATACGGAGACTTCATTTCTGGAGTCGCTCCCATATTGAAGCTTCCAGCCTCTACCTTAACCATTTCTATACTAATGCCATTCTTGACAGGAATTGTAAGAGCATTGCCAGACAGAGAGGAACCACTGGAAGATAAAGTATTAGCAGAAGACGAAGAGGTAGAACTCGTCAATGAGCCAGAAATACTAGCAGTCTGTCCCTCTGAAATCGTTACTGTTTGACGAGAGGTAGCATATCCAGACTTACGAATCTCGACATTATGATTACCTACCAACACCCCATTGAATACACGAGGGCTTTGACCTACCTTGACCCCATCCACATAGACATCAGAGCCAAAGGGCTTGAAGTTCACTGACAAATTGCCTTGAATAGCAGAAAGGGCATCGAAGGCGACATCCAACTTTTGCTGTTGAGCAAGTTGAATGGTTTTCTGTTGGCTGCGATAACCATCCTTACGAACCTCCAACAAGTGCATACCTTCCTTCAAGTTACCATTCCAAGGAAGAGAACCGACTGACTTCTTATCGACATAAAGGGAAACGGCAGGAGTAGGACAGCTCACACTCAATGTAGCCAAGGCTGACACCAAACTTACAGAGATAGGAGTCATATCACCCTTGCCTATGGTGAAGCTGCCACTCTTGCTGATGTAGCCACCAGCCTCCACCTTATAAGTATGGGAACCATAAGCAAGCATTGCTGAATACTCGCCATCGGAAGAACTAGCTTGTAACACACCATCAATCGTAACCTTAGCATCTTTAGGCTGTACGCTGATAGCATAGAAATTACCACCAGCATCCACTGGCTCTTGCGCTCCACTCGGTTTCGTCAATGTCAGTACATAAGTTCGATTACTCTGCAACTTTTCTATCCCATAATCCCCGAATGTTACCATCAAAGGGAGATAGTCTTTGGTGACAACTTTCATCTGCCGAGACTCCTGAGTCATAAAAGCCCAAGTCTCATTATTCCGCCTTACCAATGGCTTGATAACATTGCCTTCGACATCGGCGACATCACCAACGAATGAAATCTTGACCAAGGCGCAAGCATCGCCATTCAAATCCTTGCGTCCTTCTGTCTGAGCCGTAAGGTCAGTTGGAGCAAGGACAAATGACTCCACCGATAGCTTTTGTGCCACGGCGGTATTCAGCAAGGAGAACACATATAATAATATAACACACAATTTCTTCATTGACTTCTATCTTATAGTGATTAAAACATAACATCAAGATTTATTTTCCTCAAAATACTTTTCTGCCATAGGTTGTAATCTATCCTTGATAACCTGCATGACAGTTTGAAAATCAAGATTTTCCTTCCATTGAATCTTCCGCAAAAATGATTTCCATTGTTTATTACGATCTGCATCTGTAACAAAAGCATCGGAGAACAAATGCAAATGAGGATTATACGCCAATCTTCTATTGTCGAATGTAGCCTTAATAGCATCATACAACATATCCGTATCCAAAATGCGCTTGGTCAACAACTGATAGCAATCGAAGAAATCCTTCATACGACTATTCAGTGTATCACGATCCAACATCGTATGAAATTTCTCTGCCACCACTGTTTCCAATGAATAAGCTTGTAAATGAATAGTAGGCAAATTAGACAAAAGCAACGGAAAGTCGATAGAAGCAGGATAAGGAGTCACCACATCACCAAACCCGATATCAACAGACATATTATAAACTATTGTGTCCATGTGGGCTGTAAAATAAAATCTTGTACCAGGATACTTCTTCTCTATGGTTATTGGCTCCAATTTTATGTTGTCAGCATCAAATATCACTCCATCCTCTTCGCACACAATTCCCAATATCTCTTGAAAAACTTTAGTCAATGTGTTTCTGTCACGACTGATTCTATCTGCCATGAAATCTACATCAATCGTAGGACGTGCTTCTAGCCCATTCATTGCATAAAGCAAAGAACCACCTTTCAGCAAGAAATTGTCCTTGTATTGACTTACAGAGACTCTATAGAGCAAACGCTCATTGAAATATCTTGCAAGAAGATACATGTATTTATAGCCTGTCTCATTCATAAGATTGAGAAGGCGAGTCTTAACAGACTTACCATAGTTTTTCTTTCCCATCACTCCATTGCTATTTCTAGATATTGCTTCAATGTATTAAATACTCTCAGACGCTTGGCATAATCAGACAGAAGGCTGAGGTTTCTATTTTCTTTCTTCAAATAGTTGCGAACGACCTCTGCACAGACATCCAATCCCAGTTTGTTCCGATACTTGATGGCATCACAAACACTTCGTTCCATATCTGTAATGCGAACATGAAATCCAGAAATTTCAGCCTCCACGATTCCAAACTCTAGGTTTTCTGGTTTCCAATAATACAGATTGACTGGTAAAAGCTGCGGCAAAACCACTTTCCGTTTAGAAGCGATAGCTATGCAAAAGGCAGGAGGTACAACAGTAGATAGGTGATAGTATGCCCAAGCATTATAAAGGCAAACAACACCACCAGGAACTATTTTCTCCACATCCGTCATATTACTAAACATAGCCTCAGGTGTGGCATAGACCCCATGCCGCACTCTCATCAAATCACCACGTTTTTTGGCTCTCAACAATCGCTTGTAATCCGATGGCTGAGAGATTTCCGATGTCGAGATGACACCTCCCGATGCTGTCACTGTATTTACTATCATATCCATATTTTATCGTAATCCGATGATTTTGCTGCGAAATTACAAATAAAAAACGAGAATTGGCATTTTTCTACGGAATATTTTTATATTTTCCATAGAAAAAGGACAAAAGCACATTTTACACGTGCGTCCACACCTTATCTATTCAGTATCATTCCGATAGTGCCAAGCGAAGTCCCAAAGTGTTGTAAAGAATTAGCGATCCGTCTGAGCTACGACTTGACACTCCACAACCAGAAGGACTACTATACCAACTACCACCACGGTACATACGTCTTAAGAATGAATTACCAACAGGATTCGTTTGATGAGAGCCATCATATCGTCTTTCTCCATCCTGACACCACTCTTCAACATTACCAGTCATATCATATATGCCCAGTTCATTTGGTTGTTTTGCCCCAACGGCATGAGTTTTAGAGCCACTATTGTCATGATACCAAGCAACATTATCAAGAATATTACTGCCACTATACCGATAGCCTCGACTTTTCTTGCCGCCCCTTGCTGCATATTCCCACTCTGCCTCAGTCAGTAAGCGAAAATGCTTGCCTGTCATTGCATTCAATTTTGAGATGAAATCTTGGCAATCATCCCAGCTTACCCATTCCACAGGTAAATTATCACCTTTAAATTGTGAAGGAACACTGTCCATTACCACTTGCCATAATTCTTGTGTTACTTCATATTTACCAATATAATAATTATTCGTTAACGTAACACGATGACTTGGATAATCTGTTCTAAAAAAGTCACCAAGTTCAGGCTTCTGCTTTGATCCCATCTTGAAACCACCAGCCTCCACCTTCACCATCTCTATGCTGATACCATTTTTGACAGGGATGGTTATTACACTGCCAGATGGAACAGATACGGAGTTTGAAGTTGTTCGTACCTGAGGAGAGTTTACCGAAGTTGAAGAAACAGAACTCGAAGGAAGTGTGTTAGAAGAAGAAAGTGTAGAAGCCGATGCACCGCCCATTTTATTCAACGTCAGGATGTACGTTCTATTACTCTCCAGCTTACCTATTCCATAATCCGCAAATGTTACCATCAGAGGAAGAGCGTTCTGGGCAATGACTTGCATTTGCTTGGAACCTTGTGTCATAAAAGCCCAAGTTTGGCTGTTCTTCTTCACCAATGGCTTCACCACATTTCCTTCCACATCGGCGACATCACCGACAACAAAGATTTTCACCAAGGCGCAAGCATCACCATTCAAGTCCTTGCGACCTTCGGTCTGAGCCGTAATGTCCGTTGGAGCAAGGACAAACGACTCCACCGATAGCTTTTGCGCCACGGCGGTATTCAGCAAGGCAAATACTGACAATAATATCAAATAGAGTTTCTTCATATTAAGCTACATTATTATATCAATTAAAGGCTCCTAACGACAGGAACCACAAATTGAGCATTCTATCGTCCTGCCTCAATCCGGAACAAATAAATCATTCATATTTGGAGCTTGATATGCATC
>ERZ1026894.2004-NODE-2004-length-11039-cov-3.669246_pt1 | contig 11039 bp, 10 predicted proteins | sample MGYA00380177_ERZ1026894 | MGnify/ENA primary metagenome ERZ1026894 (study PRJEB33269, sample SAMEA4719813) | human gut metagenome | biome: human-associated habitat; feature: organic feature; material: feces | place: Cameroon | collected 2013-10 ... | reverse complement strand
AAATAATACAGATTATCCTATTTATATTATGGGAAGTGCATCCGGTGGGATTTTGTCTTTCCGTGTGTACGGTCATGAAACCAGAGAGTCCGGGAGAGAGATTTCTTTTGAGTCTGAGATCACGGATACGATTGAACCGGGGGAAGAGGTTGTAACAGAGGATCCTGACCTGCCGGCAAGCTATCGTTCTGTGACACAGTCCGCCCATGTAGGTTATAAAGCAAAGCTCTGGAAGATCATCAAGATTAATGGGGTACAGACCGATAAGGTACAGGTCAATACCAGTGCATATAATGCTTCTCCGCAGTATGTGACAGTAGGAAAGCAGCCGGCAACACCGGCACCGGGATCCGCAAGTCCGGCAGCAAGTTCATCCCCGTCGGATAAATCAAAGAAAAAGGATACCTCCAGTGCCAGTCCAAAATCTACGACAGGTTCACAAAGCAGCGGAAGTAAATCATCCGGCAGCAATACAAAGAAAAATACTTCCGGTACATCAGGAAACAGTACCGGGAAAAATACGACCAATACAACGACAAATAAAAATACTACAGAAAATACCAACAAAAAAAATACAGCGAAGACATTGGAGAGTACCGGTGGAAAGGCTGTTGCAAGATAAAAACAGGATTTAAGATACAGGACTGAAGGATGACGAAAGTATAGAAGGTCTGCGGTTCAAAGTCTGCGGATGGGGAAAGGAATGTAAGATTATTATGGAGATAGGAAAGGTACCTGAGAATGTACTGAAAAGAGCAGTGTTTAAACAGATCAAGCATCTTCGTCCGGAGGTATTACTGCATCCGGGTGTGGGTGAGGACTGTTCTGCCATCGAGACAGCGGAGGATGAGGTGCTTGTTTTTTCGACAGACCCAATTACAGGGGCATCCAAGGGGATGGGAACACTGGCGGTACATATTACTGCCAATGATCTGGCTTCCAGTGGTGCAGAGCCTGTGGGAATCCTTACATGCGTGATCCTGCCGCCACGGACCCGCGAGAAAAAGCTGCACGATCTTATGGAGGAGATCATATTGGCTGCAAATCGTCTTCATATTGAAGTAATGGGCGGTCATACAGAGATTTCAGATGTTGTCAACCGGCCGGTTATTACAGTAACCGGAGTTGGAAAAGTAAAAAAAGATAAGCTTGTTTCTACAGGAGGGCTTCGGCCGGATGATGACCTTGTTATGACGAAATGGGCAGGGCTGGAAGGCACTTCCATTATTGCAGAGGAGAAGCGGGAGGAGCTGCTGACTCGGATACCGGAGCAGATCATCGATGCGGCAGCGGCTATGAGAGATTATATTTCGGTGGTACCGGAGGCTGCAGTCGCGGTAAATGCCGGTGTCACAGCAATGCACGACGTTACCGAGGGTGGCATATTCGGTGCATTGTGGGAAGTAGGAGAGGCATCCGGCGTAGGGATCATCGCTGATCTGGATAAGATACCGATCCGGCAGGAAACCATTGAGCTGTGTGAGTTTTATGATATCAATCCATACATGCTGATCTCCAGCGGAAGTATGCTGATCGGGACACCGCACGGTAACAAACTGGTGGATGAGCTGGCAGAGCAGGGAATACCGGCTGCTGTTATTGGCAGAGCCACAGAGGGCAATGACCGTATTATTCGAAGCGGAGAAGAAACACGTTTTCTGGAACCGGCAGGTAGTGATCAGCTTTATAAGATTTATCAGTAGGAAATAAGAATCAAATGAAAGGAAAGGGATATTGATATGATCAAGAAACAGATATTAGATGCGATCAGTATGAATAGCCGCCGGTCTACAGAGGATCTGGCCGCAATGTTAAATACAGGAACAGATACCATTGAGCATGAGATTAAGGAGATGGAGGATAACAAGGTGATCTGCGGTTATCCGACCCTGATCAACTGGGATAAAACAGATTGTGAGAAGGTTACCGCCCTGATCGAGGTAAAGGTAACACCACAGCGCGATATGGGATTTAATAAAGTAGCAGAGCGGATCTATAAGTTTGAAGAGGTAGAGAGTGTCTATCTGATGTCCGGTGGTTTTGACCTGACTGTGGTGATTCAGGGAAAGAGCATGAAAGAGGTTTCCCGTTTTGTAACGGAAAAGCTGTCTACACTGGAATATATTACAAGTACTGCGACATATTTCGTACTTAAGAAATACAAGGAGCACGGTCTGATCATGACCGATGAAAAGCACGATTCAGAAAGGATGTTGATTACCCCATGAGAGACCCATTATCTAAGAAAGTACAGAGTATTGAGCCTTCCGGCATCCGTAAATTTTTTGATATCGTGAGTGAGATGAAGGATGCGATCTCTCTCGGTGTAGGAGAGCCTGATTTTGATACACCATGGCATATTCGTGAGGAGGGAATCTACTCTCTGGAGCAGGGAAGAACCTTCTACACATCGAATGCAGGTTTGAAGGAGTTGAAGGAGGAAATTGCCAATTATCTGAAGCGACGTTTCCGGTTAACTTATGATCCGGCAGGAGAGATTTATCTGACAGTCGGTGGAAGTGAGGCCATTGATGGGGCACTTCGTGCCATGCTTGATCCGGGAGATGAGGTTCTTCTGCCACAGCCAAGCTATGTATCCTATGAGCCGTGTATCGTTCTGGCAGATGGTGTGCCAAAGATCATTGAGTTAAAGGAAGAGGATGAGTTTAAGTTAAGGAAGCAGCAGCTTCTGGATGCCATCACAGACAAAACCAAGATTCTGATCATGCCATTTCCTAACAATCCGACGGGAGCCATTATGACCAGAGAGGATCTGGAGGATATTGCAGAGGTGGTCAGAGAGCATGATCTTTATGTGATCTCAGATGAGATTTATTCTGAGCTGACCTACAGCGGAGACCATGTATCCATTGCGTCTTTGCCGGGGATGCAGGAAAGAACTATTGTGATCAATGGATTTTCCAAGTCTTATGCTATGACCGGATGGCGTCTGGGATATGCCTGTGGACCGAAGCCCATCATTAAGCAGATGCTCAAGATCCATCAATTTGCGATTATGTGTGCACCTACCCTGAGTCAGTATGCAGCCATAAGCGCTGTGCGTGACGGGGATGATGATGTAGAGCGTATGAGAATAGCATACAATCAGCGGAGAAATTTCCTGATGAAGTCGTTCCGTGATATGGGGCTGAAGTGCTTTGAACCGTTTGGTGCATTTTATGTATTCCCAAGCATTAAGGAGTTTGGGATGACATCGGATGAATTTGCAACAAAGCTTCTGGAGGAAGAAAAAGTAGCAGTTGTACCGGGTACTGCCTTTGGTCGTTGCGGGGAGGGGTTCCTTCGTATCTCCTATGCGTATTCCATTGATGATCTGAAGGTTGCACTGGAGCGGATAGAGAGGTTTATCGAAAGACATAGAAAGTAGTATCGGAGTGGCTGCTTAGAAAAGAGGAAATGTATGATAAATATTGTACTTCTTGAGCCGGAGATACCGGCCAATACCGGAAACATTGGCCGTACCTGCTGTGCGACCGGCTCCAGACTTCATCTGATCGAGCCTCTGGGGTTTCAGATCAGCGATAAAATGTTGAAAAGAGCGGGAATGGATTACTGGGATAAACTGGACGTCACAGTCTATGACTGTTACGAGGATTTTCTCGAAAAGAATCCAGAGGCTGTCGGCAATATGTTTATGGCCACGACAAAGGCGCATCAGACATATACAGATGTTTCTTATCCGGAGGATGCCTATATTATGTTTGGGAAAGAAAGCGCCGGTATACCGGAGGAAATCCTTGTGGACAATGAAAAAAATGCCATCCGCATTCCTATGAACCATAATATTCGTTCGCTGAATCTTTCCAATTCCGTTGCGATCGTATTGTATGAGGCATTACGCCAGAACAGCTTTCTGGAGGCGGAGAGAGACGGACAGCTTCACCGGCTGCATTGGCACAATAAATAATAACAGAAAAGGAACTGGTACATGAATCGGTATCAGTTCCTTTTTTAGTTCATATGTTAATAAAAAACTTCCCACAATGAACATTAGATTATGTTCATAAAATCTACTGTGATGGCTCCCATACTGCATTTCAGGGTTACGTCACCATAATTTTCTGTGGAGCTGCTTTCTGATGATGTATCCTTTTTGAAAGTAATGTCTCCCATGGTGGTGTTTGTACTGAAACTATAATTACTTTTTCTTCCGGCCAATGTCAGATCCAGATTACCGGTAGAACATTTTAATGTGCTGTTTCCTGTTAGTTTGCCTGTGATTTCTGTGTTTCCCATGGCTGTTTTAGAATTCAGATTGTGAATGTTGGAAACGGTATTCGTTTTTCCAAGTTCCAGATTTCCCACACCTACTTTTATAGTACACTGGTCTGTAACCTGAAGGTTGTCGATAATACCTTCCCCGGCACCGATTTTGATATTTAATCTTTTTGACTGCAGCTGCGTTGCGCTTAATGCACCGGCACCGATCTTAATAGTAGTTTGTCCGGCTGTCAGGGGGGCTTTGATATGACATTCGCCTGCGGCTAAGGAAATTTTTGCCTTGTCAAAGGTTACATCAGAAGGGAGTGTGATCGTATAGGGACTGGCATTTGCTTTTCTATGTCCAAAAGGAATGTAGACGGTGTGGTCGAGAATCGTAACATTCGCCCTGGCATTGTCGGGAGTTTCTACATGCCAGATACCATCTTTGATGTAGGAGTGATAGCGGTTATTTTCATTATCATTCGCTGTTTCAATGCCATAAGAATCTCCGGACTGGATCACGACCTCCTGTGCCTGGATATCGAAATCGAAGCCTGTGATCTGTGAACTCTCTTTATCCGACAGAGTCATGAAGCCGCTTTCTGTATATGCCTTTGATGAGGTTTTTGGGGTCAGATGAAAGGAAAAAAGAGTTCCTCCCATGTGAATTCCTGCAATGATACATAATATGCCAATGAAAAATATTCCGGACAAAATAAACAAAAATATATTTCTTTTTTTCATAATTTACACTCGTCTAATAAGACTGCTCCTTTCCTGTAAACTTTCCTGTGATCCAGTCCCAAAAATGTTGAAGTTGTTTCCAGAGTAACGGAAATAATCGGATGACAAGGAATATTCCGAGGTAACAGAAAGCGGAGCCGAGAGAAAATAACAGACATCCGACGCCGATAGTAAGGATGCCTCCGGCTGTCTTTCCGGCAATGATACCGACGATCCCGCCTATGATTGCGGCAACGCCTCCGATGGCAGACCCGGCACCGCCAAAGATCATCGCGGCGAAGATGCCGATCACTGCACTTACAATACCTAAAAGGATACCGGCAATACTAACCAGTGCGGTTCCCCAGATCGGTGAGGTGATGACCAGCACAACAATCATTATGAGAATATTGTTGTGATCCATTCTGGCAAAAAAGCTGGATTTTTGCTGCCCTGTCTGTTGATAAGCAGCCTGATCCCCATTTGCGTTATCATAATTGCCGGAAGTCTGATTCCATCCGTCATTGCCTGACGAACAGGTATTTTGCGAACCGTGCATTTTATGCCAGCCATCCTCCGTCTCGGGGGTATTCTGTGTATGTTTATTCTGCGCATGTTCTGATGTCTCGTATAGCTGGGGAGCATCTGTAGCGCGAGAAACAGTACCTTCTCCATAGGAAATATTTTCGGTGTTATCATTTTTGATCTGCTCTGCGATTTCCACTGGTGAACCCAGCTCCGTCAGAACCTCCTGCTCGTTATCTTCTCCGGCATCGGCGAAGTAATCTTCATAATAATGCAGGGCCTGTTTGCGTTCTTCTTCCGGAAGATCCGCTAATAAACGGCTTAAATCTCCTAAAAATTCATATTTGGTCATAGTTTTCCTCATTTCTTTTCATTTATAATTTTGTGTCCGATGAAGTGTGCAAAAGCAGTTGACTGATCTTGTGGGAATAATTGTGCCATTCTTGCCGATAGAGGTTTAACTGTATCCGGCCTTGTTCTGTGATCTGGTAATAACGGCGGTTTCTGCCACCGCATTCTTTATCATATACAGAAAGGCAGTCATCCTTTTGGAGTCTGCGCAGAACCGGATAAAGCGTTGATTCAGAAACATCTATAACGGAACGGACGTCCTGGGTGATCTTATAACCGTAGGTTCCCTCGGAGGAACGTTCCACAACGGCAAGCACAATGGCATCCAATAGCGCAGAGCCAGTGTTAAATACCATGAAAAACTCCTTTCGTGTTGTTGGTCAGCTAACTTTACAGCATATAATACTATATACCATATAATATGATGATATTATACGCTGTATAATATGTTCTGTCAAGACGAATATGAACAAAAGAAAACCGGTTTTCAAAGATTGATACATTCCAATCTCTGAAAACCGGTATAAATTTTATGTAGAAATAATGTTATTGCTCGAAGGAGATGGACGCATTTCCCTTTGAGGCATCTACAGCAACAGTACCGTAAAGTGTTGTATCATCCTCATTTGTCTCTTTAGCAGTGGATGCAACAGACTCATGGATTAAAAGATTTGCATTGGCTGCCGGAAGTGTGTAATTGGCATGGGTGCCATATAAAGCTGCCTCAATATTTCCATGGTTACTTTGCAGAGAGGAGTTTCCTGTCAACTTACCATACAAAGTAATACCACCACGTTTATTGGAAATGGTTGTGTTATTCATCGTATTGTCCTTTGCTGCGCCGGAAGTACCGATGCTCAGACGCTTATTGGCAGATATATTTCCCTTTATTGCAATCTGTGAAGAAGCGGCATCTAATGTACCATCTACCGAAACAGATGCGTTGTCGGCAGAAAGCAGCTGGTCAATCTTTAAATCTCCATGTTTGACATTGATATTAATCTTGCTGGCGATCAGGGAATCACATGTGATATCACAATGGTTTGTGTTAATGGTGATCTGATCGAGCTTTGCATCCGGAGGAATGACAAGAACATAACTGCCATAACCGCAAATCCATTTTGATGGGACATTAAATTTCATTCCTAAAACATTTGCTGTTCTTTTGGCTTCTGTGGCACCTGCATATAATACGCCGTTTAAAACATAACCATCAAACTGACCGCTGCCGGAGAGATCAAAGTTTTCGCCGGATTTAATGGAAATCTTGCTGGAAAACAGATTTAATTCGATGGAACGTACATCGCCGGTCTGCACATCACTGATGGCAGCAGATCCTTCCGGAAGGTTCTGGTCTGAGAAAATGGCAGGGATGGATGATGGGCCGCTGCCCATAACAAAACCCGCTACCATGACCAAAATGCCTATAATGCCGATTGCAATAATGATTTTAATTTTATTATTCATGCTATTCTCCATTCTGAAGCAATGATCTGCTTCTATCTATCAGATTATTTGAGAGCAAGACGAGCAAGTCTTGCTTTGATTCCGTTAAATAATACTTTGATACTGAAGTATGCACCGGGAAGGATTCGTGTCGCCAGCTTGTAGCCGAGAAAACATAATCCACATCCCGCAGCAAACAGGAATAATACACTTCCCAGTGTAAAGATACCGGTTGGAATCTGAACGGAGAGCAATGCTAAAAGTGTGAGAGCAATGGATGAAAGGCTTGCGGCAAAACATCCAATGCCGGCAAGGATACATCCGGCCACAGCACATACTCCGAGTAAAAATACTCCGAGAATGACACCCAGAAGCGTCAGCCAGATCGGACATGTGATCAACAACACAATGCCGATGACCAGTTTTTTGGAACTGCTGTACCGTTCGGCATTATTTGCTTTTTCGATAGCTGCATTTCGTTTTGCTTCGGCTTTGGATTGTTTTTTATCTACCTTGGAGGTAGTGGAGTTGATTGATTTAATATCAACTTTTGTTTTATTGCGCTTTGCCAATTCTTCTTCGGCTTTCTTTTTGTCTTCTTCCGTATCATCGCGGAAGATAGAGTTACGCATGGAAGATGCTTTAGATGGTTGTTCAGATGATGCTGAAGCCTGTACCGCAGCCTGAGCCGGTGTCTGTGTGCCGGAGAGAGAAGCAGCAGCCTGAGCCGGTGTCTGTGCGCCGGAGAGGGAAGCAGCAGCCTGAGCCGGTGTCTGTGCGCCGGAGAGGGGAGCAGCAGCCTGAGCTGGAGTTGGTGTAGCTGCAATGGAAGCCGCAGCTGCCTGAGATGCTGTCCCTGACTGTCCAAAAGTTTGTGGTCTCTGAATCGTAGGTGCATTTTGCGGCTGTGGAGGCACCGGATTTCCCGGTGTTACCGGAGCCGCAGAAGCTCCCGACGGCATGACCGGTGTGGAAACAGCCTGTCCTGGCATTGGGGCGGTGGCAATTGATGCGGCAGCCTGAGCCGGTGAAACCGGTGATTTTGTTTTGACTGTAGGCGTCTGTGTTACAAATCCGGTTGAAGTAGCCATAGAAGCATTTTTCTGAGCCTGAGCGGCAAGCTTTCGGGAGTATACAGGTGGTTTGCTGGCCGCCGCCTGTGCTCTGGCCGCTGCTGCCAGCTTTTCTTCTTCCTGTACGCTTGCCTGTGCAGCAGCTTTTTGTCGTTGTAAAGATGCTTCCCGAAGCTGTTCTGCAATATAAGCCGGAGAGATAAAGTCACGGATGATTTCCTGCTCTTTTTCCGGTCCGGCATCTGCAAAATAATCTTCATAATATTCCATCGCCTGTTCGATTTCTTCCTGCGGAAGGTCAGCGATCAGACGGCTTAAGTCGCCTAAAAATTCGAATTTTGTCATTTTTTCCTCCCCTTTTTTGTATAAAATACGGTTTTATACAAGTATCCATTGCCGGAAAGCAATGGATACTATGAATAGGTATATGTTATATCATTTATTTATTATTGTCATTCTCATTGGTAATCAGGTGTGCCTGTAACAGACGACGCTTGAAATCATCCATAGGAGCTTCCTCTGGTTCAACAGCAGAAGCCTGTGCAGCAGCCTCCGGTTTTGGAGTAGCAACAGCTTTTGTTTCAACAGATTTTGGTTCTATCGGTTTTGCCTCGGTTGGCTTTGTGCTGATTGCCTTAGCCTCTAAAGGCTTTGTAATAGTAGCAGTGGTTTCCACCGGTTTTGCATTTGGAGCGGCGGCCTTCTCTTCAAAGGTCTTTGCTGCAGAAGGCTTATGCGCCTGTGGCTCAGAAGAAGATGTCTCTGATACAGGATTTTCAGAGGAAACTCCTGCAAGAGGCTGTGAGCTGGAAACCATTCTCTGCTTGAAAATCTTTGGTGTTGCAGATTTGTTTTGTTTTCCTTCCATTAGAAGATCTGCTAAACCTCCAACTGCGTCGGCATCAGGTACTTCGCGGTAGCTTGATCTGGATACCGGTCTTGACTGGGAATTCTCTGCCTTTGGAACAGGTTCAACCGGTCGGGATGAAGAAAATGCCCGGACAGGATTGGAGGAAGAGAACGCCCGTAAAGGTGTTGATGAAGAAAATGACCGCAGTGGATTCGAGGAAGATGTCTGCTTTGGAAGAGGAACAGAACTTGACATTGCAGAGATATCTGCAGCAGTAGCTCTGAATTCATCGGCAGCAGAACGCGATTTACGTCCTCTCTTCTTGGAGGAAGAATCATCTTCCTTTAAGAGATCTACAAGACTGTTGACAGAATCGTCACTGTCCGGATTACGGACCTCCTGCATTCTTGAAGAAGAAGTAGGAACCGGTGAAGACTCGGATTTCGCTCTAACCTGACTTGGTACCGGTATAGGTGTAGAGGATGATCTTGGAGTATCTGCAATAAATTCTTTTGAAACATTTTTCTTTTTATTACGTCCAAAGAAACCACGCTTCTTTGGCTGGTCATCATCCTTTAAAAGATCTACAAGGCTGTTGACGGAATCATCGGTTTCTTTATTACGAACCTCTGCATATCGAACCGGAGTAGAGGTTGATTCCTGCGTAGCAGTATTATCTTCGGCGGCATCTGCTTCAGATGGATTTAACATTGCAGCAACCGCATTGATATCATTGATATTTAAGTTAGAAGAAGCATCTTCCGTAGCGGGTTTTGGTTCTGGATGAGCTTCCATAACAGATTCGAAAGAACGCAGCTGTGTCAGCATGCTTTCCAGTGCGTTGATTGTAGCAATGTCAGACATGGAACTTTCCAGTTCCGGAAGCTCTTCTTCTTCGTTTTCTTCGGAATCACCCATTGCCATTTCTGCGAGGAAATCTGCCTCATCGTCCTCAACGGGTTCCGCTGAGACGCTGTCTGATGCTATTTCCTCTATCGGCGCATTCATATCGATCGTTTCTGTAGCAAGTTCATCGGCAGGTTCCTGATAAACAGGCTGCTCTGCATTCATATCAATTGTCTCAGTAGCAAGCTCATCAGCAGGCTCCTGGTAAACAGGCTGCTCTGCATTCATATTGATCGTCTCTGTCGCAGGTTCATCGGCAGGTTCCTGATAAACCGGAGCTTCTTCTACAACTGGAGCAACAGATTCTGCGTCAGGAGCTGCTTCCATTACAACAGGAGCAGGCTCGCTAACAGGTTCCGGAACATAAGCAGTCTCCATAACAGGAGTAACAGGTTCTGCAACCGGAACAGCTTCCATAGCAGGAGCAGGTTCGCTGACAGGTTCCTCATAAACAGGAGCAGCTTCCATAGCAGGAGTAACAGGTTCTGCAACCGGAACAGCCTCCATTACAGAAGGGGCAGGTTCGCTGACAGGTTCCGGAACAGGAGCAGCCTCCATAGCAGGAGCAGGTTCGTTGACAGGTTCCTGATAAACCGGAGCAGCTTCCATAGTTGGAGCAACGGGCTCCTGATAGACAGGTGCTGGAGCCGCCTCGGCTGGAGCATCATCATAAGAAATAAATGCCGGTATATTATCAAATTCGAATAAATCACCATCGGATGAAAATCCCATATCATCGGAATTTACAGCGTCATCATCCCCGATAGAAAAATCAAAATCCAGCATAGCATCTGATGCACCACCGATATGGAAAGAATCTTCTGTATCAGCTGCATTCTGCTGTTGCTGCATAGTTGCCGGATTGATCTGAGGAGTTGCGTTCATTACAGGAACCGGCTGTGGTTCCTGAACAGGAACTGCCTGAGGAACCGGCTCCATTA
>ERZ1026894.1997-NODE-1997-length-11066-cov-17.840160_pt1 | contig 11066 bp, 8 predicted proteins | sample MGYA00380177_ERZ1026894 | MGnify/ENA primary metagenome ERZ1026894 (study PRJEB33269, sample SAMEA4719813) | human gut metagenome | biome: human-associated habitat; feature: organic feature; material: feces | place: Cameroon | collected 2013-10 ... | reverse complement strand
TGCCGCTATAATCTACGCTCTTGCCTGTGGCTGCGATATTGCCTGCTGCGCAATTCTTGTTTACCAAGATGATGTTGAACTTTCTGTTCTTCAACATACCCTTGTAGTTGCCCTTGCGGTCGCTGATGGTAAGCTCGTGGGTGGCATCATTATATGTAAAGGTAATTTCGCTAAATGCTCCCTTCTCATAGTTGTAGTTGTCGCCCTCGTCTTCGTAGAGGATGAACGAACCATCGGCACCTGGATATACTCTTATTTCAAGGTTGTCCCAAGCTTTCTCACTTGCATACTGCACTTCAGGACCGAATGGCAATATAGAGCCTGCCTTTACGAATACTGGCATAATATTGATAGGGCATGGGCGCAATACTTCTTGTCCGCCATCATATTGGCTATTGTCCCAGAAATCGAACCATTTTGTACCCTTTGGCAAGTATACTTTTACAGGTGCAGCAGCCTGCTTAATGTCAGGATAAATGGTATGACCATTCTTCTTGTTGTCGCGCCATGTGTATAGAGGGTCTGTTACAGGTTTTACGAGTAGGTTGCGGCCAAACATATATTCATCGTTCAGTCGTATAGCCTTTTGGTCATTCTTAAAGTCCATAACCAAAGCTCGCATCATAGTACCGCTACGCTGTACGCAGTCGCCAGCCATACTATAGATATATGGCAACAATCGATAGCGAAGCTTTATGGCGTCTACCATAGCGTCGTAACACCATTCGCCCTTATTGCCAAACTTATATATTTCGCTTTGCATAGGCGACGAGCTGTGGTTGCGCATTAGTGGCATGAATGTGCCCCATTGCAACCATCGTGTGTGTATTTCCTGTAAGGCTGGGTTCTTGGGGTCGTTACGATAATCCCAATAGAAGAAGCCTCCAAGGTCGGTATTCCAGAAAGGAATTCCACATAGAGAGAAGTTCAATCCTGAAGGCACTTGATTCTTCATCTCATCCCATGAACATTGTATGTCACCACTCCATGAGTGTGTGCCATAATGCTGAATACCAAACGATGCGCTGCGAGTCATCTGGAATGAGCGCTTATTGTTGTTCTTCATTGCTCGTTGGTGCTCGTAGATACCCTTGTTGTGTACTAATGGGAACGCATTCTTCACACTTAGCCATGAACCATCGTAAGTCTGATAATTCTCATCGCCAGCTTTCTCAAAGTGGTCAGGCTCTGAAGAGTCTGTCCACCAAGCATCCATTCCCATATTGTAGAGATTGGTAAGATATTTCCAATAAATATCTCTTGCCTTAGGATTGAAAACATCATAAGGCATAGTACCACTTTTGCGTGGCCAAGTGTCGAAAGGATAAAGAGCATTTATCTTCTTTAGCTCTTTGAAAGGTTCTGTCCATGGTCCGAAGTTTGCCCATATACTTATCATCAAGTGAGCATTATTGTTGTGCACATACTTCACCATTTCCTCCGGACTCTTCAGTCGTGGTTCGCCCTGCGCCTTTAGTTTCTTAAGGTCTTCAGGCATATATTTTGTCCATGCAGGGTCGTTAACCTTATTAATATAGTAAGGATTTTGGAACTTCATGGCATTCCAGTTTGAGTCGCATCCCCAGTATTGCCAGTCCTGCACAATACCATCGAGAGGAATCTGTAATTCGCGGAATTTGTCTACTACTCCTGCCAGCTCGTCACTTGTCTTATATCGTTCGCGGCATTGCCAATATCCCATGGTCCATAGTGGGAACATAGTAGCCTGACCAGTAAGTGTACGAATGGCAGAGATAACACCATCTTGCGAACCATCATCATACATGAAATAATAGTCGGCGCATGTACCTACCTCGCTCGTCATGGTAGTGCCCTGCTCGTTGTCTTCATAATATGATTTACCAGCATTATCCCAATAAAGTCCGTAGCCTTTTTCGCTTGTGAAATAAGGAATATAGATATGAGTATTGTTGTTCCATAATTCTACTTTGCGTCCACGTTGATTCATGTAAGTGTCGCGAAGTTGACCAAGACCATACACAGCTTCATCCTTGTCGAGAATGAAAGTCTGTGCCACCTTATATTTACCCTTGTTAGCCTCGTCGGTACGAGGAGTAAGCATGGTGCGAGTATCTTTGAGTAGAGTTTCACCCTTGCTGTTGGCAAATGTTATCTCGCCAGTAGTAGAGTTTACGTTTACTGTAATGCGGTCGGAAGCAAGACTTATGCCATCAACGGTATTAGTGGTCTTGAAGTTTTCAAACACCTCAGGAGTCATTATTACCGAGTAGCTCTTCTTCTTTACGCTACTACCTTTAGCTGCCTTCACTACTCTCACGATAGAAGGAGAATAAAACTCTATGCTGACATCCTGGTTGTCTAATTTCAACTTCACGGCATTTGATAGCGTTCTTGTTTTCTTAGGCATCTTTGTTACCTTAGCATAGCTTTCTGCAGTACCCATCGTGGTGAGTCCTGCCATTAATACAGAAAGACATAGTAGTTTACGGTTCATTGTGATTAGGTTTTTAGTTGTTGTTCAATATATTATATTCGCTTTTCAATGCGGCAAAGTGGTTCGTTGATGCCACCCATCTCTTTTTTATATCTCTCGTCGCCTCGACACATGTCGAAGTCTACTATGCCTTCGTTCATCCATAGCTTTGTGGCTTCAAGGATAAGCAATATACCTGGCGAATAGCGGCTGAAAGAGGTGTCGATGGCAAGACGTGGCATAAGCAGATGTTTGTTGTGGCGGTAAACAATCATAAAAGCAGCAGGCTTTTGGTCTATCTCCAAGACGTATAGCTGAGCATCCTTCAGCTTCTTTAAGCTTGCTGTAGCGCAACCGCTCTTCACCTCGTATACTGCCTTCATATATGTGGTGATATTGCTGAAAGCATTATAACTCTTGTGGCGCCATGCCATCTTGCGCTTGAAATAGAAATGCCAAAGATAGCGCAGGTAGCTATCTGAAGCCATGTTGTCGTGGTTGAACACCTTTAGTTCCATCTTCTTGCCATCTGTAGTAAGTCTGTAGTAAGATGGTTATACGACTTGCGGATGTTCTTATATATATTCTTTGGTAGCGACGACACATACTCCTCGTGAGTGGCAAACTGCGTTAATGGCACATGGAAGCTTGTGCGCTCAATAGTATTATCGTCGATAAGCTTCATTATTTTAGCAAAAGGAGTTTGGCATGGCACATCAGCAAGGCTTAGCGTCATACCTTTGCACGACTCCACAAGGTGGTCGGCAATAGCTTTCATTATCTCCTCGTTGCCCTCATATGTATATGGGCATACCATATTCAATACTCCTCCAACTCGGCATGATGGTATTCGTGCCTTTTTAGACGAGCGGGTTACAGCAAAAGGAATTATAGCAAAAGGCTTGTCGTCTACCATTACTAAATCGTAGCGCATGGCGGTAGTCATTTTTCCTAACCCATCTGTAGAATGATGAGACAGGAAGTTGTTCCATTTGTAAGTCTGATAGTATGTGTAGTTGATGTATGCAGAAGGTTGGTTTTCTGCTATTTTATCGAGCATAAGCCATTGCTCCTTAATGTTTTGTATGTTGCTATGTTGGCTTATAGAGATGTTATTATTCATAAGAATTATTGTTTGTCGTCAGCAATCTTAATCTTTCCATCACATGTCACAAGCATATCGCGAGTATACTTATATTCCTTCGATGCTATAGAGTTCGTAGGGTCGTAATGGTCGGAGGTTATGCCCATTATCTCGCACATCATTTCGTAGGCGAGGTCGTTGGTGAAGTATTTAGCTTTGTTTTCTTCTAAAGCCGCTTTTACTTCAGGACGTGCGTTCTCGTAAGTGTCTGTGAGATATATCCATAGCGGAATGCGAGTCATGCCGAAGTTCTGAAACTGTATGGAGCGTTGCTTGTCAGGCACGGCTGCATGGTCAGAGAAATATACCATAGCTGCAAGGTTCAGATTCTTTGTGGCATAGTCGTAGAACGAATGCAGGATATGGTCGTTATAGTGTATAGAGTTGCGATATGTCGTTACGTCGTTGCCATCAGAAAAATTATTGGCTGCAGCATATTCTGGAGTATAGCGGTTAGCGAAGTTGAAGTGGTTGCCTTTTAGGTGTAATACCAATAGGTTGTTCACATTTCCATCCACCTCGCCAAGGAAGTCGAGCAAAGCCTCGTCATACTGCATCTTTCCCAATTTCTGGTTAGTCCACTTAGCCACATCCGATGTCTCGGCAACGAGAGTTACTGGCGTATCAGCACTTCCCAAATGTCCTTGGTTGCTATACCAATGCACTCTGTAGCCAGCCTTATGAGCCATGTCTACGATAGAAGCAGAGTCGATGAATGATTTATCGTTATATTGATTATATTCCGTGAGTGCCTTTTCGAGCGAAGGAACAGTCTGTATGCCACAAGAATATGCGTTTTTGAAGATGAAGAAATGCTCTTCATCCTTCTTCATCTCCGATTGCCAAGGTGTAGTCTCCCTACCCTCTTGGTCGGCATATATGCTCATATAGTCTCGACAACAAGATTCGCCTATAACCATTACTATGGTGTGAGGTTTAGGCAATGTGTTTCTGCTCATATCTACAGATATCGTAGCCATTCGCTTGTCTACATTCTCTTTATACTTCTTGTTGCCATCCATATATTCCTTCACTTCGCGGTATAGCATGGCAATACCCGTTCTTACAAAGAGTCCATGACTCCTTGCCCATACGTCGCCACCCTTCCATAGCATCCTTGATATAGCGCCAAAGAATATTATTATTGCGCCAAGGGCTGATATAGATAATGGATTGTCGAAGTTCCATATATTATAGTCGGCAATAAAGCTGTTGCCTATGGCTATTCCTGCTGTTACCAAGAGTATGACGACTGTAATAATCGACATCTTCATGAATCCGAGCGACTTAGGATATTCTATTATCTCGTTGTAGTTGGTTTCTTTTATCACCTGCATACCATTATGGTCTATGCAAGTGTCATAGGTAAGATAATATCCTATTTGCGCCAAAGGCAATATCACCAATGCCATTTCGAGTATCGTCATCACTATTGTGGCAACTATACCCAACGGAGATATAAGAATGGCTATAGCCGACAGCCATCCAAAAAGATAGATACCAAAAGCAATATCCATACGGTTGTCGTAGTCGGGCGAACTCTTCTTGTAAGTCTTGTCATACAATATATTATATGTGCATATCCACATCACAGCCACAAAAAGAGCTGTTATCATGGCTGCCGACCAATAGCTGCCAACGAAATAATATGGTATCATCGTTACCAACGATGCTATGAGATAGCGACGAAGCTGCTGGCCGCGTGCTTGGCGTGACAAACCTTTATTATATATTCTGTAAATACCATTTGAAAAGGCAAATAATAATAATGCCTCAAGAATGTTTATTAGTATTGCTATCATAAATATGTAAGATTACGTTGTATGTTGCAAAATTACACAAAAAAAAGATATTAATGGCTTATGCTGTGAAAATATCAAAAATAATATATATATTTGCACACCCAAAATCACAACCATTTATATTCATGAACTTACCAAAATCATATTTTATCTCTCTATTTGTAGTTATAGCAATAGTAGTATGTGCATGCTTAAGCTCATCGTTGTTGACCACTCTTGTTGATGCTGATAAGAGCGTGATGCTTGCTTTAACCTTCCGTCAGCATACTTGTTTCGATATGTTTTGGTATCGTTATTCTAAGCTTGGCACATGGATACCTATGGTGGTAGTGTTGTTGGCTACTATGTGGGTATACAATCCTAACGACTTGCGCAAAAAGCTATTCCTGATAGTTTCTATTGCTTTATTGGTATTAGTGCTCGACCAAGTGTCGTCTGGAATAATAAAGCCATTGGTAGAGCGCCTACGTCCTTCGCACGATGATAGCATAGCTCCATATTTGCAGTATGTAAACGACTATCATGGTGGCAAATATGGTTTTGTTTCGGGTCATGCTACCAATATCGTGGGCATAGTGACATGGCTTTGCTATATGTTCCGCACTCATCTGTCGCGAGTGCTGTTTATAGTCTTTGGTGCCACATTGTGCTATTCGCGCATATATCTTGGAGTTCATTTCCCTGGCGATATCTTGTGTGGTTCGCTCTTAGGCTTCTTCATAGCTCGCTTTGGTATAGCTCTGCTCCAGAAGTATAACCTCATGTTTACTACCGATCGCCAACCTTGGTTTGTGCTTGCTGCGTATATCCTAACGGCAATAGTCTTGATGGTAATGAGCTTTATTGCCTATATGCCTTAGAATTTCCAGCGTAGCTGTAGGTCTACGTCTATAGGCGTTTTGGTTTCTATGGCCTGTAGTCCTGAACCTATTTTGTTGTTGTCAATACGATGTGTGCCACCCACCTTTGCTATAGCCATAAGGTTGGATGAAAAATCTGCGCGTATGGTTGCGGCAAACCTTATTCCTTCGCCATAGAGTGCAGGAAACGAGAGGTTGTAGAGTGTGGAACGCTCGTAGGTATACACTCTTGAGTTGTAGTCGTCGGTCTTGAAATATGCCAACGAGGTATAAGCCTGCATCTTATTCTTTCTTATTCCCACTTGTTGCATCACCATGTAGCCAAAGCTGTTTTCGTCTTTATGATAAAGGCTTATGTCGCCTTGAGTGCGCAAGAATAATAGTTTATTATCTTTCGTTATTGTCAAGCGTATGCGATGTTGTGTGATACGGTCGAGGAATTTATTATCATCGTCATCTTTGCTATCTTTGTTCCATGTCTTCAGTCGATAGCGAGCCGTGATACTCCATGTATTTTTGCTCCATGTGGCAGAATGTTGCATATCGAAAGTGCGTGTTGAGGCTGTAGCAAGATATTTAGGCCAAGGAAAATAGGCCCAATCAAAATAGTGTGTGAATGATAACTGATATATTGGTTGCCATTTTGCTCCAAGATATACGCCACTTTCATTTTGTACCGACCTTCCTTCCGAGAAGCTCGAAGCCATCAATGAATAGTATTTATATGAATAGAATCTCTGTATAGCCACTAATGTTAGATTGCTGTTCACCATATAGTTGATGCTGTTTATCGTAGCTATACCCTTTGAATTACCTGTTGCCACTTCGCCATTTATAGATATCCTTCTGCTCAGATAAGCATAGTCGGCACCTATATTCCAGAATCGTTTTCCCCATGGCGCTATCAGCTTGTATAGCTTAGTGGTATCAGGATGCAGAGGTTTGTCGAATGATGTCTGATAGCCTGTTATACCGAAATGAAAACCATTCACATGATAGTATATGTTTCCTCCCATTATCGCTTGCGAGGCATTCCTACGGCGTAGCATCTCGGTAGCCGAACGATGGTAGCCTGTTTTGAGAATTGTGCTTATGCTATTGTCGTCGTTATTTAGTGTAGCATCAATCTTGCGATACGACAGAAATCCTGTTACGTCGAGGTTGTGTATGGTTTCCACAGTTGCTCCTATGCCTTGCATATAGTTGCCTTCTTGGCGTGAGGCGTGGGCATACAGTCCTCTCGACACTCTGCCTATAGAAGCTAACGATGCCTGCTTGCCCATCGAAAAACTGTTGTTCATAACCAGTCCCATACCGAAGCGAGCCTTATATCTGCCTATTGCCAACGTCTTCACCTTTCCAAGGTCTTTTATTAGCATATATGGCGACATATAGTCGTAGCCCCATTTGTTTTTACCTGCAAAGAATGGTTCGCCAGCATCTTGCGACATCATGACTCCTGCCTTTATCCATTTGCCATACTTAAATTCATATTTTATCCAATGCTTGTAGTTATATCCTAAATAGCCCCATTTGTCGCCCTTGTGGTCATAGCATGGAATATGGCCTGTGGCAATAATCTGATGCCTACCATATTTAGCAATATTAGATAGCGAAGGAAACTTCTTTTCTTCGTCTTTTTGTCCTATGTATGTGCATTGAGCAAGCAATTGGCGCGTTTCATAATCTATAGATCTTATCATCGCCAGTTCTGCAAGCGATTTCATAGAACCATAACGATACATATATTCCATGATGTCCATAACCTGCTGGTTGGAAAGAAACGGAAGTCTCTGAAGGTCTTCTCTGGTGGCAGAATTGATATCTATCTTATGTTCTATAAGGTCGCTAAGTTCTTCGTACTGCATTTCCCAGTTTTCCACTTCTTCTTCGTCAACATCCTCTATCGTTTGGAATGAGCTTTCCCAATCAATAATGTCTGTTTGTGCCTGCATGTGGAATACAGAGAGCATCGTGATAACAAATGTTATATATACGATTTGTAGATTAGTCTTCATAATAATTGCAAACTTAGCATAAAAGCGTGAAAATAGCAAGAGAAAAGCAAAAGATATTTTGCTAATTGTATGAAAAGATGTAATTTTGCGCCATGTTTGCATACATTTCCATACATATTCGCCTATTGGCTGTAGCTATAATGATGGTTATTGCCTCTACTGCTACGGCTCAAGTTGATGGGGCTATAAGGGTAAATCCCGAAGATAGGGATGTAGACCTCGACGACCCTACCTTTGTTCCTATGGTGCGAGTTGGAAAGGTGTTGCAAGGTCGCGACTCTATACAATATGTAGAGCTTAATAATATTTATGTATATCCTAAGCCTGTTTTCAAGAACGAGAAACAGCGCATGGCTTACAACCGCTTGGTATATAATATTAAAAAGGTGTTGCCTATAGCTAAGGAGGTTAACAAGATTATTGTGGAGACCTACGAATATCTTGAAACTCTGCCTAACAAGAAGGCTAAGGACGAGCACATGAAGCTTGTAGAAAAGAGCATCAAGAAAGAATATACTCCAAGAATGAAAAAGCTTACCTATTCGCAAGGTAAGCTTCTTATAAAATTAGTTTATCGTGAGTGTAATAGTAGCTCGTATAATCTCGTGCAGGCTTTCCTCGGACCAGTAAAGGCTGGTTTCTATCAAGCTTTTGCTTGGGCTTTTGGTGCAAGCCTAAAGAAAGATTATGACCCTAATGGTGTAGACCGCCTCACAGAGCGTGTGGTTCTGCAGGTTGAATCAGGACAGTTATAGCCTTTTTTATATACTCCATAATGCAAGTACTTACGATGGTCAATGGAAATTTATTATTATTTCCAATATTTTTCTGCCATAGGCTGCAATCTTTCTCTTATCACCTCCATAACAGTTTCAAAATCAAGTGTCTCTTTCCATTGAATCTTTTTCAGGAAAGCTTTCCATCGGGTAATGCGTGCTGCATCTGTTGAAAAATCTTCTGTGAACAACTGTAATTCAGAATTGTACGTAAGGCCACGATTGTCGAAAGTCGCCTTGATAGCATCGTATAATGTTTCATCATCCAAGTCTCTCTTTGTCAAGAGTTGATAGCAGTCGAAGAAATCTTTCATGCGACTATTAAGTACATCACGGTCTATCATCGTATGGAATTTCTCGGCGACAACTGTCTCCAAGGAATATGCTTGTATGTTTACAGATGGAATGTCTGGCAAAAGCAATGGAAAATCAATGGTTGTGGGATATGGGGTAACAACATCACCAAAACCAATGTCAACAGACATGTTGTAAGAAATGGTGTCCATGTGGGCAGTAAAGTAGAATCTGGTGCCAGGATATTTCTTTTCGATGGTGATAGGTTCTAATCTGATACTGTCAATGTCAAACGACACTCCATCCTCATCGCATACTATGCCCAAGATTTCTTGGAACACGTGCGCAAGGAAATCCCTGTCACGGCTGATTCTGTCTGCCAAAAAGTCAACATCTACCGTAGGACGTGCCTCAAGTCCATTCATGGCATAAAGCAAAGAGCCTCCTTTTAATAAGAAGTTGTCCTTATATTGGCTAACAGATACTCTGTAAAGCAACCTTTCGTTAAAGTATCTTGCCAAGAGATACATATATTTATAGCCTGTTTCATTCATTAGATTGAGCAAGCGTGTCTTTACAGACTTGCCGTAGTTTTTCTTTCCCATTTTATTCTATTGCTATTTCAAGATAATTCTTCAATGTGTTAAATACTCTGAGGCGTTTGGCATAATTTTGCAAACGAGTGAGATTTCGGTTGGGCTTTCTCAGATAGGAGCGTATCACTTCGGTACAAACATCCAGCCCCAATTTGTTTCTGTATTTCACGGCATCGCAAACACTTCGCTCCATGTCGGTGACGCGAACATGATACCCAGAAATTTCTGCATTCATAATGCCAAACTCCAAGTTCTCTTTCTTCCAATAATACAACTCTATCGGGAGCGTATCAGGTATAACTACTTTTCGCTTGTTGGCGATAGCAATGCAAAAAGCAGGTGGAACTGTTGTTGAAAGCTGATGGTAAGCCCACGCATTGTATAGGCATACAATGCCATTGGGTACAATCCGCTCCACATCTATCATTGTATTAAGCAAGGCATCTGGAACGGCATATATGCCATGACGCAACTTTATCAAGTCGCCATGCTCCTTAGCTCTCAACAGTCGTTTATACTCTGACAAATGAGATATATCTGTAGTGGAGATAGTGCCACCAAGTGCTGCCACTTTACTAATTATATCATTGTCCATCTCACATCTAATTAAATGTAATTACTGCTGCAAAAATACAATTAATTACGAAAAAGTGGCAATATTCTACGGATAATTTTATAAAATACCGCACATTTTTACATGTTTTTATAATTCTATTTGAATTAGAGATGATAATAAACTCAAAAAACATACCACAATGCAAAAAGACTATCTAAACACTAAACACTAAACATTAAGACAAGGAATGTTTTTTCATAATGCGTAGGCTAAAAAGTTTTCATCAACACTTCTCTTAGGTCGTCGCTCGTGGCAAGTCCCAGCTTCTTGCGGATATGTATGCGCACCGAACTGATGTTGTTGGGTGTTTTGTTGAGTATTGACGCTATTTCATATATAGTCTTGCCACCGATAATCAATCGGCATACCTCCTGCTCTGTAGGTGTCAACGAGGGCAACACAGATGAAATATTGGCATGTTGCATTCGTCGATGAGCCATTCGCTGCTCCACAGCCCTGATAAGGTTGGCTTCGGTGCGCTCGTCGAGACGGTCGAAGAAGTCGG
>ERZ1026894.1995-NODE-1995-length-11069-cov-3.396859_pt1 | contig 11069 bp, 16 predicted proteins | sample MGYA00380177_ERZ1026894 | MGnify/ENA primary metagenome ERZ1026894 (study PRJEB33269, sample SAMEA4719813) | human gut metagenome | biome: human-associated habitat; feature: organic feature; material: feces | place: Cameroon | collected 2013-10 ... | reverse complement strand
GTTATAACCCATTTTCTAAAAAGAGGGTCGATGAAAGAAAAGCTTGAACAAGAAATTTTGAAAGAACAGAAAGTTTTGATTAAAGCTAAAACTGAAGCTATAAAATCTGCCGAGAAAATTGAGAAGCTGTACGAGGAAGCTATGGCAGCTATGAAAACATACAGCGGTAATGGAGGATTTGAAGATGCTCCAAAAGATTAAAACCTATTCGGAACTATTGTCGCTCAATAGCTTCGAAGAACGATTTGAATACTTAAAATTAAGTAGCACTGTTGGCGACGAAACTTTTGGATCAAGGAGATGGTTGAACCAAAGATTTTATCATTCATCCGAATACCTTCGATTTCGCCGTCAAATAATTTTAAGAGATAACGGATGCGATCTCGGCATCGATGGTTTTACAATCTATGGGCCAATAATTGTTCATCACATTAACCCAATCACATATGATGACATCTTAGAAAGGCGTCCATGTATAATAGATCCCGATAACGCAATATGTGTTTCTATTGAGACACATAGAGCTATTCATTATAGCAATATAAGTATTGTTCAAACCGGACCGATCATTCGACAAAAGAATGATACTTGTCCTTGGAAGTAAAGGAGGTAACATGCTAAAAACTTTTATGGAAGATGAAAAACTTGAAATCGAAAATGAAGAGGCTTTAGAAGAGCCAATCGCAAATGAAATTGATGTTTATGCTGCAAGAGCAAAAGTAGCTCTCAGAATGAGAGTAGATCCAAACACTGATTCAGAAGTAATCAGAATTTTATACGCAGGCGAGGCAGTATCAGTTGTTGATGACCCAACACTTGTCGATTGGGTATGGGTTGTACTTGGAAACGTCGAGGGTTATTGCATGCGTGACTTCTTAGAAAGGATAGACAATGAATGATAGTATTTTATTATCGATTAAATCTCTCCTAGGATTATCGGATGATTATGATGCCTTTGACTCAGAAATACTTATGCACATAAACAGTGCGATTTCAGTTGTTTCACAATTAGGCGTTCCTATTGCCGATGGTTATACCGTTACAAGTCCTGAAGATAAGTGGGGTGATATAATCCCATCAAATTCAAATTTGGAGATGCTTAAAACATTAATATTCTTCAAGACTAAGAAAGCTTTCGACCCTCCACAAAACGGAACTGCTATGTCCGCATTGGACTCCCAAATTAGTGAACTAGAGTGGAGGGTTAATGTGGAAGTTGATACAGGAGGAGGAACTATATGAATGTACTTTGTCATCATGGGATCAAAGGTATGCGATGGGGAATAAGGCGAACAAAAAAGCAACTTGATCGAGCAGCAGGAAGAATCGCGAAGTCTAAATCATCAAGCGACAAAAGCAATGACCCTAAAAGTCTTTCCGATGACGAACTTAAAAAAAGAATAAGACGGCTTCAAGACGAAAAGACGTATCGAGATCTTTTGAAAAGTGAGCAGCAACCAAAACTTTTCGATGGGAAGAAATTCGTTGTTTCAGTCCTTGAACAATCAGGACAGAACATTGCCAAACAAGCAACCACATATGCTATGGGTGCAGCAGTTAATAAACTGTTTGGGCAAAACATAGTTAATCCTAAGAAAGGGCAGAAGGACTAAATAAAAATGGCATTATCAAACACCGCCGTTCCTAAATATTACGGCATGTTTCGAGATGCCGTACTTAGAGGCGAGATCCCAGTATGTGAAACAATCTCAATGGAGATGAACCGAATAGACGATCTTATTGATAACCCCGGCATTTGGTACGATGACCAAGCTGTCGAGGGTTTTGTTCGTTTTTGCGAGAATGAATTGACATTGACCGACGGAAGCGAACTGCATTTGCTAGATACATTCAAGCTATGGGCAGAACAAATATTTGGATGGTATTACTTTGTCGATCGTAGCGTATACGAACCAGATCCGGAAGGACGAGGTGGACGATACATTACTAAGACGATTAAAAAGCGATTGATTACAAAACAGTATTTAATCGTAGCTAGAGGTGCTGCTAAATCGATGTACGGATCATGCATACAAAATTTCTTTCTGAACATAGATACGACTACAACCCATCAGATAACTACTGCTCCAACCATGAGACAGGCTGACGAAGTGATGTCACCAATTCGTACCGCGATAACAAGATCTAGAGGACCTTTGTTTAAGTTTTTGACCGAGGGGAGTTTACAGAACACAACTGGCTCCAAGATAAATCGGCAAAAACTCGCAGCTACCAAAAAGGGAATAGAAAACTTTTTAACTGGTTCTCTGTTAGAAGTTCGTCCTATGAGTATAGATAAGCTCCAAGGTCTTAGACCTAAAATCTCAACGATTGACGAATGGCTTTCCGGAGATGTCAGGGAAGATGTTGTTGGGGCAATCGAACAAGGCGCATCGAAAATGGACGACTACTTAATTGTGGCCATCAGTTCAGAAGGCACAGTCCGTAACGGAGCGGGTGACACAATCAAAATGGAGTTGATGGACATACTGAAAGGCGAGTATATCAATCCGCATGTTTCCATATGGTGGTACAAGCTTGATAGTCTTGACGAGATAAATGACCCAAGTAAATGGGCAAAAGCAAATCCAAACTTAGGGAAAACAGTTACCTATGAAACGTATCAATTGGATGTTGAAAGGGCTGAAAAGAATCCGGCAGTTAGAAACGATACGATAGCTAAGAGGTTTGGAATTCCGATGGAGGGCTACACATATTACTTCACATATGAAGAAACCATACCTCATCGTAAGCGTGACTTTTGGCAGCTACCATGTTCTCTTGGAGCCGACCTATCTCAAGGCGATGACTTTTGTGCGTTCACGTTTTTATTCCCATTAACAAATGGGCGATTTGGAGTAAAGACTCGAAATTATATTACGTCTAGAACTCTTACCAAGCTGCCAGCCGCAATGCGTTACAAGTATGAGGAATTCATGAATGAAGGAAGTCTTGTGGTTTTGGAAGGGACCGTCTTGGATATGATGGAAGTTTATGAGGACCTTGATGAGCACATTATCAAAAACGAATACGACGTAATTTGTTTTGGATATGACCCATATGGTGCCCAAGAATTTGTTACTCGGTGGAACAGCGAAAACGGAGAGTTTGGAACCGTTAAAGTTCCACAGGGGGCTAAAACAGAGTCGATTCCTTTAGGAGAGATTAAGAAACTTTCAGAGGATCGGCTTTTACTATTTGATGAGGAACTTATGAGTTTCGCTATGGGGAACTGCATCACAATGGAGGACACAAACGGAAATCGTAAGTTACTTAAAAAGCGATATGCTGACAAAATCGACGCTGTGGCAGCATTGATGGACGCATACATAGCTTATAAACAAAATAAAGATGCATTTTAACAGGAGGTATGAATGGGTGTTGTAGACAGAATTCAACATGCATGGAACGCATTCTTAAGTAGAGACCCGACATCATACTCAAATCTCGGGTATGGAAGTTCGTATAGACCAGATCGACCTAGATTTACTAGAGGAAACGAAAGATCTATAGTCACTTCGGTCTATAACAGAATCGCTTTGGACGCTGCTGCCATAGACATCAAGCATGTACGTTTAGATGATAATGACAGATATAAAGAAACAATAAATTCCGATCTAAATTATTGTCTTACAACAGAGGCCAACTTAGACCAGACAGGACGGGCGTTTATTCAAGATGCGGTCATGTCGATGCTTGATGAAGGCTGCGTAGCTTTAGTGCCGACGGATGCTGACTTTGATCCATCAACGAAAGATGTCGGTAGCTATAAAATTTACACAATGCGCACAGGTAAAATTCTTGAATGGCTCCCGAAGCACGTCCGAGTTTCTGTATATAACGAGAACCTTGGAAAACGTCAAGAAGTTGTTCTTCCGAAGAAAACGGTTTCTATTATTGAGAATCCATTATATTCAGTTATGAATGAGCCCAATTCCACATTGCAACGATTAATCAAGAAATTAAATTTGCTGGACTATATCGATGAACAATCTGGATCTGGGAAGCTTGATTTAATTATCCAGTTGCCTTATGTAATTAAGACCCCTGCGAGACAAAATCAGGCTGAAGCTAGAAGGGCTTCAATAGAGCAACAGCTAACAGGGAGCAAATACGGTATAGCATATACCGACGGATCAGAGAGAATAACTCAGCTTAATCGACCAGTCGAAAACAATCTTCTTAAACAGATTGAGTATTTAACGAGCATGCTATTTAGCCAGTTAGGAATAACACAATCTATTTTAGACGGTTCCGCAGACGAGAAGACTATGCTGAATTATTATAACAGAATAATCGAGCCTATTGTATCTGCTATTACAGACGAAATGAAACGCAAGTTTTTAACCAAAACGGGCCGAACACAGGGACAATCTATAGAGTACTATAGAGATCCATTCAAGCTTGTTCCTATCGACAATATTGCCGAAATCGCTGATAAGTTCACCAGAAATGAAATAATGGCGTCGAACGAGATTCGACAAATTGTGGGACTTAAACCGTCTGATGATCCAAAAGCCGACGAACTTCGAAACAGTAACTTAAAAGTAGCCGAGCCCGAGGCTTCGAACAATATAGTTGAGGAGGAGGTTTATGAACAACGATAATTATTTGCAGCATTATGGCATCATGGGAATGCGATGGGGCATCCGACGTGCTGAAAAAACCTTAAATAGTTCTAAAAGCACTGCCGAAAAGAAACAAAAAGCGGTTGCGTCGCTTAAAAAGCATCGCGAAAAGGCAACCAAAAAGCTTGATAAGCTGCAAAAATCACATGTGAAGCTTGTAAAAAGAAACGACGCTAATACGCTGAATGCCGATATTAAAGCGCGGTCACTTCGAAAACAAGCAGCTATAACTAGAAACAAAGCTTATGGATTCTTTGTTTCCCAGAAAAGAGCGAACCGGCTTTTGTACAAAGCTAACAAATTAGATGCTAAAGCCGACGTTTTAATTCAAAGCTCAAACAAAGTTAAAGCTGACATTAAAAAGAATGAAAAGATGCAGGAAATTTTCAATACCGGTGTCAGCAACATTGACAAAGCATTAGTGGCAAAAGGAAGAGTAGCGGCTGGTGCTAAATAAGGAGGAAAATTCAAAATGGAGAAATTTGATTTTAGTGGATGGGCAACCAGAGCTAACATTCAGTGCTCCGATGGCAGAACAATTCTGAAAGATGCATTTAAAGAGTGCAGCGGGAAATCTGTTCCTCTCGTTTGGAATCATCAGCATGATGATGCTATGAACATATTAGGGCATGCTTTGCTCGAAAATCGAGAGGATGGCGTTTATGCGTATTGTTCTTTAAATGACACCGAGCAAGGGCGAAATGCAAAGTTGCTAGTTGAAAATGGTGATATCACCGCACTTTCAATCTTTGCAAATAAGCTTCAGCAGGCCGGATCTAAGGTTGTTCATGGTGCTATTCGGGAAGTAAGTCTTGTGATCGCTCCAGCTAATCCCGGAGCATGCATTGATTCTATTATCTGTCATGGCGAAGAAAGCGAAGAGGAAGCTATTATTTATAGCGGAGAGCCTTTGGAATTGTCACATGCCGAGGAAGAAAAGAAGGACGATGCTGAAAAAGATAAGGAGGAAGATATGGCTGAAGATAAACAGACAGTTCAAGACGTTATTGATTCAATGACAGAAGAACAGCAAAATGTCATGTATGCTATGGTCGGCGAAGCTATGGAAGCCGCCGGAATTGAATTTGATGAAGACGGTAATATTGTCGAAAAAGAAAAAGGAGGAGACGACTCTATGAAACACAATGTATTCGAGAACGATAATCAGGAAAATGTTCTTACTCACGCTGAGCAGCTTGATCTCATTAACGAAGCGAAACGTTATGGTTCCTTCAGAGATTATTTCTTAAGCCACAGCGCAGAATACGGAATTGAAAACATTGATTACTTATTCCCTGAGGCTAGAACTCTTAACGGAACACCTGAATTTATTAAGAGGGACACCGGTTGGGTGGACAAGGTTCTCACTTCTGTACACCACACTCCATTCTCTCGTATTAAGTCCATCTTTGCGAACATCACAGAAGACGAAGCGAGAGCTAAAGGTTACTTAAAAGGAAATCTCAAGAAAGAAGAAGTGTTCGCTCTGCTTAAGAGAACGACAACGCCTACTACTGTTTACAAAAAGCAGAAATTGGATAGAGACGATGTTGTAGATATCACCGATTTCGACGTTATCTCTTGGCTGAAGGCTGAAATGAGAATGATGCTGAATGAGGAATTGGCAAGGGCATATCTGATTGGTGACGGAAGACTTGCGTCAAGTGACGACAAGATTAACGAGCAGAACATCAGACCAATCGTAACGGATGCAGAACTGTATTCTGTAAAGAAGAAAGTTACTATCGGAGCAAGCGCTACGGATAACGAAAAAGCAACCGCATTTATCAAAGCAGTAGTCAAAGCCCGTAAGGATTACAAAGGATCTGGAAACCCGACTCTCTTCACCACCGAAGATATGATCACGAATTGCCTGCTGCTCACCGATACTACTGGCAGAGACCTGTACACTGATGAAGCTCAACTGGCGAAGAAGCTGAGAGTTAAGGAATTGGTTCCGGTTCCTCCGATGGAAAATGCAAAGGGCGCCGAAGGAGGAGCATTACTTGGTATCATGGTTAACATGGCAGACTACAATGTTGGCGCAGATAAGGGCGGCGAAGTAAATCTGTTCGATGACTTCGATATCGACTACAACCAGCAGAAATACTTAATCGAAACGAGATGTTCCGGTGCTCTTGTTAAGCCTTATTCCGCGATTGTTTTCGAGCAGGCTAATGCATAATTAATGTTAGGAGGGCTAAATAATGAAATTAGATAGACTTTTTAAAAGAGCAGAAGATAAGAACGTGGCGGCTACATATGTGTATGTAAAATCAGGCGAAACTTATGCTTATGCGGATTCCGCATTCAAAACTAAAATCGACGCCGCAACCCTCGAAAATTTATTTGAGAAGGGAATGCTTATTGTTGATGCTGGCGCTAAGTACATTCCGGCCACCTGCAAGGTAGCTAGCGGAACCGCTACAGTTACTTATGTTACTATTGGCGCATCTAACGCAGCTACTTTGAAGTCGATCACTTCTGCTGCTCAGTAGGGTGAGATAAATGGCTAAGTTTTATGGCGAAATAGGATACATAACAACGGTCGAGCAACGTCCGGGTGTATGGGTTCCTAAAATTACGGAACGTTTGTACAAAGGCGAATTGATTCGTAATACGAGGAAGCTTCAAGGAGTTGACAAGGTAAATGATGATATCAACATTGCCAATGACATTAGTATTGTAGCTGATCCATTCGCCTATGAAAACTTCCATTCGATGAGGTATGTTAAATTCATGGGGACGAAATGGAAAGTAACCGGCGTAGAGGTTCAGTATCCGAGATTACTATTAACTCTTGGAGGTGTTTACAATGGGGACTAGGTTAGATCTTCATAAGATTCTTTGCGAGACTCTTGGGAGCAATCATGTGTATTACCAGCCTCCGGAAAGCGTCAAAATGGAGTATCCAGCAATAGTTTACTCTAGAGAAGACATCCGAGGTGATTACGCGGATAATCGGATCTATAACAAACGACACTTTTATGAACTTCTGGTTATTGATTACGACCCAGATAGCGACATTGTGGAGAGGGTAGCATCGCTGCCTTCTTCTCGTTTTTTGAGGCATTATGTCAGTGATAATCTGAATCATGATGCCTTTTTACTTTATTATTAGGAGGAAACAACATGGCAAAACTTGTATGGGATAAAATTGGCGAACGCTTTTATGAAACGGGCGTTGACCATGGTGTACTTTATGTTCAGGCTAATGGCGCATACCCAAAAGGCGTGGCGTGGAACGGCTTGACATCTGTTAGCGAATCTCCATCTGGAGCTGAGGCATCGGCATTCTATGCTGACAATATTAAGTACCTTAATCTTACATCTGTCGAAGAATTCGGCGCAACAATCGAGGCGTACACTTACCCGGATGAATTCGAGGCATGCGATGGTTCCGCAGAATTAGCGACAGGCGTTAAGATCGGTCAGCAGAAGAGAAGCGCATTCGGTCTTTGCTACAGAACAAGAGTCGGCAATGACACCGACGGCGACGAAAAGGGATACAAGCTCCATTTAGTATATGGGGCAGTTGCATCTCCGTCTGAAAGAAACTATCAGACAGTAAATGATTCTCCGGAGCCTATGACTTTATCTTGGAGCATCTCAACAACTCCTGTAGAAGTCACTGGCAAAAGACCGACATCTTGCTTGATTATCGATTCCAGAACTGCGGATCCAAGTAAACTTGCGGCTTTGGAAGAGATCTTATACGGCAAAGATGGCGAAACTGGAACGGGAACTGAACCTAGACTTCCGTTGCCTAACGAAATCGCAACAATGTTTTCCGCTGGCTAAACATTACATCTATGAGGCTCTTATAAAACAGAGCCTCTTTTATTTTTATTCACGAAAGGAGAAACGAAATCATGTTAAAAAAGACTATTACTTATACCGATTACGATGGAAATTCAAGAACCGAGGACTTCTGGTTCAACTTATCAAAAGCGGAGATTATACGCTTGGAATTCAGTGAATCTGGAGGCATGGAGAAGCTGCTTAATAAAATGATCGCAGAGCAAGATTCTAAGAAATTAATGAACATGTTTGAGACCTTGATCTTGACGGCATATGGCGAAAAGTCCGGCGATGGAAAGCGCTTCATTAAATCCGAAGAATTGTCCACTGCTTTCAAGCAAACTGAAGCGTACTCCGAGCTCATTGTTGAGTTGTTAAGCGACGAAAAAGCAGCTTCGGAATTCGTCAACAAGGTTATGCCACAGATCCCAACAGAGAATCAAGCGGCTTTTCCTGCAAACTAATTGAGAAGAGGTGAGAGAATGCTTCGAATCACAATCCCAGAGTTTGAAATTTTTGATGAAGCCAAAGAGGAGTTCATTTACATAAAACCTCAAACCTTACAACTTGAGCATTCTCTCGTCGCAATTTCAAAATGGGAATCCAAATGGCATAAACCTTTTCTAGGAACAGAAGAGAAAACACAGGAAGAAACGCTTGACTATATCCGATGTATGACCATCACTCAGAATGTGAACCAACTCGTGTATTTGGGCCTTACGAATGAGATTCTATCTCAAATAACCGATTATATAGGTGACAGCCGTACTGCAACTTGGTTCCGGAATGACGGTTCAAACGTAAATAATGGAGAGATAGTTACAAGCGAACTCATATATTATTGGATGATTGCTCTTGGTATTCCTTCCGAATATCAAAAGTGGCACCTTAATCGCTTGCTTACATTAATACGAGTATGCAATGTTAAAAATGCCCCTCCGAAGAAAATGAGCAGTAGGGAGATTGCAAGACGCAATTCCGAAATCAATAAAGCTCGAAGGGCTAAGTGGAATACTCGAGGATAAATGGAGGAACCATGAAAACGACAGCAAATAATGTTATAGCCGTAGCCAAAAAGTATTTGGGCTATGGGATAAACGATCAAGTATATCGTGAAATTTTATCTGTTTATAATACGACCGTACAAGAGAAAGAAAAGGCGCAGCCGAACGAGCCATGGTCTTCTACTTTCTTGTCGGTATGCTTTGTAGAGGCATCGTCTGAGAATGCCTATAAACTTATAGGTCTGCCTGAGAAAAACAAAAAGCAGTTTATCGCCAAATTAAAAAAGAAAAGGATTTACTTTGAAACCGGATCCAATTCGTTGAAGGCTGGCGATCTTGTAGACTTTAAGGACGATAACGTAGGAATAATCGAAGCAATCAATGGACGAGTTATTACGATAATCGTCGGGGATAAAGATGGCACGATTGGAAGAATTCGTTGCCTTAATAACGATCCTAGATTAAATGGGTTTGCACGTCCTAAGTATGCTTCTGAAAAGAAAGCAATTGATGAAGTTGCAAATGAGGTTATTCTAGGAAAATGGGGAAACGGCAACCGAATGGTGCATAATATTACGGTCGCCGGATACGATTACGAAAAAGTTAGATTGAGAGTATGCGAATTATCATAAGGAATTACAATGATACGATTTGAACAAAAAGGAGATTTCTCAAAAACAAGAAATCTGTTGAAGCGAAACCAAAAGCTTGATTACTTAGCCATTCTTGATAAATTCGGAAGCATTGGAGTAGACGCTTTATCTGCGAATACTCCAGTAAGAACCGGACTTACTGCAAATTCATGGGGGTACGAAATCGTTAAGGAAAAAGGAACATACGCTATATACTGGACGAACTCCAATGTAAACAATGGCGTTCCGATAGCTGTAATTTTACAATACGGACATGCTACAAGGAATGGCGGATTTGTTCAAGGTCGTGATTACATCAATCCTGCTATTCAACCAATATTCGATAAAATTGCAAGCGATGCATGGAAGGAGGTGCTTGGATAATGGGCAGTTCAATCGACCAACGAATTGTCAAAATGGAGTTTGATAATCGCCAGTTTGAGAGCGGTATTAAAACTAGTTTGTCATCTTTAGACCGACTTAAGCGAAGTTTAAACTTAAGTTCGTCAGTAAAGAACTTAAATGCTCTTAAGAAAGCTGGGGATTCGTTTCAATTAGCACAACTTCAAAGCACAGTAGAGCAGCTGTCAGCCAAATTTTCTAAACTTGGTGTCATAGGAATGACTGCATTGCAGAACATAACTAATTCAGCTGTGAATGCCGGCAAAAGAATGATCAAGGCTTTGACTATAGAGCCGATCACAACTGGTTTTCAGGAGTATGAAACCCAGATTAATGCAACGCAAACTATTTTAGCGAATACTCAAAAAGAAGGCGCGACGATTAAAGACGTTAACAAAGCTCTTGATGAACTGAACAAGTATGCTGACTTAACAATTTATAACTTCACAGAGATGACGAGAAACATCGGTACGTTTACGGCAGCCGGTGTTAAACTAGACACTTCTGTAAATGCAATTCAGGGTATTGCCAACTTAGCTGCGGTATCTGGCTCAACATCTCAGCAAGCATCAACCGCAATGTATCAGCTTTCACAAGCGTTA
>ERZ1026894.1991-NODE-1991-length-11086-cov-5.174418_pt1 | contig 11086 bp, 5 predicted proteins | sample MGYA00380177_ERZ1026894 | MGnify/ENA primary metagenome ERZ1026894 (study PRJEB33269, sample SAMEA4719813) | human gut metagenome | biome: human-associated habitat; feature: organic feature; material: feces | place: Cameroon | collected 2013-10 ... | reverse complement strand
CATCAATCGCTATCGTGCTATCATCAAGGCCCTCGGTCTTCGTAAGTAATCAGCGTAAAGCAGACACATTGCTTAACAGAACAAAAATCCCATCGCTCGCAAGAACGATGGGATTTTTCTTTTTTCTCAGTTTAACACCAGAAAGCTTTCTCTCAACGGAGAGAAAGCTTTCTGGTTATTGTAGCTTGGGTATCCTGCATAGATACCTTAATAATATATACTTCCTGAGGAGAAGCCGTGGAGACTACAGGAATGCTGACAGATGCTGCACCTTCAGCCTTTCTCGTAGCCACCAGTCTTCCATCAAGGGTATAAACCTCCACCTTATTTAATAGAGGAGCACTCACCTTGGATACTACTATCAATCCCCTGGCAGGAGAATAGATCTTCACGTCACTCTCGCCCATCTCGGCATTTTCAATGCCAGTGGTACTGCGAGTCTGGGTCAGGAAGTATCTGCCGTGCTCGTTTGCCTGCACCTTCACTTCCTCGCCATCCTTTATCTCCTGATACTTCCGGGTGGCAGCATCATAGAGATAGAGAGGAGAAGAGAGACGATTGACGCCTTCTATCTTCAACTCTACGGAAGAAGCCCCTACTACTCCCAGCGGCAACCAATCCACATTCGGCAGGGAATTCAGCGCCACGGCCTCATCTCCCGCCACCGTATAAACCACCGGAACATCCTTCAGCTGGGCATCATAGAGCAGCTGGGCATCCTCAGCATCATCATAATCTTCCGAAGCTGATGCATCAAGAACAATCCTCGAACGGCTGCGATAACCCGATGCAGATGCTGCAGTGAGGGTTAAAGCGATGTTGTCCTCACCCTGCCCCTCAACCGATGCCGTCTTCACACCGCCAAACACTTCTCTATCTACCGTCATCGCCGACGTAAAGTTAAGCTGCTCAGCACTCTGTCCATCTTTCAGACGGACAAAGAACGACTGCATCGGCGAAATCTTCACGTCGTTCTTCGACTCATACGTGGTGGTTGACATATCCAACTTATCATAGAGTTTCAACACACCATTCTCATAGACATAGAAGCTGGACTGTAGCGATGGATTTGCCTTCAGGAACTTATACATGCTGAGCGTAGCCATATAAGGATTGCCCACCAGATAATAATTGTTGCCATCCGACAACTGTACCAGCGAATAGTTCATCTTGCCCAAAGCATTCTCCTGAGCATCGGCATTCACCACCAGGCGATAGGCGTTCGACTTATCCACAGAAGCGGATAGAGAACTCTGCTGCTGCAAAGCCTCAGCATAGATATATTGCGTATCCGCCTTCGGCAAACGAAGCAACATATCTGATGCACTGGCCGAAGTACCAGCATCACCTACCGTATATTTATCTCCCATCTTGATGGCTACGCCCTCTAATGGAAGATATTTCCTATCCACCTGATTATATACGTGGCTCCAGTGGGCTGAAAGCGCATTGAGGCTCTGATTCTCGAATGTGATGCCGGTGCCGGCATAGTCGTAGGCATCGTAGCTGCCGCCCAAGGTTACTTCCTTGGCAAAAGCATCATCCCAGCTGCGCTGATAAACAGGACTGGTTACACGATTGTTTACCGAAGCGGAGAACGTGATTGGCTTGAACGCCTCCGACTCCTGTCTGCCCGATGCAGCCGGCACATAGATGTCGCCCGCATAGGTATCCTGCAAAGGAGAAGTGAGGGCATACCAGGTGTTGGGTTTCATCTCCTTCTCTACCCACGCCTTGTTGTATATCAGATAACACTGGTTGAGCAGTTCGCCTCCCGGCTTGAAGTAAATCTGGTCGCAGGTGTTGCCATAGAAGGGTTCACACTCCAGATTGCCTTCGGCATTCAACCCGTGGCTTTCGATATTGGCATCCCATTTGGCAAGCATATCATACTGGATGTTCGTGGTAGCCGCATCGCCCTTAGCATTGCTCAGTTTGGTAGCGATGCCCGTGGATTTCTGATAGGCGATATAGCCCAGGGATGGGAAATACAGTCCGCTGAGGTCGGGTATCGTTACCTTGGTAAACTTCATCGGCACGTATCCGCCGCTGGTGTAATCCGTATATTCATCCGCCCCCTTATAGAGTTCGCCATGGGCAGAACGGCGCCAGTTTTCATCATTGTTCCATGCCGCACTCATCCTGCTGTTGGCAGTAGGGTTCCAGGTGGCGTATTCCGGCACCACTGCAAAGCGGATATATACCTCGCCAGAGCAAAGCACCGTGGTTCCCTTGCTTCCATTCTCACGGAAAATCAAAACACCTTCATACCAATATCCCTCGCGCAGCTGCACATTCTTTGATGCTGAAGATGCATCACCAGTCTGAGGCATAAACTTCAACTTCAGCTGGCTGGAATTTCGGACAATATAATTATCCTGAAGCGTGGCAAGCGTCAGGCTCTCCCCTATCCTGTTCTGATAGGCAGGGTCGTTGGTATCCGAGAGATACATCACCTGGGTATACTGCGACGGATCCAGCTGATCCTTGCCGCCCGCCTTCACGAAGTAGAGACGGGTGGAGTTATCCGCCACCAGGTTCTCGCCGCTGATAGGCACACAGAGGTATCCGCCCTTGCCCTTGGCCTGCTGCTGAGCCAGCAGGGATACCTGAGGCAATCCGATGCGCACCGTGCGGGCGTAATTATTAGGATAAGCCACGCCCGGATTTCCCAGATTCAGCTGCGGACCGTTCTTCACGACTCGAAGCTTGAACGACATCTCGTCGAGACAGATCTGATAATCCACTCCGCCCTGGGTGATGGTAGATGAACTGCTGGTAGGAACCACACGGATGGTATGGTCGCCCACGCCCAGCGAGATGTTGCTGAACTCGGCACTGTTTTTCAGAACCGGGGTCTTGTCATCATCCACATACCAATCGTAGAGCACGCCATTCAGCTGGATGCTGCCGCCATTGTTCTGGTCTACGGTCTGCAACTGCGCCTTGATGTTATATTCCGGGATAGCGTTGTCATCGCAGGGAATGGTGACGGTGGTAGTGATGCTTCCGTTGGCATCTGTAACCAGCACCTTCTGCTGCACCATCTGGAAATTCTCACTATAGAGAGAACATACATCCGAAGGTTTTCCCCACGAAAGCTGGTCCTTATCCTTTACCGCCTCATCCTCGAAAGCGAAACTTACGTAATAAGTCTGGTTCGACTGCAGATTGAAATATCTGTTGGCAAGTACCACATTCCATTCGTCGTTGATTTTCTCGTACATCGGCTTTTCATCCACCATTCGGTCCTCATCCACATAATTATAGATAGTGGTAGAACCCCACTGGTAGTTAGGATTTTCAGCCGTGCCATAGTTCACGTTCTTCACCGGATTACCATCAGCATCAACAAAACGGAAGTATAGTTTCTTTTCTGTATTGTCGGCAAGCGCCGCCATTGTTTCCTGCAAAGCCCTCAACTTGATGAGGATAGAGGTAGAGAGAGTTGCATCTTCAGCCGTATTCTTACCAGGACAGATAGGCGAACTTTGGATGATATCCACCTTGGAAGCCTTGGTGTAGATGCGGAGATCATCGAAGGCATAGTCGGCACCTGCGGTAGATCGACACATATTATCCACCACGAGCTTGAAGTCGGTGAAATTATTCACTCCGCTCTCCTTCTGCAACACCATCTTTCCGTAAACCTGATACCATTTTCCCTCATTTGCATCATCAGCTCCCACACGATTTCCAGAGAATTTACCAGACGAGAACGAGTGAAGCAGCTTACGTTCAGTTTCTTGATTATTCTCATCATAATTCACACCATAGAGTTTAAACAACAACTGCGGACGTTCCGTGCCGGCACCATGGGTCATATCGGCAATAGCAGCACTGAAGATGACCTGAGAACCCACACAGAGATCAGCACTGAAATCTGCCTCGGCAATCTGACGGCTCTCGTCGGCAGCATCGATATAGAGGAAATGACCGTATTGAGCCCCATTCGTATTTTCGTAGGTACGATCGTAAAGCTGGACAGTAGGCCACCACAGGTAACCATCTGTTCCTGTTTGCCCATCTCCGGACTTTCCATTTACATTTGCAGATTTATAAAGTCCATAGTCACCATGCATTGGCGAATGTCGAAGATTATTCCAGATGTTGACTCCCGTACCTCCTTGATTGTTACTGATCAAATCGCGATAGACAAAGCCATAGCTACGTCTGCTCCATTTAGAAGGCAACCGGTCTTGGTTATCATCAGGTCCAGTAGGAGCCAGGAGAGTCTGTTCATCATCATCATCATCAAAAGAGACGGTATTAACCGAGCGATAATGATCATCGAGATAGGAATTCAATCGGGTATTCTCGCCTGCCGCCTTCAGTTCGTCCGTGGTCATCGGATACTGGTTGAACAGCTGGCAGGTGAAATTGGCGATAGGGCACATTTTTTTTTCATCTTCAGAAAGCGCTATAGCCACCACATAAATACGGTCGCCATACTTGAAGGTCTGCTTGCTGCTGACTCCTCCACCATTCAGATTTCGCCAGGCACTAAGACCCGCATCATTCATTTTCTTTAGACTCAAATCAAAGAAACGGGGTGGAAATCCATTACTGGCTTTATGAGTCCACCAGACAAACTGGGTTTTATCGGAATTATAGACACGCCATTGCACTTTAGTTGCCTGAACAACCTCTGAAGAGAAATCCGACTCCTTTATCTTATGCGCCTCATCCTCTGCAAAGACATGATGCGTATAGCTATTATTCATGGGATGGAAATAATAGTTGGTCACATCGCTCTGGTTGAGGCGGAGTGTCATAGAGGCAGAGGCATCCTTCAATCCTGCCGAAACGCCCTTTCCGTCTTCATAAGAATAATCCCTGGCTTTTCCTGTTTCCAGAAGTTTCTGCTTGATATCATTCGCCATCTTTTCTGCCGGCATAATATGGAAGATATATCGGATAGAAAGAGTCGGCTCATGAGTGAAGGTGCCATTGCAGCCATCCACATATCTGCTCACATCGCAGGCGATGGTCTCGCCGTTCCAGGAAGCATCTGTAGGGCGGGTATATCTTACACCCACCAAAGTGCGGTTAGGTTTGGATGTAAGATTATAGGCTATCAAACCTTTATCTATTCCATGATCATCCTTCATGCTCTGCAACTTGCCGCTGGCAGAATAAGCCGTAAGCTGAGCCGAAGCCTTATCGGTATCATAATTATACCATCTGTAATATCCTCTAGGTTCCAAATCTGCACCATCGCCCGAATAGCTGGCAAGTGGCAACGAAAGTTCCTTGCTTCCGCCATTCGGGATGGCGATATAATAATCATACACGTGGGTCTTCTGGCGAAGACATTCTTTTGCAGCATCAATCACCTCGTAATCGCCGGTTTTATTGGCGATACCTTCATAATGCTTGAAGGTTTGGGCACAAATCACCCCAGGCGTCAAGTAGATGAAGCCCAGGATGAGCCAAATGTATTTAGAAAATAAGCTATTATCTTTCATAGCCAAAAGTCTTTGTATTTAATACTTTTTTTTCTGTATTCTTTCCCGCCCGGGTCAGGTCCACTTGCTTCATGGTAAAGCGAACCTTGCGGGAGATGATAGGATACGTACCCAAGCCATTCTGTTCCTTCACCTTAATCTTCATGCTATAAATGGCAGAACCGGTACGGTTGCCCATTTCTCCTTCCAGACGATAGGCAGCTGGTTTCCAGGAAGGCGAAGCATCGAAGATGTTTACGCCATCAGCTCCCTGCGGATTCTGCTCCTGCAGCGTCCAGCCATCTGAACCTGTTGCATCCGTTCCCATCTGCCATACACTCCCAGGCAGGGGCTGAGAACCAGTACGGCTCAACTTGATGACCTCGGGCTTGATATGAAACTCTCCATAATAACCGAAGTCAAGCGAAAGGTTTTCGCCATCATCCGTTACCTTCGGCAACACACCGATTGGCGAGAATGCCTCCACCTTCCATCTAATCTGATAATCCTCCAGCTTGATAGGGATTTTCAGATAATCATTGCGCCGGATTTCATTCCATGACAGCATGGCATAACGATGGTTACTGGTAGCACCCGTAGCAGCATCTTCCGTGGCAAGCGAAAGAACAAAGTATCGGTTGCCACCATCTGCGCCCTTATCAACCAGACTCTCGTTCATATAGAAACAAGCCGTTTGCTTAGCTCTAGCCTCAATGGTTATACCATTGTTTTCGGCAGCCGTCAACGTGATGGTTCCTTTTGCCGCACCATCAGCTAAATTCACACCCTTCAATTCATTATTCGAATCCACATTTGGCAAAAGCTTGATATTCTGATTACCATTCAGGGTAACATCCGAAAGGGTGATGGTCTTCAAGACAATGGCATGATCCGTGGCATTGGTAATGGAGAGCTGCACCTTAGCCACCATACGGATGACCTCCAGATTGATGACTTGCTGGTTATCAGTTATATTCACCACCAGCTTATTACTCATCGGATAACCGTTCTTAAAGTCAGGCGTCATCAACTGATGGAAGAGTTGACAGTTGCCATCCATCTGATAAGTCTTTTCATCAAAACCATCAGGCAGCGGTCGACCAACAGACGTATTGGCATCAAGCCCAATCTCTTGTGGCTTGATATTGGCAAAAGAATAGAAGGTGGTCGCTCCAGTATTCAACTTTACGAACACCTGGTCTTTCTCCAACTCAGTAACACCCAGAGATTTCAAATCGGAAGTGATAATCTTCTCTATCGTTCCATTCTGTACCACCACCACAAACCAGCTTTTCATCATTTCTCCAGGCATAGCTTCGGTATCCGTCTCCCAAGCCGCCCTGGTCAGAGAAGACCGGGAAGACTGCGAAGTCTGGGAAGATAAGGCAGATAGCTGCAACGTCACCCCTACCTGGTTCTCGGCATCAGCCTGACCGGGAAAGGAAGTTGCATCATCACCGGCAGAACAAGCCGCCAGCAAGCATACTGCCCAAATACATATATAATAGTATATCTTCTTTGCCATATTTATATTTTGAAAAGCCTAAGGCTTTTTCTATTTATTATTTTCTCGTTTTATAATTCACAATTACATCACAATCTCTTCGTGATCTCGAACGTTCCATTTCCTCACCGTCAGCTTCACCAGATTCTGACCGTTGCTGCCCTTATATACCTCGAAGGTATAATAATGGTCGCGCACGATATCATTGGTGGTTGTACCTTCCGTTCCTTTGTCTGTATAATCAATGAAGCGCAGGGTATATTCCTTTTCGTTTCCGGAATCATCCAGTTCAACTTTTCCATTACTAGCCAGCTTCAACTTGATGACACATTTATTCGCATCTTCCTGACCATTATTCTGATATTCAGGCAGATAGATAGGAACATTATCTTTCATCGTAATGCCAACAGTTTGTTTTGAATCCAGAAAATGCTCAAACGCCTCGTGAGTAAGCGATGCAGTCTGTTCACAATCTGTATATTTACCAGGCATACAATAGCCCTTATTATTATAGTTGAAGAGTTGCATACTATGTATGCTCCATCCATTTTTCTTCATGTCATTACTCAGATTCACCTTTACCTTGGCTACCGCCCTCAGCAAGTCGATATCCGAGAAATCCTGACGCTTGCCGGCAGCAAGTGTAAAGTCAACTTTCTGGACGCCCCACATGGGCAGATACTCAGGATTAGCTTCGTAATCAAACGACTTCTGGGCGATATCCGTATGGTTGTAGTCTTTCTGCAAGTCTTCCGAACTCATATCGAAATTTGCATAAACCACCATTTTTCCTACAAAATGATTGCCCACAAGCACCTTGTTGCTCACCGGCAAAGATCCGGTCAACCGGTAGATATTACCGCCCAAATGAACAAGTACCATGTTTTGCAGGATTCCGGCCATACGATGATTTGCATCATAGAAAACGACGTGGAATCTGCTAAAGTCAATACTGTTTTCCATCTCCGTTCCCGGATCTTCAGTCTCATCTCCTTCACCTCTCGAAGCCAGTGGCTTTACAAAAGGTTGCCCCATTCTTGTATTACTATTTTTATCTGCTCCTTTCAAGCAAAGGGTAAGCGTGATATCAGCTTCCGCTTCCCCTGCATTTGTATCTCCTTGGTCGCATGAGACCAAAGCAATACAGCCTAGCCAAGCCATCGCTATTGATACGAGGAACCTAAGCAGTCCTCCAGCATATCTTATTCCTTTTATCTCATACATCATGATTAAATACAATAATTATTGATTACATATCAGTCTTGCTCAGCACCACTCTCCACGAGTTGATGATGACTGAGGCAGACTGCCACTTATGGTTTTCGTCGATGAAGAACACAAGGTCGTAGGAATCCTGTCTATCCAGATATTCCTGATCGCTCATACTCTTGTTATAATTGCCTTTTACCATCAGGGCATAATCTATCAATGGTATATTGATGATGCTGGCACCCGTAGCTTTGCTATATACATGCAGACGCATATCATGACCTTTCACCATTCGGTTGGTTGTCAATTCTGCGATGGCACATGCCACAGAAGTCTGCTCGCTGGTTCCTGAACTGACACCGGCAGTACCGGAGTAAGCAGACCAGGCGTTATAGGTAAGCATCTCGTCCTCCATCAGACTGTTGTCGTAATCCATCTTACCATTGTTATCGGTAATCTGGAAGATGAAGTCATCGGCATTAAGATTTGCTCCCGACAGGTTTTGCAAAACCACCTTGAAATGATTGGTGTTCTTGGTAAGCGAAACCTTGACGGTTCTCGTTCCCCCCTTCTCCATCTTAGTGAGATTGGCTTTAGCCAACTGTCCATGGAAGAGCGGAGTCAAATCATGGTCGATGATTCCCTTATCGGCACGATTCACCGTAGCCTTGAGCACATCACAGGCTGAAGAGCCTACGCTGGCCTGCCCAAAAGTATAGGAGCCAGCATAACGCTCTTCGCCCTGTGCCCATACAAGAAGATCATAGACACCAGGAGTCAGGTCGTTGATGTTCATACCCTCTTCGGCGATAATCTTCTCGGCAGCCTCGGTCTTGACATAAGCCAATTTTCCCTGCTGGTCGAAAGCATAAAGTGTAACGTTCTTCACCTCATGAGGGAAAGCGTCGGCAAACTTCATGTTCATATCGTAGATGAACTGCACCTTCAGATGAGTCTTCAGCAGTTCCTCACATCCCTCATAGCTATCGTGCCAATAATCACAGGATGCGAGCAGCAAACCGAGGATGGTGCAGCAAGAGAGCATCATCAGCCTTCCCTTCTCTTTGATATCATTTATTATCTTCTTCTTCATTATATCGAATATGAATAAATTACTTTGTCTGATCCAAATCTACCTTTGAGGATACCACGCGCCAAGAGAGAACCTTGACACTTGCTGCAAGATAAGTATTATCATCGCTTGGTATCATTGGGTCGATTTCCTTCTTAGGATCATAGACAGGAGTACCAAAACCCTGGATGTTCTGAATGGTTACCTGATAAGAATGGTTACGCACGATACCATACTCACCTAACTTACCAGCCTCACCGAGATGCTTGATAGGGGTATAATAATAGGTAGCACCATCCGTAGAACGAACCTGAGCCTCCTCCTTTGCAAGGGCATCATTGACAACGTCTTTCGATACAAGTTCATATGTTTCTCCGTTCTTTACATAAAGATCGCCTACGCCGCTAGCCAATGTTGCTACAACCTCATAATCCTTCACTTCAGAAGAACCCGGAACCGTCTTGAAAGCAATGTCAGAAGCCTCTATTGATTTATAGACATCGACACTTCCAGTAGTGGTCTTTTTGAAGTAACGTGCAAAACCACCAACAATCTGTTTTTTAACAGCTTCCTCACCGAGATAGGTCAAACCTCTATACTGACATACTTGCGCAGGTTTATATTTACCATCTTTATCCAGATAGACTAGTTTGGCTGCAACAATCAGTTTTGTCAAAGTATTCTCTTTTGTTTTTGGATCTGTAACCACCTCATCTGGTGTATTTGGCAATGTATAAACAGGTGTAGGAGAGAAAGCGTCAGATAAAGACTGCGTAATATCCGTAAACTTAGGATTAACAGGATGATTAGCTCCTCCCTGAGCACCAAAATTAAAAGGCACAGACTTAGACCAGAAACAACGATGGTAATCAGAAGTTGTCCAAGGAGATATACCTAATTCTCCAGCATACCATGAAGTCTTGATCTGCTTACAAACCTCTGCCTTACCATTAGCATCAGCCAACTGCCAACCCTGAACTACTGCATATACAGAATATGTGTCTGTTGTTGGAGTTGCATTGGTATTTTCTGCATAAGTAGTAACCTCAATGTTACCAACATTTATCTGATACTTATCTTCTGCATTTTTGCTCCATGCTTTCTCAGTCTCGTTAGTACGAACATAGTCAGCATCAATTTTCGCATTCACCTTGGCATTAACTCGCTCTACATAGATATCCACTGGTTTTTTCAAAGCCTCGTCAGATGTTGCAAAAACGTTGTTTGCTACAGGTGTAGAGCAAACGTCCTGTCCCGCACTTTCGTACACAGAATTAGACATGACAAAACCATTGGTCTCATCATAAAACTTCGAACCTGTTGCTGATGTTCGGAGTTCAGAAAGGGTCATAGTACCACTCTTCAGGGTGGTTGTATTATCCAACACCTTAGGATTGACCACTGCAATAACAGAGGCAGGAACAGCTTTAGTCTCACCCTCCAATACAAGCACTGCCTTGGTTTTTGTTTCGGCAGTATGGTCATGATCAGCGCCATCCGTCTTAACTTCTTTTTCCAAATAGTTAACACCATTATTAGCCAACAGATATGGAGTACCATCACCATTAAAAAAATAGAAACGCACATTGGTGATCTTACTCTCATCAGCAGTGCCATCCTCATAAGTACCACCACCCTGTGCATAACTACGAGATGCAGGAGCAGAACCCACGTTCTCGATATTCACGGCAAGGAAAGAAGTAGCCCCCTTATCGTTCTGTGAATCACCGCCGGCAACATCGTCGCTAGAGCAGGATGCAACCGTCAGCATCAGTGCTGAAGCCAGCACTGATGAAAACATCGTAAATTTCTTCATAATTCTATAGTTTTAATTTTACTTATAATTATCTTTAC
>ERZ1026894.1986-NODE-1986-length-11099-cov-4.625226_pt1 | contig 11099 bp, 11 predicted proteins | sample MGYA00380177_ERZ1026894 | MGnify/ENA primary metagenome ERZ1026894 (study PRJEB33269, sample SAMEA4719813) | human gut metagenome | biome: human-associated habitat; feature: organic feature; material: feces | place: Cameroon | collected 2013-10 ... | reverse complement strand
ACAAAATAGAACAAAAGTGTGTATAATATATTACATAACACAGATTGGATATGCATATGGATAATGCGAATACTATTGCGGGCAATAAAGCACATTTGTGGCAGATTGCTTTCTTTTCACTTAACAATACATCAACTAATCTATATCTGGCGATGATGGGATATGTGTCATATTATGCCAACGGAATTGCAGGATTGTCTGTTGTTCTTGTATCTTTTATTCTTACAGGAATGAGAGTGTTTGATGGAATTACTGACCCTGTTATAGGGTATGTGATTGACAGGACTAATGGAAGATTTGGCAAGTTCCGTCCATTTATGATATGGGGATATATCATACTGGCAGCCAGCTCGCTGCTTTTGTATTTTACAACACATCTTGTACAGGGATGGTTCAGGGTTCCGTATTTCATAGCTATATATACGTTGTACATAATAGGCTACACGTTCCAGACGGCAGTTGTGAAGTCTGGGCAGTCAGTTATAACTAATGATGTCAACCAGAGACCGATGATAACATTTTTTGATTCGACATTTATTATGTTTGCGCATGGCGTTGTGGCGTTTTATGTGTCGGTGTATCTTATTGGCAAGTATCATGATTTTAATAATGCTGCATTGTTTAAGGAGTTTGTTGTGACTGTTGTCATATTCTCAGGAATATGTACACTGCTTGCGGTTATTGGAATCTGGCAGAAGGACAGACCGCAGTTCTATAAGATGGAGGACGAATCCAGGGAAAAGATTCATTTCAGGGATTATGCTGCTATATTAAAGCATAACAAGCCTATAAGGATGCTTGTCATAGCTGCGGCGTCTAATAAGTTTGCAGCTATGGTATATGGTAATTCAGCAGTAATAGTCATGCTGTATGGTATCCTTATGAATAATTATCCACTGGCGGGTGTTATAGGGATTATAGTAGGAATACCCAACTTGCTTATAATATACATAGGCATTACATATGCCAGAAAAACCGGACAGAAGAAAGCGATGATTAAGGCAACATGGGGATGTATAATATCACAGGCAGTTCTTATGTTTATGATGTTATTTACGGATCTTACGAAAGTGAGTCTTACACATATCAATATGATAACAATTGCGTTTCTTTTAATATTTACACTACTTAATGGACTTAAATCCATAACTAATAATATGGTTGTGCCTATGATAGCGGACTGTACTGATTATGAGTATACATTAAGCGGACATTTTGTTCCGGGCATAATGGGTGCATTGTTTTCGTTTATAGATAAGACGTTCTCAGCATTTGGAACGGGATTTGTGGGGATAGCGCTTTCTATAGCAGGATATTCCAGGACGTTTCCACAGGTTGGGGATGAGCTTACACCACAACTAAAGTTTCTTACAGTGTTCTTTTACTGCATAATTCCAATTATAGGCTGGATTGTGACGATAGTTATAATGCGTTTTTACCAGCTTGACAAAAGAACTGTATCAGGAATGTATACTAATGGTAATGATGATGGAAAATAGGTTGGAAGTACATTTGACTTGCTTGAAAAGAGGGAAAGATTATGGCTGAATTGATTGTTACAAAAGGAAATCCTATATACATGGGAACTTCAAGGCAGGGCAGGGTATATAATTTTGCATATTGCAGCGATGCAGCAGAGGTGTATCTGTTGATACTGGATTCTGATTTTAATGAGGTGCACAGGATAAGGCTTGACAGCTCATATAAGACAGGCGATGTATTTGCGGCAGCACTCAGTGGTGTGTCACTTGACAAATATTTTTACTGTTATGAGGTTGATGGTGTTTTAAAGCTGGATCCATATTCTAAGACGATTACTAACTGTGAAAAGTTTGGAATAGAAGAGAATAAAAGGCATGCAAGCAGGATTGTGCTTGATAAATTTGAGTGGGGAGATGATAAACCTCTTGAAATTCCTTATGAGGATTGCGTTTTTTATAAGATGCATGTCAGGGGATTTACTAAAAGCAGGACTTCAGGAGTAAAGTGCAAGGGCACATTCAAGGGGATTGCGGAAAAAATTGATCATCTTAAAAATCTTGGCATTACAACTATAGAGCTGATGCCATGCTACGAATATGACGAGATGGGGAGATTTCCTGAACTGAGTGATGATAAGGAAAGCATATACAATAAGCTGCCGATAAACAGACCGGTTAATTACTGGGGATATTGCAGCGGATTCCATTTTGCTCCAAAAGCATCGTTTAGTGCGGCTTCGCAGACAAGAGCGGATTATACAGTTGAATTTAAGAGTCTTGTTAAACTGCTTCATGCTAATGGGATTGAAGTTGTTATGGAGATGTTTTTTGACAGGGAAACACCCGATATGATACTTGACTGTGCAAGGTTCTGGGTGAGAGAATATCATATTGACGGAATCCATCTGTATGGACCACAGACAGCTCTTGAGCTTATTGCAAGCGATCCTATGCTTTCACATACCAAGATAATAACGGTATACTGGGACAGGGATAGGAAAGGTGTCCGCAATATGGCAAGCTATAATAATGATTACAGCAATGTGGCAAGAAAGCTTCTTAAAGGCGATGAAAACCAGCTTGAAAGCTATATTAGCATGTCCAGAAGGAATCCTTACAATAGTGCAGTTATTAATTATATAACTAACCACAATGGTTTTACGATGATGGATCTTGTCAGCTTTGACAGAAAACATAATGAACATAATGGCGAGAATAATCAGGATGGTGAGAATTATAATTATAGCTGGAACTGTGGAGTTGAGGGCAAAACACGTAAAAAGAAGATAGTTGATTTGAGACAGAGGCAGATGAAAAATGCTTTCTTTATGCTTTTGTTTTCAGCGGGAACGCCGCTTATTCTTGCTGGAGATGAGTTTGAGAATTCACAGGGGGGCAATAATAATCCATACTGTATAGATGGTGAGACTACATGGCTGAACTGGAAAAAGTCAGATGAGGCATGCGATATGGAGAAATTTGTCAGAAAGCTTATAAGATACAGGCTCGGACATAAAATTCTGCACATGGAAAAGCAGTTGTTTGCTTCAGATTCCAAATCATGTGGTTACCCGGATGTATCTTATCATGGCAGTGATGCGTGGTATCAGGTTATGGAGAATTACAACAGGCATATTGGCATAATGTACTGCACGAATTATGACGGACAACTGCATGATGATGGATATGAGCTTATATATGTGGGATTTAATATGCATTTTGACGAACATCAGTTAGCTTTGCCTAAGCTGCCTGGGGATGTTGTATGGGAGCAGAGGATATCTTCTGGAACGGAGCAGCTTAATATCCAGGATGGAAGATATATCCATATACCGCCACGTACAACAGTGGTGCTTCGTGCGGTTATAAATATCAAGAATGAAAAGGATGAAAAGAATGGTAAACATTAATAATATTGAGGAACTGAATTTTTTCTTTGAAGAATTCCAACAGAAGTTCCAGGCAGGAGAGGAGCGCGCGGCAGCAGATATGCTCTCGGGGCTTCTTGAAGACATAGAGAAGCAGATGCCGGCGGTGAAAGCTGGATGCATTGATGAGAGAGGCAATATATCATCATCAGAAGAAAAAGGTACATGTGCTATAAGTCTCAATCATGTTATGGAATATTATATATACGCATTTTATTATAAGCCGGACTGGGATGTATCTGCGACCCAGATTCCTATAGGTGAGTATTACAGGACACATGGCGGACTCTGTATCAAGCTTTCCAGATTTAAGGAGGGAGCAGAAAGCTTCAAGAAAGCTATATGCTGGAATCCTGTTGACCTTGACGCTATACTTGGACTAGCTGAGTGCTATAGGAATCTTAATATGATTGACAGGTATTATATAGTAACTAAACAGGCATACAGATATTGTTGTACGAGAGCGACAATGGCAAGATATTACCGCAATATGGGATATTATTATGTGGCTAAGTATAAGCCGGAGGTTGCAAGAGCGTGTTATGTGTACAGCAATATATACTATAAGACTGATAATGCAGACAGTGAGTTAAAGTTTATAGAGGAAGCATTAAAGGAAAAGACACCTGACCTTACAATTGCACAGATGCAGGAAATATTTGAAAGAGAGGGGATTGAACCTGGTCCGGCATCTGATACGATAGGTGTTATATATCGTGTCGGAGAACTTATGATGAGCGACAATGAGTATGCGCTTGCGCGTGACTGCTTTTCTATAGTATATGACATAACAAGAGAGAAAGAATTAGAACCTGTGCTTGATGAGTTACAAAGAGCACTTGGAATGGAGAATGATAATGGCTGATAAGTATGATTCAATTATATTTGACCTTGATGGAACATTGTGGAGCGCCACAGAACCCATTATGGAAGCATGGAATGAGATTTTATCAAAGCATCCAGAGATAAAGCGTGACAGGCTTATGCTTTCAGAGTTAAGACAGTGCATGGGACTGGTAATGTATGACATAGCTGCAAAATTATTTCCAGATGAGGAGACTGGTGTACGCAATACATTAATGGATGAGATGTGTGCATATGAGAATGAATATCTATCAATTCATGGCGGGCAGCTGTTTCCAGATTTGGAGGATACACTTAAAAAGCTTAAAGAAAAATATAAGCTTTACATTGTAAGCAATTGTCAGGATGGATATATTGAGGCGTTTTTAAAAGCACATAAACTGGGAGGCTATTTCCTGGATACAGAGTGCTGGGGAAGGACAAGAGTGTCAAAGGGTGAGAGCAACAAGATACTTATGGCAAGAAATGGCTTGTCAAACCCTGTGTATGTGGGAGATACAATAAAAGATGCACAGTCTGCGAAGGATGCCGGCATAGATTTCATATATGCTGCATATGGATATGGCGAAGTCGATAAAGAGTCATATGTTTACAAAATTGATTGTTTTAAGGACTTGACACGGATGCTTTAAGATGATAATATGTGCAAAGATTAATATTTAAAGTCGTTGAACAAAATAGTACCTTGGGCAGGTACATCACAGAGAGTCAGCGTTGGTGTAAGCTGATATGGAGAGCCTTTGGGAATGGGTTTGGGAGATGCAGGGATGAACGTAATTTGCAAGTAGTCTTTGACGTATGCCTCACGTTACAGAGGAGAGATATAGTTGCATTATGCAATGTATCGAAAGAGTTGATTTGAGCTAAATGGTGGCATATCCAGTTTTCTGGATATGCCTTTTTTACTTATCAAGAACAAGGGTGGCACCACGATAATTCGTCCCTGGCAGATGTATCTGCCGATGAGTTATCGTGGTTTTTATTTTCGTGATTCATCAAGGATACATAAGAAATATTAATTGTAAAGGATGGAACACGATGGAAAAAAAGACATTGAGAGTGTACAGAAAATCAGTGAGTATAGTTGATGAGTCAGCAGTCACAATATACCAGAACCTGGGTGCAGAAAAAGTTGGATTTCTGATGGAAAGCACTGACAAAGAAAATGACAGCTATACATTTATGGGGGTTGAGCCAGATGCGCTTATACAGTCAGATAAGGATTCTTTAGTCATAACATATAATGACGGAAGAAGAGAGGTTATGAAAGGCAATCCTCTTGAACTGCTCAAAGAATTTTATTCACAGTTTGATGTGCTGCCAAGTGAGAGTGAACTTGAATTTAACGGAGGACTTGTTGGAAGTCTTGGATATGACTTTATAAGATATACAGAAAAGCTCCCGGACGACAACCCTGATGAGATAGGAATAGAAACAATCCAGCTTATGCTTGCAACTAAATTCATTGCTATAGACCATAATGCAGAGGTTATGACAGCGGTTGTGCTTGATGAGGATAATGATGAAGGAAAGCAGAGAGCACTTGAAGCTGCCAATGAACTGCTTAAACGTGCTTCATCTGGTGAGCATAAGGAAAATCTTGATAAAAAATATGTGCATGACGGTGTGATAATACATAAGTCTGACACACTTGATGATTATACTAAAAAGGTTAATAAAATTAAGCAATATATAGTAGACGGACATATATTCCAGACAGTACTTTCACAGCGCTGGACAATACAGACAAAGCGTACAGGATTTAATCTGTATGAGGAATTAAGACAACTTAATCCTTCACCATATCTTTATTATTACAATTTCGGAGAGTTTGAGGTTATAGGAAGCTCACCAGAGATGGTTGTAAAGCAGGTTGACGAGAGAGTGTATACATGTCCTATTGCTGGTACAAGACGAAGAGGAAAAGATGCCAAAGAGGATATGGAGCTTGAAAGAGAGCTTATAGGTGATGAGAAAGAAAGAGCTGAACATGTCATGTTAGTTGACCTTGCAAGAAATGATATGGGCCGCATAAGCCAGATTGGAACGGTTAAAGTTACAGATTTCATGAGAATACAGCGTTATTCACATGTAATGCATATCGTTTCGATGGTTGAAGGAAAAAAACATGGCGAATATCATCCATTTGATCTTGTATCGTCATTTCTTCCTGCTGGAACATTAAGCGGAGCGCCTAAGATAAGAGCAATGGAGATTATAGATGAGCTTGAGACTGATAGACGTGGATTATATGGAGGTGCGACAGGCTATATGTCATTTGATGGCAATATGAACTTCTGTATAACCATAAGAACAATGATAAAGAAGGGCAATAAAGTATATCTTCAGGCAGGAGCAGGAATTGTGTCAGATTCAGTACCAAAGCTTGAATATAAGGAGTGCTGCAACAAAGTTATGGCTCTTGCAAAGACATTGGTAGAGGAGGAAAATCTATGATTCTCTTAATTGATAATTATGATTCTTTTACATATAATCTATACCAGTTTATAGGAATATTTAATGATGATATCAAAGTGGTGCGTAATGACTGTATAACGATACCAGAGATAGAGGGCATGAATCCGGAATCCATAGTTATCTCGCCAGGACCTAAAAGTCCCAAGGAAGCTGGAATATGTTTAGACGTTATAAAGCATTTTGCTGGAAAGAAGCCGATACTTGGCATATGTCTTGGACACCAGTGCATAGGTGAGGCATTTGGTGGTGTGGTTGACCATGCAAAGAGTATATTTCATGGTAAACAGTCAGTGATTCATCACAGCGGTGACGGCGTATTTACAGGAGTAAGTGATGGGATTAAGGTTGCAAGATATCATTCTCTTGCGATAATGCCTGATTCACTTCCAGACTGTTTGGAAGTCATTGCAAGAACAGATGATGGCGAGATAATGGCAGTAAGACATAAGGAATACAAGATTGCCGGCCTGCAGTTTCATCCTGAATCCATATATACAGAGCACGGAAAAAGAATAATAGAAAACTTTTTAAAAGGCAATATATAGTGAGGGACAGATATGATATTAGATGATATAGTCGCTGCAAAGAAAAAACGTCTGCCAGAGCATAAGGCAGTTATCAGTGAAGAACAGATGAAATGTGAAGCACTTGCAAGTAAGAGGGTATCATACAGCTTTTACGATGCTCTTGCTAAGAAAGGATTGTCTATAATAGGCGAATTTAAGAAAGCATCGCCAAGTCACGGGAAGATGGATTCCAAGGTTGATCTGACTGAGAGGATTGACCAGTACAATATAGCAGTTGATGCTATATCATGCCTTACGGAAGAGGATTATTTTAATGGCGGTACTGAGTATCTTAAATCAATAAGACAGATGTCGCAGCTTCCAATAATCAGAAAAGACTTCATAATTGAAGAATATCAGGTGTATGAGGCAAAGGTTATAGGTGCAGATGCAATTCTGCTTATAGCAGCTATTTTAGATGATGATACATTCAGGAAATTATATGACCTTGCATACAGTCTTGGTCTTGATGTGCTCTGCGAGGTTCATGACGAGGAAGAGATGAAGAGAATGATTGCTTTTGGAGTTAAAATCATCGGAATTAATAACAGAAACCTTAAGACATTTGAGGTCAGCCTCGATACAACCAGGAGATTATGCACGATGGCTCCAGAGGGAACTGTGCTTGTGTCGGAGAGCGGAGTATCAACAGATGAAGATATTGAAGTGCTCAAAACAAGTGGTGCAGATGCACTCCTTATAGGAACAGCTTTTATGGAATCAGAGAATCCGGAGAAACTGGCACTTCACTGGAAAGATATATATAATAGTAGGAATTGAGGCGGTTTATATGGCAGAAATTAAGATATGCGGCCTAAAGATAGCTTCAGATATAGATGCTGTCAATCTGTATGAACCGGAATATGTGGGGATGGTTATGTATTTCCCGAAAAGTTCAAGAAATGTGACAGAAGAGCTTGCTAAGACACTTGCGACAAAAATTAAACCAGGAATTAATAAAGTTGCTGTTACAGTCAACCCTAGTCTGGAACAGGCTTTGACAATAAAACAGATTGGATTTGATTATATTCAGATTCATGGAGATGTCTCACAGGAAGTTATTGATGGCATAACGCTTCCAGTTATAAGAGCCGTTAATATATCTGAGAATAATTCGATTGGGAAGTTTGAAAAAGAGCTGGAAAAATTAGCCGTATGTAATAATATATATGGTGTCATGTTTGATGCAGGAACACCTGGAAGTGGCAGAACGTTTGACTGGACAAGCATCGGGCGTATGCAGGAGACTGTAAGAAAATCAGGACTTAAACTTTTTCTTGCGGGAGGACTTAATGAACATAATGTTTCAGAGGCTGTCAGCCGGGTGAATCCTGACGTTGTAGATGTAAGCTCAGGAGTTGAATATGATGATCTGCCATCTGGAAGCGGTAAAGATGCAGATAAGATAAAAAAATTTATCGAAAATGCAAGAATATTATCATAACAAAATATAAAGACAATATAATTAAAGGAAGGGATATAGACATGTCAGATAACAGATACTATGGAGAATTTGGTGGACAGTTTGTTTCAGAGTCGTTAATGAATACTCTTGATTCATTAGAAAAGGCTTTTGATGAGGCAATGAAAGATGAAAAATTTATTGAGGAGTACAATTACTATCTGAAAGAATATGTTGGGCGGGAGACTCCTCTTTACTATGCAGAGCGTCTCAGTGAGAAATATGGCGCTAAGATATATCTTAAGAGGGAGGATCTTAACCATACAGGTGCACACAAGATTAACAATGTTATAGGCCAGATTCTTCTTGCAAAGAGAATGGGTAAGACTAAAGTTATAGCAGAAACAGGCGCAGGACAGCATGGTGTTGCAACGGCTACAGGTGCGGCTTTGTTTAATATGGAGTGTACAGTTTATATGGGAGCTGAGGATATTGAGAGACAGAAGCTTAATGTGTTCAGAATGGAGATGCTTGGCGCCAAAGTTGAGCCAGTTACAACAGGAAGTGCAACATTAAAAGATGCAACTAATCAGGCTATAAGAACGTGGGCTGAGAGAGCAGAAGATACATTTTATATAATTGGTTCGGCAGTAGGACCACATCCATATCCTAAGATGGTAAAGGAATTCCAGAGAGTAATATCAAGAGAAGCAAGAAAGCAGATACTTGAAAAAGAAGGAAGACTTCCAGATGCAGTTGTTGCATGCGTGGGTGGCGGCTCTAATTCAATCGGTATGTTTGCAGATTTCATAGATGATAAGGATGTTGAACTTATAGGCGTTGAAGCCGGCGGATTAGGAGTTGAGACTGGCAAGCATGCAAGCGCAATGGCTATGGGACAGGTTGGTGTCCTTCATGGAATGAAGTCATATCTTTTACAGGATCAGGATGGCAATATCCAGCTTGCACATTCAATATCAGCAGGACTTGATTATCCAGGCGTAGGTCCAGAACATGCCTATCTTAGAGACTCAGGAAGAGCAAAATATGTATCAGTCACGGACAAGGAGTGCATGGATGCACTCATGGAACTGTGTAAAATAGAGGGAATTATTCCTGCTATAGAGAGTGCCCATGCGCTTGCACATGTAATCAGGATGGCTCAGGGGGAATATAAGGGAAAGACAATTGTTATGTGTCTGTCTGGACGTGGAGATAAAGATGTCAATACAGTTGCTAAATATCTTAATGGAGAGGAGACTAACAAGTAATGAACAGAATAGAAGAAAAGATGGAACAGCTAAAAAAAGCTGGCAGAAAAGCATTTATTACATATACAACATCAGGACTTCCGGATATGAATACAACAGAGCGTATTATGTTTGCACAACAGGAAGCTGGTATTGATGTTATGGAACTTGGAGTGCCATTCTCTGATCCTATAGCTGATGGTCCGGTTATACAGGCAGCATCTTATGAAGCAATACTTAATGGTGCTACTCTTTCAAAGACATTTGAGCTTATGAAAAAAGTCAGGGACAATGGACTTACAACGCCAGTTGTGTATATGATGTATTACAATACAATTTACCATTATGGACTTGAAGCATTTGTTGATAAATGCATTGAATGTGGTGTTGACGGGCTTATTATTCCTGATCTTCCAAAGGAAGAACAGGGTGAACTTAAAGCAGTTCTTGATACAAAGGATGGTTCGCCAATCCTTATACAGCTTATATCACCTGTATCAAAGCAGAGAATTCCAGAGCTTGTAAAGGATGCAAGAGGTTTTGTGTATTGCGTATCACAGATGGGTGTTACAGGTGGACAGGCAGAATTCCATAAGAATATCAGAGAATACCTTTCGGAGGTAAAATCTGCAAGCCCTGTTCCAGTTATGATGGGATTTGGTATAAGGACAGCAAAGGATGTTGAGCCTCTTGAGGATATAATTGATGGTGCAATAGTAGGCTCTCATTTTATTAAGCTTCTAAAAAGCAGTAATTACGATACAGAGACAGTTAAAGAGTATATAACAACATTTAAAACGGAGATGGCTTAGAATGATACCACTATTGGCAAAAAATGCTGTCAGACTGAAATGCACATATCAGGAAGCTGAAATGACAGGAAATTATGAATGTGCTTATGCACTTGGAGTTGTGTCGGCATATACAGGACAGGAAATGAAAGAGATTATTGAGGATTTTCAGGCATTTAAGCAGCAGGTTATGGAGAATGCAGGAGATTATCAGGGAAGTGATGACAAGATGAAAAGATTGTTTGAACTGATTAATGAGTATGAAGCAAGTGAAGTTAATGATGAACAGATATTTGAACTTTATCATATGGGCTATGAAGATAAAACAATATAAATATA
>ERZ1026894.1982-NODE-1982-length-11123-cov-4.682147_pt1 | contig 11123 bp, 10 predicted proteins | sample MGYA00380177_ERZ1026894 | MGnify/ENA primary metagenome ERZ1026894 (study PRJEB33269, sample SAMEA4719813) | human gut metagenome | biome: human-associated habitat; feature: organic feature; material: feces | place: Cameroon | collected 2013-10 ... | reverse complement strand
TGTTTTCCCTATCACCGTTCCCCCTTAAAAGGGAACCCACGGTGACCGCGTAGCGAGGGACAACACTCAGCACTCGCATAGATTGCTATCGTCCTCTTTTTATGTCACTCGTTCGCGGACGAAAAGAATCCACACTCGTCCGCTCACTTGTACTATACGTCAAGCTCGGCGTTCGTTTTCTCGCCGCTTTGCGGCTCGCACTTTGAATAGGCACATACCGTATATAAGCACGCTCTGAATGAGTGTGTGTTCTTCCTCTACAAGAGTTGAACGGCGTGAACTCTAAATTAGATGCGCCCCCTCTTTCCCTTTCGGGCTTTTCTCCCACCACTCAGTTAGGGACAATTCTCTACAAGATTATCCGTCGTTCGTGGGGGAGACAGTCGGCACTCGCATAGATGGGGGCAATTCTCTCATTATGCCACTTCGCCTGCGTGGCGGCTACGCAACAGAATGCCACGCATTCTCGTACTTATCGTCAAGCTCGGCACTCAAATTCTCGCCGCCTTGCGGCTCGTGTTCCGTCTTTGAAGTTGCACATTTCGTGTATAAGTACGCCCTGAATGAGTGTCTGTTCGGGTGTGGGTGTCCCACCAGTTTGTCATTGCGAGCGTAAGCGTGGCAATCTAGCGGAGCGAAATGCGCATGTCGAATAAACACATTCCGTTTATAAGTGCGCTCCAAATACGTTTTCGTTTATTCAAAATCTTTTCCGTTGATAAGATAATCTATTGATACATTAAAATATTTTGAAAACATTTTCAATGTCGGAATGTCGGGATTGCGCTTGCCGTTTTCATAGTATGACAAGGCTTCTCGGCTCATGTTCAAATCAAGGGCTACTTTCAGTTGACTCAGCCCCTTTTCCTTGCGAATCTTTTTAAGCCCGATAAGTCCGTTTTCCACAAAACACCTATGCTCTTGTTATTGACAAAAGTGTAACATTTTGTTACTATATAAAATGTGACAATTTGTTACATTTTGAGCGTCAGGAGGAAGTTATGAAAAAAACTAATTTCAAAATAGCTGCGGTGGCTTTGATTTGTGTGGTTGTTGCGGCTTTGTTGGTTGCATGCAACAGTGAACAAGATTGCATATCGAAAATCGAAAAAGCAGGGTACAACGTCACGCAGCATTGCGATGCGGACAAATATGTCAATGTTTCTTACACCGAAATGGCAAACGGCGAAGGACAAAAAGTTTATATTGTTTCATATATGTCCGTAAACAAGAAAACGGGGAAATCAAAGCCGTCGGTATCGAAAGCCAAAAAAGCGTTCGGTGACGGATTGATTCCTAGCGGTATGATTGACAATCCGAACATACCCAAAGGAAACAGGTTTGTGTTTGTAAATTCTCCGTACTCGGGATACGGCGACGGAGCGGTGAGAGTGGGCAACTCGATCATCGTAGCTCCTATGGAAATACTGAAACAATTACAGAAAAACGAAAACAAAATACTTGCAAAAAACGCCGCTTAACGCGACGTTTTTGTATTTATAAAACACCGATTGTGCAAACTTGTTGAAATATCAATCGATTACGCTATGGATGAATTTGTCAAATGCATCCTGACCTTGCTGATCGTTTTTGAACACTGCCGTCGTATCCAGGATTTGCTCACAAACATCGTTGATGTAATTTGTCACTGCGTCTTCGGCAGCGGATTCCGTGCAAGCGGTGCCGTTGTCAACGACAAGTTGAGTTATCATGCCGAGATGTTTGTGAAGGGGGTGCGATTCTTCCGACAACGCTTTGAAATCGAGAGGAGTTTTGCCTGTCAGAATATCGCGAATCCGACTCATTTCGCCGGCAAGTCTGCCCGGCAGAATAAACAACCCCATAACCTCGATTATGCCTATCGATTCTTGTTTGATATTGTGTAGTTCGGCTCTTGGATGGAAGATTCCGAACGGGTGCGCTTCGTCCGTGCGGTTGTTGCGCAGTATCAGATTGAATTGGTATTCGCCGTCATCGTTGAAGGAGAGAATCGGCGTGATTGCGTTGTGTTGCGTCTTTTCGTCGCCGTTTCGAGTTTCGCAAACTATGTTTACGCTCTCGTCCGAGTAGCAATCCCATGCTCTTCTGAACATGTTTGCGACGTCGATTGCTTGTTTTCTGTTTTTGCTTTCTATGCGCACGATAGAGTTGTACCAGTCTACAACCGAAACGTTTACGTCGGCATAACCCGCAACTTTGAAATATCTGCGAGCGGGGCGTTTGAACACCGGCAACACTTTTTTGCCGCCCTGATAATGATCGTGAGCAAGTATAGAGCCGCCTACGATCGGAAGCGCGGCGTTCGAGCCGATAAAGTAGTGGGGGAACATATCCACAAAGTCAGCCATTCTTGCAAAAGTTGCGTCGCTTACGCACATGGGACGATGTTCTTTGCATACGGCGATGACGTGTTGTTCGAAATACCTATACGGCGAGAATTGCATAAACCAGCTTTCGCCGTCGAGTTCAAAGGGAATTATACGGATATTCTGTCTTGCAGGCATTGCCGCATTGCCGACAAAACCGAGCATGTTTTGGCAAAGTACGCACTTGGGATAGCCTGTTTTTGCTTCTTTTGCAAGGCGCACTTGTTCGGGAGTTTTTTCGGGTTTGGACAGGTTTATCGTGACAATGATATTGCCTATTTTGCTGTCGTGTTGCCACACGATGTTTTTTTGAAAATCCTTTTCTCTCAAATACAAGCTGTCGAATCCGAGTTTGCAAAGAAAATCGCACGCTTTGTCCACGCCGTTGTAACTTGCTTCGTTGTCAAACATATCGACAACGGTTGAAGGGGATGGCATAACAAACCCCATAAGTTTCGTTTCAAAATTGGATTTTGCGTTTTCGTCGATAATTTTTTTGCGCACCGCAAAGTCGGACAGAGCGCTCATCACCTCGTAAATGTCGTACGTCCCGAGTTTCGCCTCGTCGCACGGTTGAGTGAGTCCGAGTGCGTCGAGAAGTTGATTTTGGGCGTATATTGCGTCCAAATCGTTCAGATACAACTTGTTTTGGGCATAATCCAAAAGCCTTGCAACATTTTGTTTTGCAATTTCTTCAAAAGAAATTCTTGGCATAAAAACCTCCGAAAAAACGTATAACTCTTTTCAACATCGTAGTATATCACACTCTGTTTCTCAAATCAAGAAATAAGCGACTATTTAGTGGGCTTTGTATATTATTTTTTATTTTTGTTCTATTCGGATTGAATGCGTCGGGAGAAAGCGCGTCTTAGATATAATAAAGTATAATTATCTTGCAATAGGTCGTTGCGTGTGATACAATATAACTCAATCTATAAAAAAAAGGACAAGACAATGACCTTCGACAACATCGATATGAAAAAGCTGGAAACGGCATGCCAAGACATTTACGGCGAGTCAAACAAAGAACAATTCGGCAGATTTGAAGAGCTTGTAAAGATGCACAAAGACGTGTTCAACACCACCGACGTTGAGTTTTTCTCATCGCCGGGGCGCATTGAAATCGTCGGCAATCACACCGACCACAACGGCGGGAAAGTGCTTTGTGCGGCGATAAACGTCGACACGCTGGCAAGCGTATCGAAAAGAAGCGACGGCGTGATAGAAGTCAAATCCAAAGGCTATCCGATGCTGCGAGTGGACGTATCGAATCCTGTCTTTTCCGTAAGCGAAATCGGCACGTCGACCGCACTCATAAAAGGCGTTGTGGATTATTTCAGGCGTTCTGACAAAAAGGTAGGCGGATTCAGCGCATGCATGACTTCATCCGTTCCAAAGGGAGCGGGCGTTTCATCGTCGAGTTCGTTTGAGCTTGCCATTGCCGAAATTCTCAACGTCATGTACAACAACGGCTCGATAGACGCCATTTTCAAAGCGAAAGCGTCGCAATATGCCGAAAACACTTTCTTCGGAAAACCGTGCGGACTTATGGATCAAAGCGCGATTGCGCTCGGAGGAGTAAACCTCATAGATTTTGCCGATTTTGAAAATCCCGTCGTGGAAAAAGCGCATTGGACTTTTTCGGATCTGGATATTTATGTTATTGCAACGGGCGGCGATCACAGCGATCTTACGGACGACTATGCGGCGATTCCGCATGAGATGAAAGAAGTCGCATCGTGTTTCGGCGCAAAACTTCTGCATGAGATATCACCCGATAAATGGGAGCGCGACAAGAAGAATATCGTCAAAAAAGTGAGCGAAAGAGCATATCTTCGCGCAGAACATTTTTTTGAAGAGAACAAGCGCGTCGAAAACGCAGTCAAAGCAATCGACAAAAAAGACGAACAAGCCTTTCTCGACATCGTAAACGAGTCGGGTTTGAGTTCGAGATATAAACTTCAGAATACATATTCGCCCGCAGGCAAAAATCACAACCTCGAAAACGCACTCGACAGAGTTGTCAAGATCGAAGGCGTCGTTGCATCGCGCGTACACGGCGGCGGATTTGCAGGCACGATTCTTGTGTTCGCAAACAAAAAAGAGGGCGGCGTCGAAAGCGCGCTCGACGTCATGTTCGGCAACGAAAACGTATTCAAACTCGCAATTCGCCAAAGCGGCGCAACAAAACTCGATTTGGAGAAATAAACTATGAACATTTCTGTTTTATCCACTGCGTCAGATCCGAAAGTGGCGTTTACAATAGGCAATCTCACCGTGCAATGGTATGGATTGCTTATCGTATGCGGTATGCTCCTCGGTCTTTTGTACGCGTGCTGGCAAGCAAAAAAAATCGGCATCACGTCCGACGATGCGGTTGAGTTGTTTTTGTGGCTCATTCCGCTTGCAATCGTGTTTGCGAGATTGCTGTACGTAATACCGCGCGCGGACGAATATTTCGGAAACAACGGTCTTGAAGGCTGGGACAAATTTGTCAATATAATCGCCATCTGGAAGGGAGGCATTACAATCATCGGAGGCCTTGTAGGCGGACTGTTCGGAGCATTGTTTTTCACTCTCCGTCACAAGAAAAACACCAACTTCCTCAATGTCGTGGACCTTGTCGTCGTGCCTGTGCTTATAGGGCAGATTATCGGCAGATGGGGCAACTTCGTCAATCAGGAGGCGTTCGGATTGCCAATCACGAACAAAGCCCTGCAATTCTTCCCCTTCGGTGTTTATATCACCGAGCCGAGCGGCGTTGAAAGCGAGTTCAGAGAAATCGTATATTCGCACATCCAAGCGGGCGGCGGCGGAAACTGGTTTTGCGCAACGTTCTTGTATGAGGGCGTGTGGAACACGATAGGCGCAATCTTCTGCGTATGGATGTGGAAAAAGAATTATCAAAAGAAATATCCCGGCATTTTGATGATTTTCTATCTGTTCTGGTACTGCATCGGCAGATTCTGGCTTGAGTATTTGCGCATGGACGCAGTGCCCGTAACAAAGACGGCATGCCTTATCGTTGCCATTCTTGCACTCGTTATCGGCATTTTGTATATTGCTGCACGCACATCCCGACTTGCATATCTCGATGTGCGCAAAGTCGCTCCGAGCGGCGCAAACGGAGCGGTGCTGACCGATTATGAAGTGAAAAACTATAAGTTTGTGGGCAAACTCTTTGAAAAAGCCTCATGCGACAAACAAAACGCGTCGGACAAAATCAACGCTTTCTTTGCAACGCTATTGCTCAAAATAGGGTATATAAGAAAGAGCGAACCCGATTATATCCCCGTAGACTTCGACGGTGCCGAGTACTATCACGTGCCAAAAGATTATAAACGCAGATTCAAAGCAATGATAAAGAATGACGTTTATTGCGCATAATTTATACCGACAAGACGGTTATAGGAGTATAAAATGACAAAAGATTATACGACCGAAAGGAAAAAGACCAACAACCTCACGCTTCTTACCGACCTGTATCAGCTCACCATGATGAACGGTTATCGCCGTTGCAATCTCGATGAGAGAAGAGCGGTTTTCGATATTTTCTATCGCGGAAACGGAGGCTATTCCTACGCAATCGCCGCAGGACTCGAACAAGCAATCGACTATATTCTCAATCTTCATTTCGATGAAAGCGATATTTTGTATTTGCGTTCTCTGGGCATCTTCGACGACGATTTTTTGAAAGCTCTTGAAACGTTTGAGTTTACGGGAGATATCAAAGCTGTTCCCGAAGGTACTATGGTATTTCCTTACGAGCCGATTCTCACCGTGTCCGCCCCTCTTTGGCAGGCACAGCTTGTTGAAACGGCATTGCTTACGTTTATCAATCACCAGACGCTTATCGCAACAAAAGCGGCAAGGCTGAAAGAATGTACGAAAAACAAAATCAGTGAATTCGGACTTCGCAGAGCGCAAGGTCCCGACGCGGGCATTTATGGCGCGCGCGCCGCTTGTATCGGCGGGTGCAGAACGACGTCCAACGTCGTTGCGGGCAAACTTTTCGGAATTCCCGTCACCGGCACTCACTCGCACAGTTGGGTTATGTCGTTTGACACGGAACTTGAAGCATTTGAAAAGTATGCCGAAATCTATCCCGACAACTGTTTGCTTTTGGTGGACACTTACGATACGCTCAAAAGCGGCGTTCCCAATGCAATCAAAGTTTTTGACAAACTCAAAGCCGAAGGACACAAACCGATCGGCATTCGCCTCGACAGCGGCGACCTTGCGTATCTGAGCAGAAAAGCAAGGGTGATGCTCGACGAAGCGGGGCATAACGATTGTCTGATTTTTGCCACGAACGACCTTGACGAAGACATATTGCTCGCGCTCAATTCGCAAGACGCGAAAATCGATGTTTACGGCATCGGCACAAAACTTATCACAAGCTACAACAACGCGTCGCTCGGCGGAGTGTACAAACTTTGCGCGCTGGAAGAAGACGGCAAGCTCGTTGCCAAAATCAAAGTGTCCAACAGCCACGAAAAGACCACCAACCCCGGAGTAAAAAAGATTGTGCGTATTTTCAAGGACGGCATGGCGCAAGCCGATTTGATTTGCCTCGAAGACGAAACTTTCGACACGTCCAAACCGCTCACGATTTTCCATCCAGAACAAACATGGAAGAAAACCACATTCACCGACTATGAACTCAAAGAACTTATGGTGCCGATTTTCAAGGACGGAAAACTTGTGTACGATATGCCGTCCCTCAAAGAGATATGCGCCAGGGAAGACGAATCGATTGCTTCTTTCTTCCCCGAATACAGAAGAGTCGTCAACACGCAGGAATACAAGGTTGACTTGTCCCAAAAACTTTGGGATTTGAAACATGAGTTGCTGAATGCGGCGCACTGAAAATCACAAATAAAAAAAGAGGCCGTGCGGCCTCTTTTTTTATGCCTGCAAATTTTAAGATTTTCCGAATACATATGTTTAACGAAACGAAATATAAACATAAACCGCCTGTTTTGCGACAAAATCGACATTTTTCAACAAATACTTTCCAAGCGGAAACATACTGTTTTTGTTATCATTTCAATAAGAGAAACATCATCTTCGAGGTAGGTATGAAAAAGAAAAGCACTTTGAGATTTCCCGTTGCGCGAAAGGGATATGACCGTGAGGCAGTGGATGGTTTTATCGCGCTCGAACAAGCAAAAAACGATGAGTTGCAGCTCGAACAAAGGGAGCGTATAAATGCGTTGAAACAAGAAAACGATGCGCTCAGATTGCAACTCGAAACACTGAAAGGAAGGGAAGAACAAATCAAACTTGCCCTCGTAGCCGCAACCGAGAATGCAAACAGACTCTCACAAGACGTCAAACGCAGATACAGCCGGGAGCTTGACAGACTTCGACTTTTCAGAGCCAAGTGGGAAAATGCCTACGAACAAATGAAGGACAGATACCATTTCGACAAGGACGCGCTCAATGTCGAAAGCGTTGCCGTGTCCGTTGAAATCGAGCTGAAAAAGTTTTTGGCACAGGATTTTTCGTTGAACAAATGCGTCGACGACGATACGATGGAAGAACATTTCAGAAGAGAAGTCGAAAGACTTACGGCACGGCAACTAAATTCCCGGAACCTGAGAAACGATGACATGTCCCCGTCAAAAAATTCCGACGAACTCAAATCGAAACTTCAAGATGCGGAATCGAAGAAGAAAGCAAAAACGTCGGTTGTATTCTCACTTGACGACGCTTTGAATCCGACCGAAACGTTGGAAAACAATTTCAAAGCAATCAGCTGATTGCGATATATTTCAATAAAAAAGCCCCGCATAAGTGCGAGGCATTTTTGATTATATCGCCTTTGAGATGTACGTCGTCAGTTGTTTACGACGCCTTTCAATGCGTTGTAGGCGATATAGTTTGTGCGTTCGATTGTCAGAGGGGTTATGCTGACGTATCCGTCCACTGCGGCGTCGCTGTCTATTGTCAGGTCGTGGTTGTTTTGGTGGATGCAGTGTCCCTCTTGTCGCCACGTGCCGTCACCCAGGTCGATGAAATCGTCGGTGAAGTACGCCCCGCCTTGTTTTGTGAGCAAAATGGATTTTGCGTTTTTGGGAACGTTTACGTTGTAAATGTTGCCGTATGCAAACAGATTGTTGGTTTGCACGTAATCATAGATTCTGTCCAGCCAGTTTTCCGCTTCGCAAAAATCGCCTCCGTGAGTTGACAGCGCAAGGGCTTTCAGACCTCTCGTGCAAGCCTCGAAAATCGCTCCGTTGGTTGCCGAATACATTATATCTTCGCCGAGATTCAGCCCTTTGTTTATGCCGGATATGACGAGGTCGTAGTTTTCGTGAAGACCGAGTGTGGCAAACCGCACACAGTCGGCAGGGGAACTGTCTACGCTGAATGCGCGCACACCGTCAAGAAACTCCACTTGTTTCACTTCAAACGGATTGTGAATATCGATAGAGTGACTTTTGCCGCTTTGTTCGAATTTCGGGGCGGAAACCGTCACGTCGCCGAGCTTTTTTGCCCATTTTGCCACTATAAGCAAGCCTTCGGAGTGGATTCCGTCATCGTTTGTAATAAGGATTTTCATAGCCAGTTCGTATTGTTTTGTTTGTAGTTTTTTACAATTTCGTCCGCGTCGGATATCATTTGTTTCATTTCTTTTTTGCTTTGCACGGTTGCTCCGCACGCCATGTCGTGACCGCCGCCGTTGTATTTTTCGGCAAGAGTGTTGATTGTCGTAAATCTTGAGCGTAAACGCACTCTTATGCTGTTATCCGCGTTTTGTATAAACGCAAGCCAGACGATTGCGCCTTTTATGCTGTCAAGGTACGACACCACGTTGCTTGCCTGCTCGTTGGTCAGTTTGAAGCGTTTTTGCATGGCTTTGTCAACGTATATGTACGCAACGCCGTTTGTTGTGACTTTCATCTTTTTGTAGACGTACGCTTCGAATTTGAAGACGTTGAAGTCGTCGAGATTCAGATTGGCATATATCCATTCCGTGTCGATGCCTATGTCAAGCAACGCTCCCGCTCTGCGCATCGTATCGCCGTCCACCGAGCTGAATCTGAACCTTCCGCTGTCCGTCACCATGCCTGTGAACAGATATGTTGCACCTTCTTTATCAAGCGTGAGTTCGTCCTTGAAAGTGAGCCAAAAATCCACAATCATCTCGCAAAGGGAGGAGCGTTCCTCCTCAACCCAGCTCAAATCGCCGTAGGGTTTGACATCGATATGGTGGTCGATTTTGACAAGTTCTTTGCCAAGCGAGTATTTTTTGTTGGAGATGCGATCCGTTGTCCCCGTGTCGCAAACGATAACGAGAGCATCGGCATATTTGTCGTCGTCGATAGGCGCGTCCTCGCCCCCCAAAAACGACAGATAAGCAGAGCTGTCCTCATTGATGACATACACTTCTTTTTTGGGGAAGGACAGTTTGAGCATTCTTGCAAGCCCCTTGCTCGATCCGATTGCGTCGCCGTCGGGGCGGAAGTGCCTTGTGACGACAATTCTGTCGTATTGTTTGATTTTGTCCAGTATTTGTTTTTTGATTGCAAAATTGTCCGTCATATTCTTTCTCCGTTTTCGACAAGATTATCAAGTTCGTCAAGCACTTGCATGGCTTCTCGTTTGTCTTTCAGCGTCGCTCCGCTTGCTTTCAGATGTCCGCCGCCGCCGTGTGCCACTGCGATTTGGTTTATATTCAAATTTTTGGAGCGTATTTCGCACAGAACGCCGTCCTCGCACTCGGTGAAGTTTACCCAGGCGTCAACACCTTTTAAGTCAGCCATGGTGTTGACGTATCCGCGCGATACCGCCTGCGCCTCCATTCCGAGAGATTCGACTCTTGCCTTGTCCGAATAGGAATACGCCACGTTGTTTTTTGTGAACTGCACCGAAAGAACGAATTGCGCGCGTTTTTTCACGTTTTCGTAAGTGTCGACATAAAGGTCGGAGTATATCTGAGACGGATTGAAACCTTTGCTCAGCAAGAAGCCCGCCAGGTCGAACGTGCGTGGCGTTACGCTGTCGTAATAAAATCTTCCGCTGTCCGTCACCATGCCCGTAAATAAGGCTTTCGCGGCATAAGAATCAACTTCCAAACCCCATTCGCGCACGAGAAACGCAACAAGCCCGCAACAACTTTCAAACGATGTGTCGTCTATATCGATGTCGGCAATGTCTTCTACAAAAATGTGATGATCTATGCGCAACGTCCTTTCGGCAAGAGTGTAGCGATTGTCCGAAATCAGTGCCTTTGCGGACGTATCGAGCACTATCGCCAATGCGCCGTTGTATGCGGCGTCGTCTATGACATCCATTGTGCTGCCTTCCATAAAGGAAAAGCGTCTTGCGTCATCTCCGACGGCATAAATCTTTTTGTCGGGGAAGTTGATTTGAAGCACTCTCTTCAAACCTATTTGACTGCCCATTGCGTCACCGTCGGGATTTAAGTGACGGTGAATGATTATTGTGTCATACCTTTTGATTGCGTCAAACGCTTTGCTTATCATAAAATACACCCGCTTAAACAATTTGGTATTAAAGAATATCATAAATGCACATTGCTGTCAACGCCGCCGTGCCAAACTTTTTGTTCGCCCTCGGTGAATTTTCGTTTGACATCAGCATATTTTTGTGTATAATAGAAAGGTAATTTGCAATCCGAGGAGGTGAAAAAGATGTCAACAGTCAGAGTCGGTGAAAACGAAAGTTTGGACAACGCAATCCGCCGTTTCAAAAGAAAATGCGCACGCGACGGCATCATCGGTGACC
>ERZ1026894.1981-NODE-1981-length-11137-cov-3.544035_pt1 | contig 11137 bp, 8 predicted proteins | sample MGYA00380177_ERZ1026894 | MGnify/ENA primary metagenome ERZ1026894 (study PRJEB33269, sample SAMEA4719813) | human gut metagenome | biome: human-associated habitat; feature: organic feature; material: feces | place: Cameroon | collected 2013-10 ... | reverse complement strand
CGGAGGGGCCCTTGCACGCGTCATGAAGCTCACGGCCGGAGGCCGTGGGGCTTTTTCATTTGAAGACCTTACAGGAGCGGGCTCCTGACGGCCTTCAAATGAAAAAGCCCGGCGCGATGCGCCGAGCTTCATGACGTTTGCGGAGAGAAGGAGATTCGAACTCCTGATACCCTTTAGGGGTATACACGCTTTCCAGGCGTGCCTCTTCAGCCACTCGAGCATCTCTCCAATAACAACCCTGTCGGCGTACGAAACGCGGAAACAGGATTGCAAATATACTAATTATCTGTAAAACTACAATGTTTCGCGTTTTAGTTTTTCCACATATCTGTCGATACGCCTGAGAACCCTCGGAATATCTATGCTCTGTGGACACTTGGGACGGCATTGGCCGCAGCCTATACAATGATCCGCCTGGCGGACGGTCTCCACGGCCCTGTCGTAGCTGACAAGATAACGCCTCTTGAGCCTCTGGAAATGATCCTGTTCGCAACTCTGGGCGATTTCACCGGAATTCACATGGTCGTTGTAATGCCTGAAAATCGTCGGGATGTCGATGCCGTAAGGACAAGGCATGCAATAGCTGCAGGCGGTACATGGCACGGTAGGGTAGTCCTCCATGAGGTTCGCCATCTCCATCAGGAACGCTTTCTCCTCGTCATTCAACGGCTTGAAATGCGAAAACGTCTCCACATTCTCGATCAGAGGGTCCATGGACGACATGCCGCTCAGCACCGTGAGAATATTCGGATAAGAACCACAGAACCTGAACGCCCATGACGCGATGGACATCTGCGGCTCACGCTCTTTCATTTTCTCCGTGATGGCATCAGGCAGTTTCGCCAGGCGCCCTCCGAGAAGCGGCTCCATGATGGTCGCAGGAATATTGCGCTTCGCCAACTCCTCATACAGATAATCCGCATTGACATTCTCCGGAACCTTCGCATGCTTCCAATCGACATAATTCATCTCGATCTGCACGAAATCCCAATGATATTTCTCATGGAGCTCCATGAATTGGTCGAAAACCTCCTTCCGCCCATGGAAAGAAAAGCCTAGATTGCGGATACGCCCCGCCTCACGCTCCTCCAGAAGGAAATCAAGCAAGCCGTTGTTTATATACCTCTCCTCGAAACCCTCGAAACCGGAAGTCCCGATGGCATGAAGCAGATAATAATCGAAATAATCTGTGCGCAATGCCTTCTGCGAATCACGATACATCTTCAGACCGGCCTCGCGTGAAAAATTATTGAAATTCGACAACTTGGTCGCAATGTAGTATGACTCACGAGGATAGCGGCTCAATGCGATACCGGCAGCCTCCTCCGACTGGCCCTGCAGATAAGCCGGCGACGTATCATAATAATTGACGCCGTTCCGGTAAGCATAATCCACCATCTCATTGACAGCCTCCTGGTCGATATGGTCCTTGCCGTCCTCACCCTTCTTCATCGGCCACCTCATGCACCCGTAACCCAGCAACGACACCTTTTCCCCGTTTTTCGGACTCGTGCGTATCTGCATTGACGCATCCCCGGAAACCTCGGCCCGCTTGTCAGACGAAAACGAACATCCTGTCAATGAAGTCGTTCCGACAGCCAATGCCCCTGCGCCGGCTGTCTTGAGAAAATCTCTTCTATCCATAAATCCGCTCATAGCTAGTCTCTCCTATGTACTTTAAGCCCGTTGACCCGGATTGCACTCAAAGGCCTTGACGGACAGAGGAATTCGCACGCGCCGCAACCGATGCACCTGCTCTCGTCCACCGTCGGGATTCTCAATGAATCTTTATCCGAAGGATCCTTTCTGACCATCAGGATAGCCCCTGAAGGACAATGCCTTGAACAGTTTCCGCATGAAACGCCATCTCTGTTCACCACGCACAAATCCAGGTTCACCTTCGCCACACCGATATGCATTGTGGTCTTCTCCTCGATGCTGTAATTCCTGATCGGTCCGGAAGGGCAGACCTGTGCGCAACGGTTGCACTCCACACGGCACCATCCGCGCTCATAAGACATCTCCGGCTGCATCAGATGCTCCAGCGACGTCGACGGACGCAGAACCCCGTTAGGACACTGTGACACACAAAGTTGGCACGCGGTGCAATGCTGGTAGAAATCCTTGACGCTCAATGCCCCGAAAGGAACCAGCGGCGTCTCACGCTCAGGCGCCTTCTTGCCGAGGACCGTAGCCAGCCCGCCGTCCACCTTCTTGTCCTGCGCCTTCAGGGTCAATGATCCCAGGACCAATGCTGATGTGCCGATGAATGCGCGCCTGCCGCTGTCTTTTGCCGGAACGGACTTTTTGACTTCCTGTGCCTCAGTATGTTTCGCTTTCCAGAAAGGCATGTATCGTATAGCTCCGCGCTTGCAGGTGTCTATGCAGTCGAAACAATCCACGCATCTGCTGTAATCTATCTTGTGGTTGTCCACGTCAATGCACGCCGCCTTGCAATTCTTCTCGCATAGGTGACAATTGCCGCACTTGGAAGTGTCGAAGAACGGACGGAAAATCGCAGACCTGGAGAAGAAACTCAGGACCGTTCCCACAGGGCAGATGGTGTTGCAATACGTCCTGCCGTTGCGGGCGGCCAGAAAGACCAGCACCGCGAAAGTGACAGAAGCGATGATGAATGTAGGCAAACTCCTGATCCACACCTCTTTATGCTCGAATGCAAATCCCCCGGCCTTCTCGGCAATCCATGCGCAAAGGTTGTTGCCCCAAAGCCAGACAGGCGCGAAAAGATTCTGGGCAATGCGGCCGAACGAGCTGTATGGAGCAATGAGTGCCGTAACCGCACTGAACCCTGCAACCAGCAGCACGATGAAAATTATCAATATGCCATATCTCAGCCATTTTTTCTCGGGCGACCAGCTGTAGGACTTCTTATGGGTCTTTCTCCAGCCCTTGAATGGCCGCGCGGCGATATCCTGGAGGATTCCGAGCGGGCAAATGATTGAGCAGTAAAGCCTTCCGAAGACCAATGTCAGGAGGACCAATGCCAGGACGACGCCTGCACTCACTGCCAGGACAGCAGGTAGGAACTGGATTTTCGCCAGCCAGCCGAACCATTTGGCAGCCAGGCCCGTAAAGTCCAGAAACAGAAGAGTGCAGAGGATAAACACGGCTCCTGCTGCAATTGTGCGAATCTTTTTCAGCATAAACTGTTGCTAATTCATTATTATCAGGACCGGGGCGGGATGGCTCAATTCGAGCTTGACCTCATCCTTGTCCGCGACGTTCAATGTTGCCTTCCACCAGTTGTCAAAAACCACGCCCGAAGTCTGCCATTTCAGCCCTTCCGACTTGATGGAGAGAGTGTTGTCCGGTGAAAATATGGAAATCTCCCTGCCTTTCCCCACGAAAAACGAAGTGCTGGAACAGATGGCGAATGATGTGGTCCAATCTGAAATCATGTCCACGTCCAGTTCGTGCGGAATCTCCACGCCTGCCAGCAACTCCCTCTCTTTCAGACCGTTGAGTTCCTTGGCGTATTCCATCAGATAAGCCAGGTTCCCGACGGTGTGGTCCTCCCTTTTTCCGCCCGCACCCAGGATATGAATCGTATCTATATCATGGTAATTCATCAGCGCGTAGCGGAAAGCCTTGTTCAGGTCATTGTAATCCTGCTCCTTCACCTGGACGATGATGCCGGCATATTTACCGCGCATGGATTTCGGCAGCGAATCCAGATCCCCGATTATGGCATCCGGCAGCCTCTCCTCTCCGAAAATCTTCACGTTGTTCCGCATAAATGCAGTCGCCGCTCCATCGCAGCAGATGACGTAATCAGCTGTGCGAATGAGATATAGAGGATATTCCTTCTTGGGGAAATCTCCGTTGCAGATGATCACCGCGCTTGCCATATCTTATTTTTTACGAATTATGCCCAAACCATGTCTTACCGGAATGATGACGGTCTCCACCCTCGGGTCGTTCGCCGCCAACTCATTGAATTTCACGATTCCCGCGGTCTGCTTGTCCTCCGGCACGCGCTCCGCGAACACCTTCCCGTCCCAAAGGACGTCGTCGGCGAGAATAAATCCTCCGCTTCGCGTCAATGCTAGCGCAAGTTCGTAGTAGTCAGCGTATTCCCTCTTGTTCGCGTCAATGAATACGAGGTCGTAGACTGTCTTCCCGTCCTGCTCGCGGAGAAATTCCTTGGCGTCCCCTATGTGGAGCGAAATCTTGTCTTCCACGCCGGCACGTGTGAATCCCTCCATTATCAGGTCTTCCATCTCGTCATTGATTTCGAGCGTGTCAATGTGTCCGTCTTCCGGCAGGCCGAGTGCCATGCAGATGGCGGAATAGCCTGTGAATGTCCCGATTTCCAGCACGTTACGAGGTGACAGCATCTTCACCAGCATATATAGAAATGCGCCCTGGGTGCGTCCGGACAGCATCCTCGGGTAATTGGTCCTGATATTGGTCTGCCTCTCCAGCCAGTCCAGAGCGTCATTCCTGAAAGAGCTATGAAGCTCAATGTATTTTTCAAGTGGACTTTCCATCTCACTTCTAATTTTTGTCGTTTAGTGCCTCGCGTGCGGGTTTCCGTTGTTTCAGTCTGTTACTGACTAAGGCCATTGTTGGCCCTCGCGCTTTTATATTCGTTACCCCCACCCTAAATCCCTCCCCTCGGGGGCGGGACTTACCCACGCCCTATCGGGCTTTAAGTTATTTTCAATGTTGCCCGGGTGGATGGCTTCATTGTGAGTTTGCGTGGAGCGTAATATCTTGAATATTAGTCGTTTGATTAATTTCAGAGTTGACAAAACACTAACTCTGAAATCAGCTATATTGCTGACTGGCAGGTGCTTATGCTCCACGCCAACCTTCTTCTACTTCCTCGCGTGTGGGGTTCCCTCTGTTTCAGTTTGTTACTGACCAGGACTCTTGCAGGCCCACGCGCTTTTATATTCGTTTCGGGCTCCAATCTCTATCGCATATTACAACATTATCAGCGAGCTGGTGCGGCCCGGGGCAAAAATCCGGCAGGCCATGTCGCGGATTTCGGCGGCTGTGACCGCCTCCACCTGCCTTCTGGTCTCCTCCGAAGAAGAAACCATGCCGTAAGCCAGGAGACTTTTACCCATGCCCAGACATTGGGCCTCCCCGTTGTCCGAACTGATGGCGAGCTGGCCCAGAAGCTGTTTCTTGGCCGCATTGAGCTTTCTGTCAGACAGTTCCGACTCCTGCAGCTTCGCCAGTTCCCTGTTTATGGCAGCCATGCATTTTTCCAGATTCTCCCTCTCGCATCCGAGCGATATGGCCAGAATCCCGGTATCCGAATACTGCGTATATGAAGTCTCCACGCCGTACACCCAGCCGTGTTTTTCGCGCAACACGCTGTTCAATATCGAATTCATCGCCGGGCCGCCCAATATGTTGCTCATCAATATGGTAGCGATTCTCTCCTTTTCCTCGTATAGCGACGGGGCGAAACCTCCGATCACCGCATTGGCCTCATGATTCCTCTTGTTCAGCACGTCGCTGAAGACATTGTCCAGAACCACGGGCTTCAGCCTGGCCTGTCCGCCGGTGGCGTCAGCATTGTCCCCGAAGAACTTGCTGAACATTTTTCGCGCGTCAGCCTCCATCTTTTTCTCGTCGATGTCGGCTACGATGGTGAATGCCATTGACTGCGGTACGAACTTGTCTTTCATGAACTTGCGCAACTCTTCCGCGGTGATGGCCTTGACCGATTTCACCGTCCCGAGTATAGGCATTGAAAGCGGATGCCCCATGAAAAGCTTCTCCTCGAAGCGGTCGTAGATGTCGTCTGCCGGGCTGTCCTTGTAAGACTTGATTTCGTCTATCACGACGCCCCTTTCGGTGTCGACTTCATTGTCCGGAAACATGGCCGAAGTCGCGATTTCCAGCAGCAATGACTCTGCTTTCGGCAAATCTTCTTTCAGTACCGTCGCATGGAGCACGATTTCCTCTTTGGTCGTGTAGGCATTCAGTTCCCCGCCCAACTTGTCGAGGTAACCGTTTATCACTGAGGAACTTTTGTTTGCCGTGCCCTTGAAAAGCGTATGCTCCGTAAAGTGAGCGATGCCGCTATGGAACCCTGCCTCGGACCTTGTTCCGCAACTGATGCCCAACGCGCAATAAGCTACGGCGGATCCGCCTCTCTTCACTGCATATCTGATTCCGCACCCTGCTTTCCCTGTAATCATAATATGCTGTTTATCTGGTTTTTGCGATCTTTTTAAGATCTCCCTTGAGAAAGCCGGCATTCTCCGTGCCGGTGACAGTATGTTTCTTGTAATAGAACAGCTCGTGCGTTCTCGCGTCAATGAGAATCTTCCAGCATACAGCGCCCTTGTGCGGCTCCGACGGGGTAATCACGTAGCTGACCAATGTCCTGCTGTCGCCTGCCAGAAACAGGCTGTCCGCCACGTCTCCGCTTTCTATGTCAATGCCTTTCTGTGCGATCTTTTCACGGAATGCGGAATCCGCTGCCGGTGCGATGTCCTCTTCAGCTATGACTGCCTTGCGTCGCGCCGATTTGCTGAGAGAAGTCACGTATGAACCGATGCCGGAAAAGTTGCCCTGCAAGGATTTGGCAATGTAGCCCTGCATGATGTCCACCAGTCCCGGAAGCATCGCGGCCTCACGTCCGGAAGGAAAATCGGCAGCGCAGACAGGCATGCTCACGACCTCCACCATATCATTGACGGTCTTGGCATTGGCCTTGCCTTTCACGATGGTGAGCATCATTATGCCCGGCTGCTCCTCCTTTTTGTATTTCACCTTCACCGGAAGCATGAAATAGTATTCCTCATTGTTTTTCAATGAGTTGAACTCGTCCACCGAACAGAACTCGAAAGGGGAGAGGCTCCAGGTGTTGTTCAGCGCCTCCTGCAATATCGGGTCAATGAAATTGGTGCCCGGCAGGACGACTTTCATTGTCCTCGTGGCGAAGTCGCTGAGCTTTTCTTTTCTGGTCGTTATCTGGGCCTGTGAAAAAGCATTGACACTCATCATCAATGCCGTCAGGAATATTGCTATTTTCTTCATCATAACACGTCTCGTTTAAGTTGCGCACGCATTGTCCGGCCTAATTGGCGTCACATGCTGCGTGATAGGAAACAAAGTTACAAAATTTATGTTTATCTTTGTAGAGAATGTCCTAATATAAACAGCTTTCAAGCTATGCCGGAAAATTCGCAATACATAGTCTCCGCGAGAAAATATCGCCCGGATTCTTTCGAGGATCTCATCGGGCAGGATAACATTGTCAAAACACTGAAGAACTCCATTGTCAGGGGAAAATTGGCGCATGCCTATCTCTTCTGCGGCCCGCGAGGCGTGGGCAAGACGAGTGCCGCCCGCATCTTCGCCAAGACCATCAACTGTTCTTCGCCGACGGCGGATATGGAGCCTTGCGGCCAATGCGAGTCCTGCGTTTCTTTCCAGGAAGGACGTTCGTATTGCATCCATGAACTCGATGCCGCGTCCAACAATGGTGTCGAGGACATCAAGACGCTGATGGACCAGGTGCAGATTCCGCCGCAGGTAGGAAAATACAGCGTGTACATCATCGACGAGGTCCACATGCTGACCCAGTCTGCGTTCAATGCTTTCCTGAAAACGTTGGAGGAACCGCCTGCACATGCGATTTTCATCCTGGCGACCACCGAGAAGCACAAGATTTTGCCGACGATCCTGTCCAGGTGCCAGACCTACGATTTCAACCGTATCAGCATTCCTGACATAGTGAGGAATCTGCGCGATATCGCGACCAAGGAGAATATCAATATTGATGACGAGTCGCTCCACATCATCGCCCGCAAGGCTGACGGGGCAATGCGTGACGCGCTCACGATTTTCGACCAGACAGTGGCGTTTTGCGGTACCGATGTGAAGTATGAGGACGTCATCAGAAATCTCAATGTACTGGACTACGAGCATTGCTTCCACCTTACTGATGCAATGCTTGCAAATGATTATGGTTCAGCGCTTCTGGAGTTCGACAATGTGTTGTCCAAGGGGTTCAATGCCCTGTATTTCGTGGCTTCGCTCAGCACTCATTTCAGGAATCTGATGGTGGCGAAGAATGGAGCTCTGGACGCGTTGCTGGAATTCCCGGATTCATTGAAATTGAAATATAAGGAGCAGGCGGACCGCTGTCCGATCCAGTTCCTGTACGATGCGCTTTCCGTGACCTCCCAGTGCGAGTCCGGTTACAAGGAGAGCATAAATCCGCGTCTGCATATCGAGTTCGCGTTGATGAAACTTTGCTTCCTTACGGGAGGACCTGTTTCATTGCGTCCGGCGGCTCCTGTTGCGGCTCCGCATGCGGTTTCTCAGGCCGCACCTCAATCTGCGCCGAGGACAGCACCTCAGCCGGCACCGAGACCGCAGCCCCAGCCAGAACCGGCCCAGCCTGATACGGCTCCATCCAAGCCTGTCAATGTTGCAGAAACGCCTGTAGCACAGCCTGTTGCAGAAACGTCTGCCGCTCCGGAGACACCGGAGACACCAGAGACACCGGCTGAAAGTGCTGCTCCGGCACGTCGGAAAAGGACTTCCAAGTCGGTAGCACTTTCACTGGATGCGATAAAGGAGGAATCCAAGGCGACCTCATCGGAAGTTGCGAACAATAATCTTTCTGACAGGATACCTGAAAATGCAGAGATTACCGGACATTGGCAGAAATTGCCTGAACAATACCGTTCCCGTCCGCGCCTTTATTCGACATTGGCCACTACCAAGCTGAATGTCAAGGAGATGGATGGCTACAAGCTGCTGGAATTCTATGTCATGAACCTGGCGCAGAAGAATTGGGTGGAGCAGGAATTGCTCCGCGAGCTGGAGGACAAGCTTCAGAAGTCATTGGGCACCAAGCGGGTAAGATTGGCTGTAGAGGTTATTCCGGAAGAAAAAGTCGAAAAGAAAATATATATGCCTGAGGATAAGGCGAAAGCCATGATGGCAGGTAATGAAGAAATCAGGAATCTGGTGAAAGACCTGGATTTGGATGTGAAATAATAAAACGAAGGGAAAATGAAACTCCGTTGCGAAAATCTTGTTAAGAAATATGGTGTAAGGACTGTCGTCAAGGGCGTGTCCATGGAAGTTGAGCAGGGCGAAATCGTCGGATTCCTCGGTCCTAATGGAGCAGGTAAGACTACGAGTTTCTATATGATTACAGGTCAGGTGGTTCCGAACGGCGGAAGAATCTACCTGGATGATGAGGACATCACTGATCTTCCTATGTACAAGAGGTCTCTCAAGGGAGTGGGCTATCTTCCGCAGGAGGCGTCCGTGTTCAGGAAGATGTCTGTCGAGGACAATATCATGTCAGTCATGGAACTTTCCGACATGACCAAGGAGGAACGCCGTGATCGTCTGGAGTCGCTTATCGACGAATTCAACCTTTCCAAGGTGCGCAAAAGTCTCGGAATCCAGCTGTCAGGAGGTGAGCGCCGCCGTTGTGAAATCGCCAGGGCGCTTTCCATTGACCCTAAATTCATTCTTCTGGATGAGCCTTTTGCGGGCGTGGACCCGATTGCCGTGGAGGATATCCAGTATATCATTGCGAAGCTGAAATACAAGAACATCGGCGTGATTATCACGGACCACAATGTGGGTGAGACCATGGCGATAATTGACCGTGCCTATCTTCTTTATGAGGGCACGATTCTCCAGTCCGGCACGCCGGAGAAACTCGCGAATGACGAGGATGTCCGTACGAAGTACCTCAGTTCCGGATTTATCCTGAAGCGTTCACCGGCCGTAGAAAAGGCGCGCCGCGAGCATGCCGAGATCATGGCTGCCCGCGCGGCTGCAGAAGAAAAACTCTAGCGTACGATTTCCACTTTGTCCCCGCAGTCGTATATTGCATCCTTGTCCATGTACGTCACGGTGGACGGAACATGCACCTTCCTGAGATTCAAGCACTTCTCCACGGCATAGGCCTCGATTCTCTCTGTCCCTTCCGCGAAAACTATCTCCTCCACGTTTTCCAGGCGGCAGATGAAATTCTTTTCTATTACCTTGACCGGCTTGAGTTCCAGTCTGGTTATCGCGGGCGGGATAAAGTACGGCGCATCGTTACCTATATTGTATAACACATTCTTGTATGCAGTCAGGAACTTGTTGGCGGGATCGACATTGATTTCGCGGAGGGTACTGAAGTTGCTGCCCAGATGAACCGTGTTCTCTCCGACACTCTCCACATTGCTGCCCAGATACAGCTTGTCATATGCTCCGTTGACCTTTTTGACAGGGCAGAAAGACGTGATTCTGAAACCGTTGATGCTGAACGGCACCAGCACATAATCGAGTCCGGAGTCCTTCACCTCTGCAACATTGAGCCTGCCCTCCTCGAAATTATACGCGAACTTCCCGTCTTCGAAGAGATTGAAATCCGCCCTGACAGGCTGGAGCACATTGAGATATTTCCCGGTATCATCCATTTTGTAGTCAATGCCGTTTGTCGGGTCGCTGACGTGCCACTCTTTGTCCACATATGCGTAGTTCCAGGCATGGCCGCCGACCCCGACGAGCCAACCGTTCACGCACATTGCCGGAATATCCTGGCTCTGGCACATTATCTTGAACAGGTTGGCATAACCCTGACAGACGCAGACCTTATGGATGAACACGTCATAAGGGTCGAGATAAATGGTCTCATTCCCGCTGCCGTATCTGACATTCTTCACGATCCAATTGAAAATATTGTCGTATGTCTGAATTTTGCTGCCCGCTTTCAAGTTGTTGTCAATGAATTGCTTGATCTCGGTAATCTTCGTTTCTCCCGGAGTCAATGTCTTTGCAGGGTCCACTGCCGTCAACAATTCGCGCAGCGCGAGTGCCCCGTCTGCCGGCAGCCGCTTAGCCCCGTCATCCTCCGGAAAGTCAATGCCAGCCGGCGGCTCCTTGTCCGGAATCCGTTCACTGCCGTTCTCTTTTCCGCATGACGCGAATCCCAGGACTGCTATCAATGTTATAATTAGTACCTTATTGTTCATATGTCTTTCGTTTGCAGCGGCAAATGTAATATTATTTCATTGTCATTGATGCGAATAATTCCTATCTTTATGTGAAATTCCTAGAAAAATGAAAAAGATATTTGCAGCATTGACATTGACCTTTATCGCGACGGCGTCATTGGCGCAGACGG
>ERZ1026894.1977-NODE-1977-length-11161-cov-13.614713_pt1 | contig 11161 bp, 16 predicted proteins | sample MGYA00380177_ERZ1026894 | MGnify/ENA primary metagenome ERZ1026894 (study PRJEB33269, sample SAMEA4719813) | human gut metagenome | biome: human-associated habitat; feature: organic feature; material: feces | place: Cameroon | collected 2013-10 ... | reverse complement strand
CGCTAAACTCTTTGACGAGGGCTTTTGGGTGACACAGTGACGAAGTCAGGAAAAAGAAGGGGCTTGTTTTTGAAAGGACACAAAAAAAGGAGTACCGCTGTACTCCAACCTTGTTAACCTTAAATCTAATACTATGAAAAACACGATGCAAAGTTACGACTTTTATTTGAACTTGCAAATATTTAGCGCATAAATTTCTTATAAATAACATACATTAACAAATCGGATTTTCCACTTAGTAGTTTTTAATAAGAAAACTTATCAAAGTGTTAGCGTTTTACGCCTTCTTCTTTCTTTTTTCTTTTTGTGACAAAAATAGACTTTGTGCCAAACGCGGTTGTGTTTTTTTGTTGCAATCTGAGCGGCTTTGACGCTGGATGGCGCTTATCCTTGTAAGGACCGTTATGGCTGTGTTTAAGGTTCGTTTGGCAAGGTTGGGCTACATGTGTAGAGGTGGGTGGCCCCGTGGCAGGTTTGGCGATGTGTGGCCACGAAATTGGACTGGTTGGATGCGTGTGGTGGCACTAATGAAAGGTTAAGGGCTGATGACCTTCTTCCTTGTTGGCGCTTGGGGTTGAAAAGTTGATTTGGGATTGCGTGTGATGTAAAATGCGAAACCGCAGTCTTTTGAGGGGTTGGAGGGTAAAACATGAGTCGTGTTTTTGCTAAACGCGAGCTGTGGGTTTGTAAAACCCGAGTCGTGGCTTTATCAATTATGAGTTGTAGCTTTACAAAACGTGAGCTATGGCTTTGCAAAGCGCGAGTTGGGGGTTTACGTGTGTGGGGATGGATTGGCCGATTAGGGTTGAAAAGTACGGCCTGATAAGGGAAGATGGCTTGCCGGGAAGGGCAAGGAACGTGGAGGCTTTTGCTGTTATTGTGTAGTCTCATGTGAGACAAGGCGTCGCCATTCGTAAGCTATGGCGTTGGCTGGTGTGAGACGAGGCGTCGTCATTCGTAAGCTGTGGCGTTGGCTGGTGTGAGACGAGGGGCAACTTGTGGATAGGCTTGGGTGGTTCCAATGACAGGCGGGGCAATGCTTGTGATGAAGTGAGGCATTGCCTATGATAGCGTGGAACAACGGATAAAACCTACTTTTTGAACTTGCGATAGAGCTTCCAGCCCAAGATCATGGCGTCGAAGAGACCAGCTCCGGTGCTCAATAGGCTGTTGAAGCGCTTGGTGGGCGACGCTTTGCGATCGAGCGCCTCGGGCTTCTTGAAGAGCGAGCGCCACTCGTTGCTCAACTTGTTGCTGTCTTTTTGGATTTCAGTCTGCAACATAGCCTTGCGCAGTTGTATTTCCTCGATGGTGGTGTAAGACGTTGGTGTCATGGTTGATGAGCGTTGAAAACGAGTTGACGGTTAACTAAGAAGTATGGAGGCGAGAAACTTAACGAGTGGTTTTTCGATCCATTGCTTTCTGAAGGTGATAAACAACAAGAGCAGCAGGAAATAGGCTCCGGCAACAATGAGGAACCCAACGGCTTCGCCCACCCATGGCGCCAACGCACTGGCGGCGGCAAAACTGAGGTAGATGAGCATGAGAATGACGAGCAGCGAAATAATGACCGTCATGGTGATGACCGTCAGCAGGCGCACCGTCTTCTCCACTACGTCGAGCTTGATATACTCGCTTTGGAGCGTGGCGTAGTGTTTCAGGGTTTCCACCAGTTGACCGATGGTCTCTATGTTCTTGTCGTTTGAAAACATAATTAGTTGTGGGAAAACGTGGATGATGATGTGTTTTGCCATTCCTGCGGGTGCGCCGAGAGGGTAGTCTGGCGCATCCGAGGATGGACTTGAGGTTATTCGGCTGTGTTGTCTACAGCATCCTTGATGTCGTCGACCAAGTCTTCCGTCTGTTTGCGGTTGAGCTTGATGTCGTGCTTCTTGCAGAAGTCGTCCACAGCGTCAGAAATCTTTGTGCGAGTGTCAGCACCCTTCTCAGGTGCCAGGAGCAAGCCTAAGGCTGCGCCTGCGATGGCGCCACCCAGGAAAGCACCGATGTAACCGATTGTCTTCATAAGCGTATCGTTTAATGGTAAATAGTTATCGTTAGCGAATAGTTCGCATTTTATAATTGCAAATATAAGCATTCCGCCTTAAAATCAAGGCTGAAAAAGGCTATTTTTTGTTAAATAAGCCCTATTTTCCTGATTTAACAAACTTTATGTGGCGTTGCGGCGCACGTATGTGGATTATTTTGTAATTTCGCAAATTAAAGAAGCAAAAGCTTAAAAAGCGATATTACTAACATTTATAATATTATAAAAGTATGAAGAAATACATGGTTTTGGGCGCGGCCTTCTGCGTGGCCTTTGCCTTCACGGGTTGTAAATCACAGGAGAGTGCCTACAAGAAAGTGTGGGAGAAGGCTCAGGCTCAGGAAGAGCAGAACCGTAACCAGGCTCCTGCTCAGGAGACGGCTCCTGTTGTTACTCCGCTCGTGGAGAAGTCGGCCGACCAGACCACAGTTACCAATGTTGACAATGCCACCGTGCGCACAGAGGACGTTACCGTCGTCAGCGGTCCTGGCTTGAAGGCATATAGCGTCGTTGTAGGCTCATTCTCGCTGAAGACCAACGCCGAGGGCATGCAGAACACGCTCAAGCAGGGCGGTTACGATGCACAGATCGCTTACAACTCAAGCATCAATATGTATCGCGTTGTTGCCTCGACCTATGCCGATAAGGCCAGCGCTGTGCAGAGCCGCGACGCCATCCGTGGCAGCCAGTATAACCCCAAGAGCGACGCTTGGTTGCTTTTCAAGAAGTAAGAAGCGGAGCGATTGCCTTGACGCAATGAAGCTCATCAATTGATATTCATGCCGCGAATTCTCTCCATTGATTATGGCAAGAAGCGCACGGGGTTGGCTGTGACCGACCCCTTGCAGATCATTGCCAATGGACTGACGACGGTGGAGACCAAGGATTTGTTCGACTTTCTCAGCCAATATGTGCAAAAAGAGGAGGTCGAGCGAATCGTTGTCGGCAAGCCTATGCAACCCAATGGCCAGCCGTCGGAAAACTTGGCAAGGGTGGAGAACTTCGTCAACCGTTGGCGAAAGGCGCGACCTTCCATCCCCATCGAGTATTATGATGAGCGTTTCACCTCCGTGCTTGCCCATCGAGCCATGATCGACGGTGGCGTGAGAAAGAAGGAGAGACGCGAGAACAAAGGTCTTGTCGATGAAATATCGGCAACGATTATACTTCAGGATTACATGAACTCCAAGAAGAGATGATATTACCTATTTATACATACGGTCAGCCTGTTCTGAGAAAGGTTGCCCAAGAAGTGGCCGTGGACGACCCCACCTTGAAGACGTTCATCGCCGACATGTACGAAACCCTCGACGCTGCGGAAGGCGTGGGCTTGGCCGCACCACAGGTGGGCAAGGCCTTGCGTGTGGTCGTTATCGACCTCGACGTGCTGAAGGACGACTTCCCGGAGTATGCTGGCTTTCGCCACGCCTACATCAATGCACACATCGTGGAGTACGATGATAAGTCGAAGAAGGAGACGTTGGACGAGGGCTGCCTCTCCATCCCAGGTCTCCACGAGAGCGTAACGCGCCCCACGCGCATCCATGTGACCTACCTCGACGAGGACCTCAATCCGCACGACGAGTGGGTGGAGGGCTATCTGGCACGTGTTATGCAACACGAGTTCGACCACCTGGAGGGCGTTATGTACGTCGATCGGGTGTCTGCCTTCCGCAAGCAGATGATCAACAGCAAGTTGCGTGGCATCGCACAAGGCAAGTTCCGTTGCCCTTATCGTGTGAAGGCGCCTCGCCGCTAATGGTCGTTTGGCCTAACATCAGAATTCGACTGTCATGAAGCGCGTGCTCGTCCCCATGCTCTTGGCTTTGCTTTTTTGCGGCAAAGCCAAGGCACAATATAATGTGGATCGCCTGATTACCAGTGGTGAGGTGGCGTTGCACTATGAGGACTACGTGCTCTCCATACAGTATTTTAATAAGGTGTTGGCGCTCAAGCCATACCTTTGGTTGCCTTGGTACGACCGTGCCACGGCCAAGTTTTATTTGGAGGACTTTGTGGGCGCCGAGCAAGACGCCTCCAAAGCCATCTCCCTCAATCCCTATATTGAGCAGATCTTCGACCTGCGCGCCATATCGCGCATACGTCAGAAGAAGTACACGGATGCCATCTCCGACTATGACCGTGCCATCAAGCTCAATCCCAATGTGTCGAGTTTTTGGCTCAACCGTGCCATTTGCCGTTTGAACGCCAAAGATTACGACCAGGCGCTTCTCGATGCCGACACCATCATCTCGCGTTGGTCGAAGACGGCCACGGCCTATTCGTTGAAGGCTGAGATTTATTTGGAGCGCAAGGATACCACCACAGCCGACCTATGGCTAAGCCGCAGTTTGCAGCAAGAGCCTTACAATGCCGACGCTTGGGCCACACGTTCGTTCATCGCATTGAACCGACAGCAGTGGTCGGTGGCCGACTCATGTCTCAGCCAAGTCATACATTTGCGACCCAAGGTGGCGAGCAACTATGTGAACCGTGCTTTGGCGCGCCTCAAGGTGAACAACCTCAGGGGAGCCATGGCCGATTACGACTTGGCCATCGACCTTGACCCTAACAACTTCCTGGCCCATTATAACCGAGGTTTGTTGCGTGTGCAACTGGGCGACGATAACCGTGCCATAGAGGATTTCGATTTTGTTGTTAAGATGGAGCCGCAGAATTTCTTGGCCATCTATAACCGCGCTTTGCTCAACGACAAGGTGGGCAACCTACGTGCCGCCATCCGCGACTATACCGCCATCATCGAGCAGTTCCCCAATTTCTGGGCTGGTCTGACGCAGCGTGCCCGAGCCTATCGTAAGTTGGGCATGACGGCAAAGGCCGAGCTCGACGAGTTTCGTGTCTTCAAGGCGCAGATGGACAAGCACGTGGGTGTGCAGCAGCGCTGGAGCCGTTCGAAGTTGAAGGCGGTGCGTAAGCGCTCGGAACTCGACTTGAGCAAGTATAACGACATCGTCGTGGAGGACAAACCGCGTGTGGAACACGAGTACAACAGCGACTACCGTGGTGCTGTGCAGAACCGCGACGTGGAGGTTGCCTTCTTGCCCATGTTCCAGTTGTCGTATTTCACCTATGCCAATGGCGTGCGTGATTACCAGGCTTACGACGCCGCCGTGGATCGGTTCAACAACACGCAGGCCCCCTTGCGCAAGCTTTATGTGACCTGCAACCAGAACCGAGAGAAACTCACCGACACCCAGTCGCGCCAGATATTCCAACTCATCGACGCCCTGACTGAGGGCATCAATGAGGAAACCGACCGCATGGCGCGCGCCGCCCTGCTCTTGCAGCGTGCTGTGGCCTATGCCGAGGCGCAGAACTATGCCGACGCCATTGCCGATCTCGACGATTACCTCTCGATCGACACCCTGTCGGCCATCGGCCGTTGGGAGCGTGCCGTTTGTCAGGCCATGCTCAATAGTTACGATGCTTCGCGTGGACAGAATGTCAGCATGAAGTCGGCACAAGTGGAGGGCGATATCGCCGAAGCCATTAAGGTGGCACCGAAGAACGCCTACCTTTTCTATAATAGAGGCAACCTCTACGCCGCCGCCAAGAACTATTCGCGTGCCATCGACGACTATTCGCGCGCCATCGAGATCGACCCTAACTTCGCCGAGGCTTATCTCAACCGTGGCTTGGCGCGTTGCTATTCTGGAAAAACAACTGATGGATTGCACGACTTCAGCAAGGCTGGTGAGTTGGGCCTTTACAACGCTTACGCCATTAGCAAGCAACTTTCGCGCAAGAAATAGCGCCATCCCATTCCAGGCGCCATTCCCCTTTGCCTATTCGGCCATCCCTGTTGGTTCTGTCAGCCATCCTTATCTATTATGATGACCATTCTCTTTCTGTGTGAGAATGGCCATGAGCGGTTGCGTCGTTCAATGCGGAGAGCGCGTAGGGACAAGCGTGGAACAACAATGAGAAGGCTCCGCTTGTGATGATGTAGCGAGGCTATTGCGAGACCTCTGTATGGCTATGTTGAGGGCGCATCCAAGCCGTTAGCCTTTCCCGTCGTTGGGTTTGCAGCGTTTTGGGTGCCCTGTTGTTCTTTTATGGCAAAGTTCTTCCAATCTGTTGAAAATAAACCGCTTTTTGTTATTGCATTCAAAAAATATGTATTACTTTTGCGGTGATTTAAATAAAACTAATTTGTATCATGGTTAAAATCACATTCCCGGATGGTTCTGTGCGTGAGTACGAGCAGGGCGTAACCGGACTTCAAATCGCTGAGAGCATCTCACCGGCTCTCGCCCGTGACGTTGTATGTTGTGGGATCAATGGTGAGACAACCGAGTTGAACCGTCCCATCAATGAGGACAGCGCCATCCAACTGTTTAAGTTTGATGACGAAGAGGGCAAGCACACATTCTGGCACACCTCCGCCCACTTGTTGGCCGAGGCTTTGCAGGAACTTTATCCCGGCATACAGTTCGGATTCGGACCGGCCGTGGAGAATGGTTTCTTCTACGATGTGATGCCCGCCGAGGGACAGGTTATCTCCGAGAACGACTTCCCGAAAATTGAGGCCAAGATGAAAGAGTTGGCCAAGAAGAACGAGCCCGTCGTTCGCCGCGAAGTGGCGAAGGCCGATGCCATCAAGGAGTTTGAGGCCGCCGGTCAGCAGTACAAGGTGGAGCATATCTCGCTCGACTTGGAGGACGGAACCATTACCACATACACCCAAGGCGCTTTCACAGACCTTTGCCGTGGTCCGCACTTGTTGTCGACAGGCAATATCAAGGCCATTAAGATTACCAGCGTAGCCGGTGCTTTCTGGCGTGGCGACGCTAAGCGCGAGCAGATGACCCGTATCTATGGTATCTCCTTCCCGAAGAAGAAGATGCTCGACGAGTATCTGCAGATGCTTGAGGAGGCCAAGAAGCGCGACCATCGTAAGATCGGTAAGGAGATGGAGCTATTCATGTTCTCCGACCGCGTGGGTAAGGGTCTTCCCATTTGGCTTCCCAAGGGCACCGAGTTGCGCCTCCGCTTGCAGGATTTGCTGCGCCGCGTGCTGAAGCCTTACAACTATCAGGAGGTCATCACCCCAGGTATCGGCTCTAAGAATCTTTATATCACCAGTGGCCACTGGGCCCACTATGGTAAGGATGCCTTCCAGCCCATTGAGACTCCCGAGGAGGACGAGATTTACATGTTGAAGCCGATGAACTGCCCTCACCACTGTGAGGTGTATTCTCGCAAGCCCCGTTCTTACAAGGATCTGCCCTTGCGCATCGCTGAGTTTGGTACGGTGTTCCGTTATGAGAAGAGCGGTGAGCTGCACGGACTGACCCGCGTGCGTACGTTCACACAGGACGACGCGCACATCTTCGTGCGCAGCGACCAGGTGAAGGCCGAGTTCGAGTCGGTTATCGACATCATCCAGAAGGTCTTCGCTACCTTCGGTTTCGACAACTATGAGGCTCAAATCTCATTGCGTGATCCTAAGGACACAGAGAAATACATCGGTTCTGACGAAATTTGGGAAGAGAGTCAGAACGCTATTCGTGAGGCTTGTAAGGAGAAAGGTCTCCAGGCTCGCGAAGTGGAAGGTGAGGCCGCTTTCTATGGTCCTAAGCTCGACTTCATGGTGAAGGACGCCATTGGCCGCCGTTGGCAGTTGGGTACCATCCAGGTGGACTACAACCTGCCGCAGCGTTTCCACTTGGAGTATACCGCAGAGGACAACTCCAAGAAGACTCCGGTTATGATTCACCGCGCACCGTTCGGTTCGCTCGAGCGCTTCACGGCTGTGCTCATTGAGCACACCGCTGGTCATTTCCCCTTGTGGCTCACGCCCGACCAGGTGGCCATCCTGCCTATCTCGGAGAAATACAACGACTACGCTCAGAAGGTGAAGGCTTATTTCGACGATCAGGATGTGCGCGCTTACATCGACGACCGCAACGAGAAGATTGGCCGTAAGATTCGCGACAATGAGCTGAAGCGTGTGCCTTACATGCTCGTCGTGGGCGAGAAGGAGGCTGCCGACGGACTCGTGTCTATGCGCGTTCAGGGCGGTGGCGAGCAGGCTACCATGAAGATGGAAGACTTCGCACAGCGCATCAAGGACGAAGTGGCCGAGCAACTGAAGAACATTTAATACCGTGGGTGCATAGTCCCCAACCAACCCGGAGCCCTTTGTTTGGCTTGAACGCAACGTGTCGTTGCCATGTGGGCGGCGGGACGGTAGGGTGGAGTGGCACCATAGGTTCATGTAATGGACAAGGTGGAAGAAACGCATGTAAATGCGTGACTTCCACCTTATTGCTTTACTCCCAATCGCTCATTAGACCGGAGCAGGAACAATATTGGTGTGTGCTTAGTTCCTGACAAAATCAAATGACCGATTGAGGTTTGAAAAATTGTTGAGGAATTCTTTGGAAGTATCGATAGTTTTTCGTAATTTTGCACGCTGAATTGGGGAAAGTACGCCCACTTCGATACAGAACTTAAAATAGTTGAATGAAAGACAACAACAACAAGATGAAGAATCAGTACCGCGTCAATGGTCAGATCCATGTGCGGGAAGTTCGTGTGGTTAGCGACAATGGCTCAGAAGTGATGCCTACTCGTCAAGCTTTGGATATGGCTCGCCAGCAGGGTGTTGACCTGGTGGAGATCTCTCCCAATGCGCAACCTCCTGTTTGTCGTATCATCGACTATAGCAAGTTCCTCTATCAGCAGAAGAAGCGTCAGAAGGAAATGAAGCAGAAGCAGGTCAAGGTTGAGGTCAAGGAGATTCGTTTCGGACCCCAGACCGACGCTCACGACTACCAGTTCAAGTTGAAGCACGCCCAGGAGTTCTTGGAGGAGGGCAACAAGGTGCGCGCCTATGTGTTCTTCCGCGGACGCTCCATCCTTTTCAAGGAGCAGGGTGAGGTGCTTTTGCTTCGCTTTGCCAACGACCTGGAAGAGTATGCCAAGGTTGAGCAGTTGCCCCGTTTGGAGGGTAAGAAGATGTTCCTCTTCTTGGCTCCTAAGAAGGCAGGTGTGGCTAAGCAGAGCCAGCAGAAGCGCGATCGTCTGGCCGCAGAGGCTGCTGCCAAAGAGGAAAACGCTCAAAAGGCTGCTGAGCAGGCTGAGAAAAACGGACTGCTCGCCAACGCCAAAGGTGGCGACGCCTTGAAGAAGTTGGTTGAGAACAGCGGCGAACAAGAGTAAAAAACTGAGTGGTACCGCCAGGTATATGCGTTGCCACCTTTTATTATAATCATTTTAACAACAACAAAAAATGCCAAAAGTAAAGACTAATTCCGGCGCAAAGAAGAGATTTTCTTTCACAGCTACCGGTAAGATCAAGCGTAATCACGCTTACCACAGTCACATTCTGACTAAGAAGACAAAGAAGCAGAAGAGAAACCTTGTGCACTCGACAGTGGTCGTGCGCGACAACATGAAGCAGGTGCGTGATCTGCTCAATCTGCGTTAATCATTCATTTCACTTTTTAGTCGAACGTTTAAAGAAGAAAAATTATGCCAAGATCAGTAAATCACGTAGCTTCTAAAGCAAAGAGAACACGTATCCTGAAGCTCACGAAGGGTTACTTCGGTGCCCGTAAGAATGTTTGGACGGTTGCCAAGAATACATGGGAGAAGGGTTTGACCTACGCTTACCGTGACCGCCGCAATAAGAAGCGCAACTTCCGCGCCCTGTGGATCCAGCGTATCAACGCTGCCGCTCGTTTGCAGGATATGAGCTACAGCCAGCTCATGGGTGCTCTTCACAAGGCCGGTATCGAGATCAACCGTAAGGTCCTCGCTGACCTCGCCGTCAACAACCCCGAGGCTTTCAAGGCCATCGTTGACAAGGTGAAGTAAATCACAATAGACTCAACATACAAGAGGTGCGCGGAGCAATGCTTCGCGCACCTTTTGCGTTTAGCGCTTTTTTGCCCTCTGATTGTCTTTCTGCGCTGGGTGTTACGGACCTATCGTTGAGAATAATTCGCACATTATTGTTTGCTTTTTGTTTTTTCTGGGATGGGCTTTATCAGTGCGTTGTAGGAAGCTATTTGTGTCTCCTTGTAGTTTGGTGTTTTTCCTGTTGTGGATGGTTTGTGGGCTTTTAGCCAAAAACCTCCCATGGTCTTCATCATTCGTTTGCGTTGAAAATCGGCAACAAACTATAGTTGAAACTACACACTTCTTTTCGAACGAGCGCATTGTTGGTTCCAAATACGCGATTCTCGGTATAATCTTGCAATACTCTGATAATGAGTTGCTTGTATCGGTGAAGCTGCATCCTTCACTTCCTGCTTTGCCCTTCGTCTTTCCATTTCCCGTATTTCCTATTGCGAAACATGCCTAATCGACTTGCGATAGCTTGCCTTTCGAGTCTCGAAAGATGGCTTTTCGCGCCTCGATAGATGCCCTTTTGCATCTCGAAAGATGCCTAATGTTGATCGCGTCTGTTGGTTGCGATCGTTCTTTTCTCCCCAAATTGTCTTTTCGCTTTCTATTTCATCTGAAATCTTAGGCAAACTTTTTGGCCAAATTATCATACAAAGTCGTCTGCTTCACGATACCTTCAGCTGTGGCACCAAGGTGTGCAACTTTACAGTAACTTGCGAGGTCGTTGTCCTGCATAAAGTCATCCACTTATGCTTGTACATTGTCTCGTCAGACTCAATGAGGTCAATGATATTGTACGGCATCTGATTGTCACCTCCCCACGGGATGTACTTCATCTTGTCGTTGATGATGATTGGTGCGATGTTGTGCTCCTCCTTGAAGACTTCACTTGTCTTGGAGGTGAAAGCTGCGGAGGCGTGGGTGCCGGGGATGTTATGGACGGATGTAAATGTAAGTGTATCGGGCATAATATGCTGTTTTTGAAGCAAAGATATATTGTAGGTCAATCCTCGGAAAAGACATAAAACTATTGAATAGTTTTCAACTTGTTGAGAACATAGCATAAAATTAAGGCTGTTTTGCAAGTTTGTTGATAATAATTAGTAATTTTGCGGTATAAATTAAATATTATGACACATAAAGAGTTGAATCGCCTAAAACTATTGCTTGTTGAGAAAAAGAAAACAGGCTTATGGCTGGCTGAGCAACTTGGAAAAGATAAAACAACCATCTCAA
>ERZ1026894.1976-NODE-1976-length-11171-cov-4.569270_pt1 | contig 11171 bp, 9 predicted proteins | sample MGYA00380177_ERZ1026894 | MGnify/ENA primary metagenome ERZ1026894 (study PRJEB33269, sample SAMEA4719813) | human gut metagenome | biome: human-associated habitat; feature: organic feature; material: feces | place: Cameroon | collected 2013-10 ... | reverse complement strand
TTATGCGGTGTTTGGCGTTTCGCAAACGCCTAAAAGAGTATTATAAAGGAAGGAGATATGATTATATGAAGATAGATAATTATGAGTATTCAGAAGGGTATGAAAAGGAAGTAGAAGAACTTGCTGAGGAATTGAATTTTTCGGACATGAAAATAATTGCAGAGTTTAATAATAAAGTTGCAGCTTATAAGAGACAGCACAGGACTAAAAAGATACTGACAAGAGTGTTAAGTATAGCTGCTGCTGTAGTTGTAGCGGTAAGTTCAGTCGCTGTGTATAACGGATATATTGGAAGAAATGCTTCTATCGGGACTCAGAAAGAAGCGCAGAATATGTTTAATATAAAAGTATATGCGGCTGATAACGACATTGAGCCAGTTGTTCTGGAAGAGGGGATGTCGGTACAGATACAGGATACGATTGATGTAAGATATAGCAGTGCAAGCTCTACAGGGGATGTTACAATAATTGGAGAGCTTCCATTGCTGTGTGAGGGAGCTGATATTGAATCTATAACATACCAGTTTGAAGATGGAGAGACAGGGTTCTGGCAGGATTACGTTCTTAGTGAAGAGGATGAGGAAACATTTAAAGAATTAATGGCAGAGGATGAGATTACACTTGAAACAGATTTGTTTGCTCCTGATAATAAAATAGAGCAGAGAATTTCTTTTTTAAAGCAGAGAAATCTGCTTACCAGTTTTGATACCAAACCAGCAGAGGATGGAAGATACCATTTTACACAGTATATTGGCAATGAAATGATAGTTGCATATGAAGAACAGGCTGAAAAGACATTTTATATAGAATCAAGATGGCTTGGCGATAATGCATTACGTGAGAATTCCTATTATTCTAATAAGGATGTTATGGAGGGAATGAGTGAGTATGTTAATGGGCGTATATTGTGTGTAACAGCTAATATGAAGGACGGCAGTAAATATACCCAAAGGCTGGGACTGAAATCCGAACTATATGATGCACTCGGTGAAAAAGCGATGAGAATATACATAACATCCGCGCAGTGATAATTGAATATAGTCATCTTTCCTCATCTATGCTATTATAAAATAACGAAAATTGCTGAACGGATAATTGTGACATATTGGATGTGATATGGGTGCAAAGGTGAGGAACAGATGAATTGCGAAGATATGGTTAAGATGCCTGAATTAAAAGGCGTATTGAACTTGAAAGCTGGGGCAGGAGGGATGCTTCATCCGATAAGATGGATATATTTTGCCGACTGCCTTCAGTGCGTTAAGAATGAGTATCGTGTTGAAGATTATATACATGGAAGTGAATTTGTGGTGCTCACCAACAGGAGCTTCACAGATGACAGTACAAGATTAAGAGAATTAATCAGCAAAATGCAGGAATACGATATAGCCGCACTGGGAATCAATGAAGGTCAGATATCGGATGAGATGGTTGAATATTGCAATGAACACAGTCTTCCATTGTTCGAGCTTCCAGAGAAATTTCCGCTTGTGGATTTGAGCCAGATAATGTGCCAGAGACTTGTCATTGAGCAGAATAATAAGAATTCTGCCGAGCAGTTATTTACATCTATTCTGGATGCCGAGCATCTTAACAGAGAAAATGTATTTGCACAGGCGAGATTTTTAAATGTTGATTTGTCAGGAGAATTCCGTGTTATAGAATTTGCTTACTATAAAGATAAGAATAATTATGATGAAGGTGGATATGAGACTGGCAGGTCAGACGGAGGAATGCATCGTGATGATTCACTTACAGTCGGTCAGTCGATAAGCAGAATTATCAGTACAGAATTTTCATATCACCTGTCTGAGAATATTCTTGTCCAGCTACAGACTGGTACAGTCCTTGCGCTAGTCCCATCTGGCAGGATAAGTGATGAACAGTTAAAAGAGGTTCTTGGCAACATAGTAGATATTGCGGACCGTGAGTATCACACTAACCTTTATGTAGGGGTTGGTAACAGCACAGGCTATCTTGAGGACGTGAAACTCAGCCGTAATGAGGCATCTGCTGCAATCAAAGTTGCTGATATATCAAAGGCAGATGAACACATATATTTTTACAAAGACCAGGGATTGTATACATTGATATCAAAGATTACAGATGATAAGTTTTTAGATGAATTCGTTGAGAAAAATATAGGAAAGCTTATTCATGCAGATGAAGTCAATGATGGAAATCTGTGTGAGACTCTTGAGAATTATCTCAACCACAACTGCAATGTAAAATATACAGCTGAATCAATGTATATTCACCGCAACACCTTAAATTACCGCCTGAATAAGATTCAGGAAATCTTAGGCAGGGAATTTGATGATATAGAAAGCTGCCTGACTTTAAAGCTTGCATTTATGATAAGAAATTACCATAAAATGCGCCGCGAAATATAGATTTGTGCATGATGCACGAAAGATTTAGTATACCGTGTACATTGTAATATAAAATGGGACTGTTATAATTTAGGCACAATCAAATAAAGCAAAGACAAAGGCGTCGAATTAAGTATTCTGCAATACTTTATTCGATGCCTTTTTGTAATTTAAGGAGGACAAATTTATGACAACAAAGGATTTAGCAAATGCATTACCAGAGATTATAACAGAGCAGGTTCCAGGACCAAAGTCAAAAGAACTTCTTGACAGAAGAGATGCTGCAATTCCACAGGCATTATGTGGCAAGACATATCCAATATGTATCAAGCAGGGTGCAGGCGCAATGTTTGAAGACCTTGATGGCAACAAGATTCTAGACTGGGTCGGCGGCGTAGGTGTTCTTAACATAGGTTATTCTAATCCAGAGGTTATAGAGGCAGTTAAGGAACAGGCTGAGAAATATTTCCACACAATCTTCAATGTATATGTACATGATGGTTATGTAACACTTGCAGAGAGATTAAATAAGATTATTCCATGTAAGGGCGATGTTAAAAAGACATATTTCGCTAACTCAGGTGCAGAGTGTGATGAGAATGCAATCAAGATTGCAAAGGCTTACACTAAGAGAAATGGTGTTATCTGCTTCACAGGTGCATTCCACGGAAGAACTAATCTTACAATGGCATTAACAGCCAAGAAAGTATACGCAGTCGGCATGGGACCATTCCCAGCAGGAATTTACCGTGCTCCTTATCCATATCTTTACAGAGCACCTAAGGGATACACAGAGGCTGAGGCAATTCAGTATTATATTGATGAGTTAAACAGAATATTTGATGAAGGTGCTCCAGCAAGCGAGATTGCCTGCATGATTTTAGAGCCACTTCAGGGCGAGGGTGGATTTATTCCAGCACCAATCGAATGGGTTAAGGCAGTTCGTAAAATCTGTGATGACAACGGAATTCTTATGATAGCAGATGAGGTTCAGTGTGGTAACTGCAGAACTGGTAAGTATTATGCTTCTGAGTACTGGAAAGAAGCAGGTGCAGCTCCTGATATCATCACAACAGCCAAGTCTCTTGGTGGTGGTCTTCCAATATCAGCAATCACAGCAAGAGCAGAGGTTATGGATGCAGCTCCAGCCGGAACAATCGGTGGTACATTCTGTGGTAACCCACTTGCTTGTGCATCAGCATTAGCTGTTATGGATGTAATGCAAAGAGATGATTACGCAGCTAAGGCAAGACATATCGGAGAGGTTGTTACAGCAAGATATAAGGAACTTCAGAAGAAGTATCCAGTTATCGGCGATATAAGAGGTCTTGGCGCTATGATTGGTATAGAGTTCGTAACAGACACAGAGACTAAGGAGCCAGCAACTAAGCTTGTTGCCAGTATTATTAAAAATGCTATGCAAAAAGGTCTTCTTCTTGAGAGCTGCGGAACAGCAAGCAACACAATTCGTTTCTTAGCTCCACTTACAATGACAGATGAGCAGATGGAGAGAGGCCTTGAAATATTCGAGGAGGCTATTAAGGAAGCTCTGTAATAACTATAATTGGAGGAGATATCTATGGAACAGAAATCAAAGTTTGATAAGGTAATGGGTGCGTGGGATATACTTGTTATCGCATTCGGTGCAATGATTGGCTGGGGATGGGTTATTAACTCAGGTGACTGGATTACAACAGCCGGTTTTATGGGTTCAATTATTGCGATGCTTATAGGTGGAGTGATGGTGTTTTTTGTAGGTCTTACATATGCAGAGCTTACATCTGCAATGCCTCAGTGTGGCGGTGAGCATGTGTTCAGCTACAGCACTTCCTACAGTAATCACATATCTGTTTCCTGATTTTAACCAGGTTTACCTGTATTCAATAGCAGGCAAAGACATATATCTTACAACTATTATATTAGGCGTTGGTGTTGCTATTCTTATCACAATTATTAATATAAAAGGTGCTAAGACAGCAGTCATGTTACAGACAGTACTTACAGCAATTATTGCAATTGCAGGAATACTTCTTGTGGTTGGTTCTGCTATTAATGGAGATGGAGCTAATATAACGGGACAGATGTGGGAGTCTTCAACAGGAAGCACACTCGGAAGCGTGTTCAAGGTTGCATGCATGACACCATTCTTATTTATAGGATTTGATGTTATACCGCAGGCGGCAGAAGAAATTAATGTGCCTTATAAAAAGATTGGCAAAATCATGCTGTTATCAATATTCCTTGCTGTTGCGTGGTATCTTCTCATAATATTTGCAGTCTGCTACATTATGCCACAGAGCGCAATTGCACAGGAAATGTCATCACAGAACGGACTTGTATCAGCCAAGGCAATTGAGATAGCTTTCCATTCTCCGTTGATGGGTAAAGTGCTTATAATTGGCGGTTTATGCGGAATTATCACATCATGGAATTCATTCCTTATGGGTGGAAGCAGAGCTTTATATTCAATGGGAGAATCTCTTATGATACCTAAGGTATTCGGTAAACTTGGAAAGAATAAGACACCAGAAGCAGCCATTATTCTTTGTGGTATTGCATGCTGTATAGCTCCATTCTTCGGAAGAGGCGTTCTTGTATGGCTTGTTGATGCAGCTTCATTTGGATGCGTTATTGCATATATGTTTGTTTCAATATCATTTTGTATATTGAGAAAGAAAAAACCTGAAATGGAGCGTCCATACAAGGTAAAGGCTGGAAAATTCGTAGGTATTATGGCAGTTGCAATGGCAGGATTTATGACACTTCTGTACATTATACCAGCATCATTTTCAGCAGCACTTATATGGCAGGAATGGGTAGTTGTAGGAACATGGCTGGCGTTGGGAGTATTCTTCTACTTTTATTCTAAAAGAAAATATGGTGTGGAATTTGGACGTGATATATTTATAGTTGATGAAAACAAGAGCGTTATGACAGAAAATGAAGATTCTCATATAGCTGCGATTAATAAGAAATATGAGGGCAAGCATTTTGTTGTCACAGTCGGATGTGAATACGGAAGCGGCGGACCAGAGATTGCCAAGATGGTTGCAGATTATTTTGGAATAGAGTATTATAACAGAGATCTTGTGGACAAGGTTGTAGAGCAGATTGGTGTAGACAAGGGACTTGTTGAGGAAGCTGATACAAAGATTGGTGTAAGATATGGATTTGATACGTCTTATGGTGTACGTTATGCCAACCTTTCAAACCGTGTAATTGATGCACAGTTTCAGGCAATTCACGATTTTGCCAAGAAGTCATCATGTGTTATTGTCGGACGTAGCAGTGACTATATTCTTAGAGACAGAAATGATGTACTTAATGTATTCATATATGCACCAGAAGAAGATGAGATAGCTGCAGTCATGAAAGAGAAAGGCATTAATGAGCGCAAGGCAAGAGAAGAATGGGAGTCTGTTGAAAAAGCACAGCACGCAAGGCATGAGTATATTACAGGCAAGAAGCGTGGCGACAGGCATACAAGAGACATTCTTCTTAACAGCAGCCTGCTTGGATGGAGACAGACTGCAGATTTTATTATAGACCTTGTAGAGCGTAAATATTCTATTAGTGAAGAGGAAGTCAGGAAGGAGGCTTGATATACGATGAAAGGTTTTTCAATTAAAACAGAAGTCGAGGAATTTGATACATTTGAACAATTTGCTAAAGAAGCAGAATTAGGAGCAGATGATTTGGTATTTTGTGGTGAGCATACATATAATGATTATGTGAAGCCATTGGGAGTTAATGTGCAGACACTTTTCAGGGACAGATACAGTAAGGGTGAACCTATTGACAGTGAAGTTGATGCTATTCTTGAAGCGTGTAGAAATATGCAATTTGGAAGAATTATTGCTATAGGTGGTGGAACTGTTATTGATATTGCAAAATTAATTGCTGTGGTTAAACCTGAATATAATGTGGATGATCTTTATGATAATTCGGCAGAGCTTAAAAAGCATCATCAGCTAGTGGCAATACCTACAACATGCGGTACAGGCAGCGAAGTTACGAATATTTCAGTTGTTAACCGTGTAAGTAAAGGTGTCAAGATGGGACTGGCGATTGATGAAATGCTTCCAGATAAAGCAGTTATGATAACCAATATGCTTGATTCATTGCCATATAAGATATTTGCTACATCATCAATTGATGCAATGGTACATAGTGTTGAATCATTTTTAAGTCCTAACGGATGCAGTATATCAAGAATTTTCTCAACAAAGGCACTAAAGACTATTATTTCATGCTGGAAAAAGGCTGTAGATAATGGCGGAGGTGAAGCATGGAAAGAATACGCAGCTGATTTCTTAAAAGCCTCTAACTGGGCTGGACTTGGTTTTGGATACGCCGGCTGTGCAGCAGTACATGCATGCGCATACCCATTAGGCTCCGTATATCATATTCCTCATGGACAATCAAACCAGTTAATGTTTGCCCCAGTTATGAAGAAATACAAAAAACTCCAGCCATCAGGCAGAATTAATGATCTTGAAGCTATAATCGCCGAAACACTTGGCTATAATACAGATGAGGCTCTTGAGATATTATATGAACTTATGGACGAAGTTCTAAAGAGCGAACCTCTTAAAAACTTTGGTGTCAAAGAAAGTGACCTCCCAGTATTCGCCAGCGACGTAATCAAAACCCAGCAGCGTCTCCTAAAAAATAACTACATCCCTCTCACAGAGGAACAAGTACTTGATATATATAAAAGTGTATTTTAAAACTGACATAAAGCAAACTACGACGTTGATAAAATATAAAATTTCCTGATGCATGCCGCGGACTGCCGGAGTCCCTTAGCGGACATCCCTATATTGGTCATTGACGACTGTCGTGCAAGTCTTAGGTCGGTGTTAGACAAGTGCTAAGCCGCCTGCTAAACGTTCAAACGAAGTGCGTTTTTAGCAAGGCGGCTTTAATCAGCTTTGTCGTGCCGACCTTAGAGTTGCTAGACACAAAGGACCAGACCAATATAGGGATGTCCGCTAAGGGACTCCGACTGTCCGCGGCACGCATCAGGAAATTTTCCACATTTTAAGGTTTTGTTAAGGTTCTTCCAATTCAATGGTAAGGAATGCATGTTATGATAACACCATCAAATAACAAACCCATTGAATTAAGGAGGAATTAAATATGTGGTCAAGATCAGATTTAAAACAAAGAGCCAAGAATACATTTAAGTTAAATTACTGGAAGTGCGTTCTTATAAGTATTATACTTGTACTTGTAGCAGGAGGCGCTGGAGGAAGCTCAGCTTCAATCGGTTCATCAGGAGTGACAGATACATTTATAAACAGTTCTGATTATTATGATATGCCAGATGATTTAGAGGATACTGTTTCTAAGGCAGCAGGTCTGGATGTTGATGGGATTTCGCGTTCTGCAAGGACAGTTAGGATAGTTGTATTTGTAATAGTTTTTGTTGTCATATTTGTGATAATTCTGGCAGTTGCCTGCGTTATTGATATATTTATATGCAATCCGCTTGAAATAGGTGGAAAACGATTCTATGTCCGCAATCTTCATGAAAAGGCACAGGTTGGTAATCTGGGATTTGCATTTGACACTAACTATATGAATGTAGTTAAGGTAATGTTTTTTAAAGACCTTTATATAGTGCTGTGGTCATTGCTTTTCATAATTCCAGGTATTATCAAGGAATATGAATATATGATGGTTCCATACCTTCTTGCTGAGAATCCACATATGGGCAAGGATGAAGCACTTGCTATAAGCAAGCAGATGATGGCTGGCAATAAGTGGAAAGCATTTGTGCTTGATTTATCATTCATAGGATGGCATATCCTTTCTGCATTGACATGCGGAATACTTGAGATATTCTATGTTGCACCTTATGTTGATGCTACACATGCGGCACTTTATGATACCCTTTCATATGTTAATCGAAATGAATTTACAAATAATGCATCAGATAGTATAGTTATGGAAAATACAGATAATATGTAGGAGCTATTATGAGCTATAAGATTCTGATTGCAGATGATGAGCCGGAGATAAGAGAGCTTCTCCGGCTCTATCTGGAGAATGAAAAATATATTGTGATTGAAGCAGCAGATGGACGGGAAGCAATGGATAAGATGCAGTCTGATAAGCCCGACCTGTGTATACTGGATATCATGATGCCAGAAGTAGATGGATATACATGCCTTGCACAGATTCGTAAGCAAAGCAATATTCCCATTATAATTCTTTCAGCTAAGAATGCGGATTCGGAAAAGATTCTTGGACTTAATATGGGAGCAGATGATTATTTGTCAAAGCCATTTAATCCACTTGAGGCAGTTGCAAGAGTTAATTCTAATATAAGAAGGTTTTATGCATTAGGAGCTGGTGTGGATTGTGTTGACAGCACCAGTAAAGAGGAAAGCAGATTGCCAGGCAGACAGCTTAAAGTGCGTGACCTTACGCTGGATGAGGATTCATGTACATTAATTAAAGGCGGTAAGCAGATTGAACTTACATCGGTTGAATATAAGATAATGGAAATGTTCATGACACATCCAGGTAAAGTTTTTACCAAGCAGCAGATATATGAGTGCGGCTGGGGTGAGGATTATATAGTCGCAGACAATAATATTATGGTATGCATAAGCAAGCTGCGTTCCAAGCTCTCAGATGATGCAGCGGAATATATAAGGACTATCCGCGGCTTAGGATATCGTTTGGAGAAATAGATGAAAAAGCATGATGATTTGAAATGGTTTCTTATCAGAAAATTTATAGAAATTCTGATTGTTGTTGGCGTGACAGAATATTTTATTACTTTTGTCATTAATTTATATGTTATGCCTGTACTGTTTGACTATTTCTTTCCTGATTATGGTAACATAAGGATAGCAGGGTCAGAAATGGTGTTGTTTCTGGTTGTTATGCTGGTACTTTTGTGCCTTGGGGCTGTTGGCTCAATATTTCCGTTCCCTTTTAGCGGAATCATGCGTAGTGCATTAGAGAATATCCAGAATGGTTTATCGCAGGTAATGTCATCTATTAATGAGACAACTTCAATCTATGCGCTTGGCAGGATGAATGCAGTATTGTTGTTCCTGACAGTTTTTGTACTTATTGTGGTTGTGGTAACTCCTTATATAGCAGGAGCTTTTTGTTTTGCGAGAATTACAGTTAAACAATTTAGGATTATCCAGAAGGAAAGGGAGGAGCAGCAAAGAGACTTTGACAGGAAGAGGAATCTTATGCTGTCAGATATTGCACATGACCTGCGTACTCCTATGACAACGGTTAACGGATATGCCAGGGCTCTTGCTGATGGAATGGTTACAGATGAGGCAAAGAGGCAGGAATATCTTAAGGCAATCCAGAACAAATCTGTACGCATGAATGAGCTTATAAATCTGTTATTTGAATATGTAAAACTTGACAGTGAAGGATTCAGGCTTGATAAAACCAGACTGGATTTATGTGAACTTTTAAGAGAAAATGCAGCACTTGTCTACTCTGATGTTGAAGATGCGGAAATGAATTTTGAGGTATCGATACCAGAAGAACCATATTATATTAATGCTGATTCGATACAATTTTCAAGAGTTGTGACTAATCTGCTCAATAATGCAATACGCCATAATCCCAAGGGAACAACGATAGTGTTGTCAATGGAAGAGGAAACCGCAGGTGTCAGGATTATTATAGCTGATGATGGCAATGTAATCCCAGATGATATTAGCAGGAATATATTTGAACCATTTGCCAAAGGCGACTCGTCAAGAAGAAGTGGAGGAAGCGGACTTGGTTTATCAATTGCAAAGAAGATAATCAATATACATGGATGGGATTTGAAGTTCATGTCCAGGCCGGATGACAGGAATACAAAAGCATTTGTTATATGGATAAAAAAAGACAAACAGGATTATATATATGGATAGTGCAGGGAAGTAATGTAATGAATAAGAGAAGTTGTGTGATGGCAGCTGGCAGTATTTTGCTGGCTGCCATGATGTTATATGGATGTGGCAGAGAAAAAAGAAGTAATATTAATGTGAAACCAGAAAGGACAGTAAGTGAATTAACAAGCATGGAAGATAATAATATGACTGAAAATGAAACAAAAGAATTGTCTGTTAATACTGATACAGCTGATGAATTCAATAATGAGGACAGCCAATTTTATATAACAGAGATTACAGATGAACTGTTTGCAAAGATGCAGGGGAAATCATACAAGGACAATTGCACAGTTCCTAGAGAAAATTTAAGATATATACATGTGCTTCATAAGGACTTGAATGGAGAAGTAAAAGAGGGGGAGATGGTTGTCAATCAATTTATCGCCGAGGATGTTCTTGAGATACTAAAGGAGCTGTATAAGGCAGATTATCCGATTGAAAAAATCAGACTTATAGATGAGTATGATGCAAGTGATGAAATGTCTATGAGGGACAATAATTCTTCGTCATTTAATTTCAGATTTATATCGTATACAACAACAGTATCTAAGCATGGAAAGGGGCTTGCAGTTGATATTAACACTCTCTACAATCCATATGTCAAGATGGTTAATGGAAGTCTTAGCGTAGAACCGGCTACGGCTGTGGAGTACACGGACAGAAATAAAGATTTTATATGCAAGATAGACCATAATGACCTGTGTTATAAGTTATTTACAGAGCATGGCTTTGAATGGGGCGGAGACTGGGAAAGTGCAAAGGATTACCAGCATTTTGAAGTGCCAGATGAAGTAATTAAAGTAAATGGCTTGTAAAAATGATGTAAATATCAGTGATAATTATAAAAAGTATTTCTAATATACAATGGTAT
>ERZ1026894.1975-NODE-1975-length-11178-cov-5.473613_pt1 | contig 11178 bp, 8 predicted proteins | sample MGYA00380177_ERZ1026894 | MGnify/ENA primary metagenome ERZ1026894 (study PRJEB33269, sample SAMEA4719813) | human gut metagenome | biome: human-associated habitat; feature: organic feature; material: feces | place: Cameroon | collected 2013-10 ... | reverse complement strand
GTATATAATAAATCCAAGCTAATCAATCGTTGCTTGGATTCTATCTTCAATCAGACTACTGGCTACTCATACGAAGTGGTATTAGTGGATGATGGAAGTACTGATGATAGTGTGGAGCTTATCAAGGCTCGAACGGAAGGTAATATCATTCTATATGAACAGCAGAATGCAGGCCCTTCGGTTGCTCGCAATAAAGGTTTGGAACTGTCGCATGGTAAGTATTGTGCTTATCTTGACGCTGATGACTATTGGGAGGATGGTTTTATAGAAAAGACGGTTTCGTTTCTTGAGGAACATGATGACTGTGTGGCTGTGAATGTGGCGCAGCGTCACCTTACGATATCTGGAGAGCATGTTGCTCCAGTTTGTTATAGCGAATATTCAACCCCTTTTGTTCTTGACGATTTCTTTTCGTTTTGGGCAAATTATATGCATGTTTATACTGGAAGTGTTGTTATTATGTCTGAGGTTATAAAACAGATTGGTGGTATGCGTACTGATTTACGAATTACTGAAGACTTGGAGTTTTGGGCATTGGTTTCCACTTACGGAAGATGGGGATTCATACCAGAAATATTGTATGTCAGTGATGGTACAGAGACCATTACTAATCAGACTGAATGGCTGAAGAAAATACAGATAAGATGGAATAATGCTCCGTCTGTAGCAGATTGGGAGAAACGTATCGTAAAACGTGCAAGCCAGAATGAGGCTTATAAGAAAGCCAGAGGGCGTATTGGTCGAAATCTCGTTTACTGTCAACTGCTTTCTGACAGGACTCGTATTGCTCGACAAGAGGCTTTGAAATATGGCAATTACTTTACCAAAGATACCATTGGCAAACTGATGAATCTTGCCAAATGGTCACCAATTACTTGGTGGGGATTGTGTAAATTTTTGAAATGGAGAGAGTGGCATAGAAAATAATAAGAATCAAATGAAAGCTTACGCACTAATTGTTGGTAATTCGGCATATCATGAGGCAGCATTGGATAACGCTGTCAATGATGCTACAGCAATGGCAAATAAACTGTTAAAATTAGGGTATGTGGTAGATCTTGTAGTTGACGCTACAATAGAAAAAATGTCTGATGCAATAACAGGTCTTTCCAAAAAACTTAAGAATGTCGATATCGCCTTGTTCTATTTCTCTGGCCATGGTCTACAGATAGAAGGACATAACTATCTGACAGCCATTGATGCTAATTTTGCGGATGAAACCAGTATAAAATACCACGGAGGATTTAATGTAAGTGAAGTTATTGAGAGGTTTGAAAAGGCTAATGTGCAAACCAAAATATTGGTTCTTGACGCTTGCAGAAACAATCCTCTTAAACACCGTGGATTAAATGAAGGATTGGCACCGATATATGCTCCCAAGGGTACGATAATAGCATTCTCTACTTCTCCTGGAGAAACTGCAAGTGATGCAGGAATGGGAGGACATAGTGTATATACTGGTACTTTGTTAAGTTACATAGATGAGGAGAATATCACGATTGAAGAATGTTTTAAGCGTGTTAGAACAACTGTCTATGCTATGACTAAAGGTAAACAGCTTAGTTGGGAACATACATCATTGATTGGTGATTTCTATTTTAACGAAGGTAAGGTAAATTATTCAGATGATGTTCCTTATAGAGATGATGTTGTTTGTGATGGTAAATGGACCTCTTCAGGAACAAAAGCAGAGGCAGAAATAGAAAAATTGAAGGAGTCTAATTGGTATAAACAGAATCCTGCTTTACAAAAATTGGATAGAATGTCCATTCATGACATGGACAAGAATGTTCAATTTTTATTCGGACGAAATCTTTTGCAGGTAGCTGATGGTGATGAGTTTTTTGCAAACAAAATATTTGAGAAATTAGGAACATGGTTGGAAGATTGGATGGATGGTGAGGAGAATCATGTGCTGAATGGTATCTTGTTTGAGGTTTTCTTCAATTCAGAGGGCAAATTTAGGAAAGAACGCTTTAAGTCATCAAAGATTACAGAAATATGCAAATTAGAAAGTAATCGTTTGTATGGAAAATCTTTTGATTTTATCGAAAAGTTACTACTGCCATTTAAGCAGTTCGTCTTTTATATTCCTTCGCCTCACCCAAAGTCACTCTCTATAGAAGCTTTGTTTGAAAGCAAATCATATGATGATGATTTGGAAGGGAAAAGAACCATATATAAGTTAACTTCTTTGCAAATAAAAGGGCAGGAGATTCTTGCCATTGACATGGAAAATACATGGTACCCATCGGCAACAATGGGTGTTTATGAGTTGAAACAAAAACTCTCATATGAATTGTGTGTACCTATGAATCGGATTCATTTGACATCAAATGTTTCTATCGACGAATTGGATGATAATATTAGAATACCCCATGATGGTATAAAGGTAAAAAAGTAACGTAAGAGCACATATTTATGATGAAACCAAAGATACTTTTTATCATGCACATGCCGCCGCCTGTGCATGGTGCCTCAATGGTGGGGCAATACATACACGACTCTGAGCTTATCAATTCGTCGTTTGACTGCCATTATGTAAATCTGGCTGTGGCAACACGACTGGATGAGATTGGCAAGGGAGGATGGAATAAGGTGAAAGGAGTGTTGAAGAAGCTGATGGAGGTGAGGAAGGCGGTGAAGACTGTAAAGCCGGATCTGGTGTATATCACTCCCAATTCAGCTGGCGCACCTTTCTATAAGGATTTCATTACGGTGATGATGCTTAAGATGATGGGGCGGAAGATTGTAATGCACTTCCATAACAAGGGCGTGGCTACCAGACAGAATCGGTGGCTGGACAACTGGTTGTATCGTAGATACTTTAAGGGTGTGAAATTGATTCTGCTGGCTGATGCGCTGTATGAGGATGTAAAGAGGTATGTGAAAAGGGAGGATGTCTTTGTTTGTCCTAACGCTATACCGATGCTTACGATGGCTGAGCAGACTGTAAGACCAAGCGATAATGTGCCGCATATCCTTTGGCTCACAAATATCATGAAGACAAAGGGTATTATGGAATTTCTCTCTGCCCTGAAGATTCTTAATGATAAGGGCGTGAAGTTTCAAGCAGACTTCGTCGGTGGACTGACAAAGGAGTTGACAGGTGATGAGTTTGATGACGCTTTGTCTATGATGGGGCTTAACGGGTGTTGCACGTATTATGGACCGAAGTATGGTGAGGAGAAGTATGTGTTCTTCCGTCAGTCAGACATCTTCGTTCTTCCTTCATACACCGAGGCTTTCCCCGTCTCCATCCTTGAAGCAATGTTCTTCGGATTGCCAGTCGTGGCAAGTAATGTCGGCGGTGTGAGTGCAGAAGTGGAGGATGGAGTTAACGGTTATCTTCTTGGAGACAAGCGCCCCATAATGCTAAACACGTTCCGTCCTAGTCCGCATGAAATAGCCGACAAAATCGAAACTCTCATCACCGACTCCACCCTGCGTCAACGTATGGGCGAGGCAGGAAGAGAGAAGTTTGAGAAGGAGTTTACGCTTGAGGTGTTTGAGAAGAGAATGGCGGAGATACTATCTGACAATGTTAAATGTTGAATGTTGATTTTTATAGCGCAATGATGACTTGGATTTTTGAACATATCGTTTATCCTATACTTACTTGGCTCGGTGTGCCAAGGGATTGATATCATAATCAATAATGCGGCAATGAATAAAGCCCTATGTGCATGACTACAATAAAGATATTTTTAGCCTCTTCTTGTGAGTTGGCTTATGAGCGAATGATTATCGGTGATAAAATTCGACAAGCTGATGACAAGTGGCGAGCAAAAGGTGTAAGGCTACAGTTGATGGTATGGGAGGACTATCGACCAGAGTTTTTGGGAGTAAGAACTCAAACGGAGTATGATGAGTATCTTGTTAATGAAAGCCAAATCGTAATTGGGCTGTTCAAAAACAGATGCGGCAAATATACACAAGAGGAAATCGTGCTCGCCAAACGTAATAATTCTGAAAATCTACATGTGTTTACTCTTCCTGCTGATGATGGAGTAAACCTTGTAAGTGACTTCCTTACAAAGGAATCGATTGTTGGCATAAAATGTAGCGATATTGACCATGTTTGCTCGGAAGTGAGGAATGTTATAGAGGATTATATCACTAAGAATGAATGTGACAATGTTATGTCGGCTAATTCATCTCTTTCCACAGACCAAATATATGCTACTATAGGTGCTGATATTCCCAAACGAAGTGCAGAATTTGGTAATATGGTACGCTCGGTGAATGATGCTCTTGAAAGCGATAATATCTCCCGATGTATATTGATGGAAAAACATCAAAGGAGAATGATACCGCAATCTGACTATTATGTGGCATTGCCCCATGAGCATTGTAACCTGGATGAAGAAGAGGAAATTGTAACTGCAATAAAGGCATCTGCTGGTGATAGGGGTAAGTTGCCTGTAGCTATTTATTTGGAGAAAGAATCTCTTCTCTTGAATAATAGTCAAAAAATAAGCAATGCTTTAACCAATTTTGGCGTGTTCACCATTGAGTATGGTACCATGAATGATGTCAAAACAAATCTGTTTCTTTACCTCTATCGTAAGAGGAAGGGAAATATGATAGTCTTTGATGATTTTTCGGGCTTTGCTTATTCTGAAGGATGTGTCACTTTTGCTGGCTACATGATAGCGGCTGTCAAGAGTTTATTTCAAGATTATGAGGTGCTCAAACAATGTCAGAGATTGGACTGCGTGAGAAAACAACTTGAAAGTCTGATTCATAAGAAAGATGCAAAGAGCAGAAACGAGAAAGTTGTCTTGAATAACGAAATGGACAACTTGGTGAGATATGTCAATGAAATTCTTACTCTAAAATTTGCTTCGTTACAAACAAAAAATATTGAGACGGATATAGACGAAAGCCAACCATTGAACTTGGAATCAATAAACAATTCTATTGATATACAGGAAAAGAGCTTGTCTATATTGCATAAGAAGAAAGAGCTGATATTCGACACTTGGCTATCCACTATAATGGCACTCGTCGCTCGCTTGAATTATCTCGTGTCGGTAGGAAATATTCATGTGGATGAAATAAAATCAGTAGCCAAATCGATTTACGGGCTATTGCATAGGATTATTGCCAATGGAGTGACAATTTCTGATGAGCGTATGCAGGACATTATGCAGCTATTGCAAGCTACATACGACCAATATGGCGGAGACTATGATGAAGATGAATTCTTCCATATAGCTTTTAACTGGGCTGACAAACGTAATATCTCATCGGAATTTATAGAGACTTGTCGATTCAACTTTGCCAATGCCCTTATGCGCAATGAAGACCCTACTGCACTGCAATTATACAAGACAGTTCTCGCCAATCTGAAACAGATTGATGACCATTCGATTTCAAGTCATAGGTTTATCATCAAGGTATATACGAGCATTGCACATGTGTTCATAGAATTGGAGAGAAATGAAGATGCATGGGATGTGATCCAGCAGATGGGACATTACATTAATGAATGGAATGACCCAATAAATGTACGTTTGTTGCAAAGCTCTGATTTTTATGCAGCACAGTTACGAGCCATTCCAGAACGTTGGGATGATGGGATGCAGAATGTCATTTCTCATGCAGTGCTTATATTTAATCAATGCAGAGAACATTTGACGATAACGCCCAAGGATTATCATTATGTTTACTGTTTCTGCTATTTACCGAATGTCATATCGGCTTTTATCATTGACAGAATGGACTATATGAATGAATCAAAGAAAGGTACTCTTTTGCCGCTTGCTTTCGAAATGTTGGAGAGTCTTTTGCGTTATTCTGAAATTATAGAAGGTTACGATCCTATTGAAGGAATGACAAGTGCTTCGCAAGGTTATCACAATAGAGGCTTCTTGTATTATAAATTGAGGAGATGGAATGAAGCTATCTCAGACTATCAGAAAGCTTTGGATTCTCGTAGATTTATCTATGAGTATATGCCTCATAAAGAAAACAAACGAGTTATCGGCGAGACTCTTGTTAATATCGGTGCTGCGCAATTGGAATGGTGCAAAGAGAACCACACTATAGAAGGGCATAATCCAATAGACGCGGCAGAAGAAGCATTGAGTATTTATGAGAGCTTGTATAACAAAGACTATCCGCTTTCTGAGGTGGACATCAATAAGGCAAAACAACTGATAGCCACCTCTTATTATTATATAGGCAACTCCGAAGAAAAGCAGCTGGGGTTGGAAATAATGAAAGAGATATATGCATGGGTTATTGATCACAAAGAAAACTCTTATATGTCGAGTTTTCTGGGTAACACTGTAAGTATTTTGAAAATGGAGAATTTGATATAATATGATGATGTTTCGATTAAAAGATTTAAATATACTTGGTAGCAAGGCGGAGCTTGCCTTGCTGCCTGAGGGCAAATTGCTCATTAATACGATTAATGCTCATTCTTTTAATACGGCAAAGAAGGACAAGCTCTTTGCGGAGGCGCTGACCAATGGCGACGCTCTTATTCCTGACGGGGTGAGCATCGTGAAGGCGTGCCGATGGATTAAAGCGAAGAGCCAACCAAAGGAACGTATAGCAGGATGGGATTTGTTCGAGTTTGAAATGAACAAACTCGAACAATTAGGAATTAGAAAATTCCGTGAGCATCCGCTCACGGTAATGTTTATGGGCAGCTCGCAGAAGGTGCTTGACCTTATTGTGAAGCGGGCGGCTGAGGTTTATCCTCATCTGAAGGTGGTGACTTACTCGCCTCCTTATAAGCCGGAGTTCTCGGACGAGGACAATAAGGCTATCATTGAGGCTATCAATGCTGCAAATCCTGACCTTCTGTGGATTGGCATGACGGCACCGAAGCAGGAGAAGTGGACCTACACGCATTGGAAGGAGCTGAACATTCATTGCCACGTAGGAACAATCGGTGCTGTCTTCGACTTCTTTGCCGGAACCGTGGAGCGTGCTCCGATGTGGTGGCAGCGTCATGGACTGGAATGGCTTTATCGTCTGCTGAAGGAACCGAAGCGTATGTGGCGCCGATACATCATCGGTAACGCTCTCTTCCTCTGGAACATGACAAAGGAATAATACAGAATTGTAAGGTTGCATGACTTCCATTTATTTTCGTTTCGTACAGTTCTCTTTGGGCGTTTACGAAGGGAAAGAGTTTCTTGATGGGTCAGCATTGAAAGGCTTCGATTGGGCCGCCTTTTATGAATTTGCAAAGAAACAGACGCTTGTCGGAGTTGTCTTCGATGGTATTCAGAAGCTGCCTAAGGATGTAGCTCCTCACCTTGTATTGCTGATGCGATGGCTTGGCATGAGTCAAAAGATTAAGCAAAGCAATGAGAGGATGAACGTGGCTACGGTGGATATATATAATAAGGTGAAGGCTGCCGGATATTCTTGCTGCATATTGAAGGGGCAAGTGAATGCCGCGATGTACCCAAATCCATCAGCTCGGACACCAGGTGACGTTGACATCTGGGTGAATGCCGGGCGTGAGGAGATTCGCAAGCTTGCTCATCTGCTTGTAAATAAGGCGAACGGAAATGTGGATGACGAATGTTTTAACCACATAGGTATTAGCGTGAACGGCATTAGCGTGGAACTGCATTCTACGCCTGGCTTCATGGCTAACTTCGTTTATAACCGGAGACTGCAAAAGTGGTTGAAGCGGAATGTTGATTTGCAATGCAGCAACATAGAGGAACTGCCTAATGGTGTAGGAGCTGTCGCTGTCCCTACCCTATCGTTCAATAGCGTTTATCAACTTTATCATCTCTATCATCATTATTTCTATGAGGGTGTAGGACTGAGACAGGTAGTGGATTATTACTACGTAATTTTGAATTTGGAATTAGGAGTTTGGAATTGTCGCTTATGCGATGAAGAGTTGAAGATTTGTGAATTGGAAATTCAAAACTCGCTGAAGCATCTCGGTCTGTGGAAGTTTGCAGGAGCCGTGATGTATGTTCTGCATAAAGTGATGGGACTGTCTGAGGACAGGATGATTGCACCTATGGACATGAAGAGAGGAAGAATGCTTCTTGACGATATCCTGAATGGGGGCAACTTCGGACAGTATGACAAGCAACATGCTTGGGGACGTGACTGCTATGATAATAAAGGTTTCAAACATGGAGCATTAGGACATAACCTATTGCGTCTGTATCGTGACGTTAGCTTGTTGAGGTTTTATCCTACCGAGGCTTTAAGTGAACCAGTGTTTAGAGTTTGGCATTGGTGGTGGAGAAAGCTGTATAACGAACAATAAGGGTAAGCATAAATTAAAAACAACAAAGGCTTTACATCAGGTATGTCGGGAAAAACATTCTCGACAGACCTAATGTAAAGCCTTTGTTATTTAATGGTATTGCAGCTTACTTCTCCTCATACTCGGGACGGAGCTTGCGTACGGTCTCGGCTGCACGCCACATTTCCTTGTCGTGCATGGCCTTAAGCTCGGCGTTGAGCTTCTCGCGGTAGTCGGGCTTAGAGTTGGAGTCGATGGAAATCTGAGCCTCGTTGCCGGTCTTTACAGAGAGGTAGAGCCACTCCATGACGGGCTTGATGGCCTCGCGGAAACGTGGAGCCCAGTCGAGAGCACCGCGCTGTGCTGTGGTGGAGCAGTTGGCGTACATCCAGTCCATACCCTTCTCTGCGAAGAGCGGCATGAGGCTCTGTGTCATCTCCTCTACGGTCTCGTTGAAAGCCTCAGAGGGAGAGTGACCGTGCTCGCGGAGCACCTCGTACTGTGCCTCGAAGAGACCCTCCATAGCACCCATCAGCGAGCCGCGCTCACCGGTAAGGTCGGATGTTGCCTCGCGCTGGAATGTGGTTTTGAAGAGGTAGCCGGCTCCGATGCCGATACCGAAGGCAAGAGTCTTGTCCTCTGCCTTGCCTGATGCGTCCTGATAAACAGCGTATGAGCAGTTGAGTCCGCGTCCCTCAAGGAACATTGTGCGGAGCGATGTGCCCGAACCCTTCGGTGCCACCATGATGACATCCACGTCAGCAGGAGGAACCACGCCGGTGCGGTCGTTCCAGTTAATGGCGAAACCGTGTGAGTAATAGAGTGTCTTGCCTGCGGTAAGATACTGCTTGATTTTAGGCCATACGGCTATCTGACCTGCGTCAGAGAGGAGCATGCAGATGATGGTGCCCTTCTGGGCTGCCTCCTCGATGGAGAAAAGAGTCTCGCCCGGAACCCATCCGTCAGCCACTGCCTTGTCGTATGTCTTGCCAGGACGCTGTCCGACGATGACATTGAAGCCGTTGTCGCGGAGGTTGCCTGCCTGACCAGGACCCTGGATGCCATAACCGAGAATGGCTATTGTCTCGTTCTTAAGAACCTCACGTGCTTTCTCCAAAGAGAACTCTTTGCTGGTGACTACTGTCTCTACTACGCCACCGAAATTCATTTCTGCCATATTAGTTAACTGTTGTGCAGCCGGGGTCGTGCCGCTGTTTATTATTTATTGTTTAATTGAAGATTCTCTGCGGTTTGTTTACATTATGTACCCTGAACCAAATGCAAAGGTAATAAAATATCAGATAACACCAAACAAAAGTGTCATTCTTTCACAAATTTAACCTTACATCTGCATACTTCCTTTAGGTCTGAGGCGTCCTCTGTGGTCAGCTTCATCACCTGCACGCAGAACTCGCCCTCTCCGCCTTCGTCCACAAAGAGATGGAGCTTGTCGCCGCAATGCGACTCTGCCACGTAGGCGATGTCGAAGCGCTGCAGGCGGTTGTGACTATAGAAGTCGAGGTCCCAGAGGTCGAGAATATGCTCAATATACTTGACGCTGTTGATGTGTCCGTTGACGTCCACGTCGCTGTAGTAGGTATCGACAATACGCTGGCAGCGTGCTTCCTTCGAGAGCTTCACACGCTGGAAAGGCTGTATGGGGCACGGCTTGTCGGTCTCGATATACTTGGTGATGAGTCCGTCACGCTCGGCAAGGATGTCCACCGGCTGGCGCGTGTCAGTATCGATCATCGCCCAGATGCTTCGTCCGTAGCCGAGACATTCGCCATCGGTGTCGCGGATGGTATAGTTGCGGCTGGTGAAGAAGCGCATGACGCCTTCCACCCATGTGTCGACGGTAATGTGGTCGTAAGCCTTCGGCATCTTCTCCATCTCCATCACGAAGCGTGAGAGCACCCATGTCTTGTGCACGGTGTTGAGATAGTCCATGCCATATCCACGCTCGTTGCTATGGAAGTCGGCTGCATTGAGAAGATGATTGCCGAGGTGGCCGAGGAAGATGCGGTTAGAGAAATCGCAATGGAACGGCTCGACGAGGAAATCATAACTTCCAACTTTGCTTAATAGATTCATAGTGTTACTTGAGTTTTGGGGTTCTGCTTATGTTTTTTTCAATTAGATGTCCTTGTTCTTATGGAGGAATTCGGCAAGCGGCTCTTCCGTGCTTCGCGTCACAGCCACTCTGCCCGAACGCGAGTACTGGAGCAGACAGCCGAAAGCATGGAGCTTGTTGTAAAGATCCTGCACGTCGTCAGTCAGTCCTGCCACCTGCACAGTGGTGTACGTGGGATTGACCTCCAGCATACGCGCTCCGCTGCGTCTTATCACGCGCGACACCTCCGGATTAGCCATAAGAGCCGGCGTGGCAATCTTATAGATGGCTATCTCATGGATGAAGAGTTCGGAGTCAAGATAATAGTCGGCCTTCACCACGTCTATCTTGCGCTCGATGAGCTTCGTGATTTTCTTTATCTCCTCCTCGTAGCTCCATGCGGTGATGGTGTACTTGTGGATGCCGGATACGCTGAACGCGGAGGCATTGATGCTTTCTATGTTGACCTGCTGTCTGGTGAAGACCGCTGACACCTGACTGAGGATGCCCGGCACGTTCTCGGAATAGACAAGCAGGGTGTAGAGTTTCTTTTCCACTTTCTTTAATGTGTTAAGTTTGACATTTCCCTATAGATTCACTTCGAGCAGCATCTCGTCCACGCTCTTTCCCGGAGGTGTCATCGGCAGCACGTTGTCTTCCTCCTTCACGGCACACTCGAGGATGAACGGTCCGGGGGTGGTGAGCATTCGCTCCACCTCACGCTTCAGATCGTCGCGCGTTATGGCGACGCCGTAATTGATGGCGTAGCCGTCGGCTATGGTGCGATAGTCAGGATTGAGCATTCGTGTGAACGACTTGCGCT
>ERZ1026894.1964-NODE-1964-length-11237-cov-34.136380_pt1 | contig 11237 bp, 8 predicted proteins | sample MGYA00380177_ERZ1026894 | MGnify/ENA primary metagenome ERZ1026894 (study PRJEB33269, sample SAMEA4719813) | human gut metagenome | biome: human-associated habitat; feature: organic feature; material: feces | place: Cameroon | collected 2013-10 ... | reverse complement strand
TCTGGTCTCGTGGGCTCGGAGATGTGTATAAGAGACAGCTTTTAGAGAGGATGAAAAAGATAAGAAAATTTATTTTCCGATTTTTTGTCACGATGTTGATAATCCGAATAATAAGTTGGGAATTGATTCAGAATCTACAGGAACCAGAGCTCTTTATATAAATTTGCTATATTATTATGAGAATTTAAAATCTGGTGGAGTTCTTATTTTAGACGAATTCGATATTAATCTTCATCCGGATATTTTACCGTATTTGATAAATCTTTTTATTAAACGTGAGTCAAATCCAAATAATGCTCAGATGATATTTACTAGTTTAAATCCGGACATTCTAAATATACTCACTAAATACAGAACTTATTTATTTGAAAAAGAGAATGGAGAAAGTTTCTGTTATAGACTTGATGAACCAGAAACAAATATTTTGAGAAATGACAGATCTATTTCTGCTCCTTATAAACGACATTTATTAGGAGGGTATCCTAAAATTGAATCATAAAAATTCAAAGAAAGATAAGAGACTTGCAAACTTTCCAAAAGAAAGTGTAGAAACTTCATATAAGACAATTAAAGGTTTAATATCATTTAATTTTAAATACTTAGATTCTGAACAGGGACAAAGATTTTCAGAGCTTACAGTTGAACAATTTTCTAAAATAATTGAAAAACTAAAATGGTACTCAAATGAGAATAGAATACATTGGGAAAATGAACGAATTGGAAATAAAGATGGAAATGTATTAGAAATTTATGAAGATTTTCCATCGAAATCCGAATTCCATCATCCTAATCATGTTCCTGCTGGTGTAAAATGGGCTCGCTTTAGACTAGAGGGAGATCAACGACTTATAGGTTTTATGATAGATAAAACTGATGTTTCTAAGTTTAATTTAAGTCCGGATGTGTTCTATATTGTTTTTTTGGATCTCTTTCATAAATTTTATATTTCAAAAAAATGAGCACTCTTAATGCAGATTTTGTTATAAGGTTGTAGCATACCATAGGGCAGTGTGTTCATTTAGAAAAATTTATAAATCAAAAATGAATTGAATCGCCTTCTGTTATTTGACCTATTACTAAGTAAGCATCAGATGATTCTTGTGCATATTTTAAAAGCTTATCTATATCCTCCACATCTTTAAAAGAATTTTTACTATCTAGCCCTAAATTCGAGTTTTTAATCTAAGCGATGATTTCAGCCTGCATTGAAGAACGTAGGCTGAAATTGCAAAGCAATAGTGACGGAATATGCCGTGCATTGAGCGGGCCTGATGATATTCGAGAAAGAAGTTCTGTTTCAGGACTCCCCAGTCAGACTCAATGATGTTCCGTTTTCTTAGAAGGCGCCATTGCCCGTTTGAGACAATCCTGTTCATGTTCCGTCTGGCTGCGGCGCAGATAAAGCGGCCGGACTCTGCAAGCCTGGCAAGCTCCCCGCATTTTTTCAGATATCCGGCATCACAGTAAAACCAGCCTTTCATGTTTTCAGTGACCTTCTCAACCATTTTGCTGTCATTTATATTCCCGCTTGTGAAAACGACTGACTCCAAGACGCCTTTCTCAGAGCAGACTCCATGAGGCTTGAATCCGTAGAATAAAATCCCAATGTACAAAATCTTCTCGTTTTGTGTTATAATTTCCATGTAGTGCCTCCACTTTGTATGAGGTAATGCCCATACTGTTATTTTTATCATTAACATTTTGACGCTAAATCCACGTTTTTACAAACTGGATGGCACTACATATTGTCTATAGTCTTTTGCGGCGTTATGCTTTCTGACGAAACTTTGCTTGTCATGTTGCCAAGACCTATATCATCAAAGCCAAAACTCTGTGAGTAGTTTGATTTAAACTCCGGCACTGATGACTGGTACGGATTATATGTAGTCTCGCCGTCAACTTTTATCAGCTGATACAGATTGTCATAGCTGTAAGTCTGTTTTGTCTTGTAATTTCTGCTCAATCCATCAAGACAGTCGTTTTCATACCCCAGCACATTTCCAACGGCATTAAAACTGTACGAGATATTCTGGTAACTCTGCCCCCATTTGTTCTCAGTCTTTATGGTATCAAGCCAGCGACGGGCAGGGTCGTAATTATATTCTGTAAATGTTCCATTGTCGTAATCTATGCGCGTTCTTTGTCCGTACTGGTATAATTTCCTTTTCTAGCGGTTCCCTGCCTAAAGGCAGGTCGCGCTTTCCGTGGTTCCGCGACTTACGCGCTCCATTGCTTCGCAACGCTTCGCGCCACTACAATCGCTAACCGAAAGTACAAAAATTAAAAGTTTAGTCAACCAGCATTTCTTTTATAACTCTTTTTACCTCTGAAACTTCTTTTTTTGTTATTTTTCCCAAATGTTTTACAAGCCGGATTCCATCAACTGTTCTTATCTGATCCAAGACTATCCAACCTTGCTTTCCGTCAAATTTTACTGGAATTCTTGTTGGATATGAGTGAGATTTTGTCGTCATTGGAGCAACAATGATTGTATCAATGTTATGGTTCATCTCATCTGGCGAAATAACAAGGCATGGGCGCGTCTTCTTTATTTCATGCCCTACGGTCGGGTCAAGGTTCACAAGATAGACATTATACTGATTTACTACCATTCCCATTCAAAATCTCCTGATTCAGGAATTTCTTTCAAAACATCCTCTTTGTTTTCGTGCATAGAACAAAAGGCCTCTGCCCAATCAGCACGGGGAATATCTTTCACAGGAGTAAGAAGAATGCCTTTCTCGGTAACTTCCATATCCATTTTATCTTTGACGAGAAACTTGTCCAATACAAGCTTAGGGAACCGTATTCCCCTAGAATTTCCGATAGGAACTACAGGAACTAACATTGTATGCCTCCTTATAATGTAATTATTATGTAATAACATCATTCTGTCAAGAATTATATTTGAACAAAGTAACTTTCTATATCAGGTTCGCCCCGACGCTTCCGCTCAGCCCCACAGTAACACTTGTATTCCAGTCCAGGGAGCTCGCTGAAAGTCCTTTGTACGGAGTTTTATGATTATTGTTATCTTAAATAGCCTAAACTTCGATTTTTATAGTTTAATGTCATTATCGGACTTGACACGATAATCTTTTGAAGTTTTTTTCTACCCAAATCTCGCCGTTTTGAAACTGACATAGTTTTATTCTATTTTCGAAGCCTGTAAAAATAATTGAAGTTATGACTAGTGTTTATTTTTATTTTGCTTTTTCCATTGAGCTAGAACTAATTTTTTCATCTCTAAAGAACCTGTTCTTTCTGTTGTGATTTCTGCTAGTTCTAATGATTTTTTATCTAATATGGCTCCGTATTCTATTAATAGCGGAAATATTGTAAGTAAATTTTCTTTTATACATAAATTTATTGGTGACATACCATGTTTTTTATAGTAATGCAGATAGTTCCAATTTGTTGCTATTAATAGTACATGGTCATTTCTTCCCCCCATCATATTAGGGTCTGCTCCAGCTTTTAGTAAAATTTCACAAGCTGAGTAAATTTCGCTTTCTGAAGGTAAATTTATTATCCCATTTTTATCTTTGTAAAAGTCAAGTAATTTTTTTCTTGGATTTTTGTCTGCTATAACATTTCTGTCCATATATCGTGCAACATAAGGTCTTTTTTTTACATTTGCGCCATAAAGAATGAATAGTTCTGCTAATTTTGTGTTTACTATGCAGCGAGGATCCCACAAAGGATTTGTATCTATCCATTTGAATTGCCCTGCTTTTTTATCGGGACTTGCTCCTTCTTTTAGTAGTTCCTCGACTTTATTATAACTTTCATTAGGATCTGTTGTTAATAATGCCATTTGCATTCTATATTCTAAAGAATTTTCCTTTATTTTTATTAATTTATTGCTAAACCCAAACGTAGGCATTGGGCTTCTTTGCATATTGACATTTCCTAATACTACAAACAGTATAATAACTAGTATTACAATTTCATGTATTTTCATTCTTTCCTCATGTTATTCAAATAAAATATTTACAGTTTTTTCATTTTGAGTTGCTGTAATAAAAGAGTTGTCAGTTCTTTTATTTGATAAGAATTCTGTATTTTTGCCATTTGCAGCATCGCAATAAGCTTTTGCGTCATTCTCATTTCTAAAGACTAAAGTGGCAGATAGTGTTAGTTCTGATGGTGTTTTCTTTCCTGGAACAAAACCGTTTGTCCAGTACTGTCCGTCAACGCTTCTGCTTATAATATCGCCATTTTTGTCACTCAACGTGAATGATACAGATTCTAGAATAGTATCATCAGCTCTTCCATTTCTATCATAGGCTCCAACCTCTGCTCCTGTGTGCCATCCTCCATTGAAAACCATATTGTAGTCGCCTTTCCAAAGCCAGATTGAAGATGTTTCTCCATTTGAATCTGAAAAGTCCGTTCTTACTGAATCAATGTTGCAAACAAAATTGTTGCTAGTGAAAGTCTCGTATATATTATAGTATCCACCTAGTCTCTGTGGCTGAGTGTTATCAAAGTAAAGAAAACCATCACCCTGTTTAGGAAGCATTTTGTATCCTGTATATATTGCAGAAATAACAATTGCAGCGGCTACAGGATTTTTCCCGTTTGGATCAACATACTTAATTGGGTTGTTGTTTGAGTAGTTGAACAGACTTTGGGAGAATGGATTGTAAATTCCTCCACTCGGTAATTTAGATATATCCTTTCCAGCACTTGGAATATACTCACCCAGTGCCGGGTCAGTAGAAATCCACCTTGAGTACCTCGGGTCTAAGTACCTAGCTCCATAATAGTACAGACCTGTCTCCTCGTCAATTTCCTTGCCTGTAAATTTATACGGAAGATATTCCAGCCCTGTGTTCTGTGTCTTCTCAACCCAGGTCTCGCCATAAGGGGTGTATTCTATTCTCTGATACTCGTCGCCTTTGTAGTCAGAAATGAGCGACGCAGAACTAAGGTGGTCAGAGTGGTAATAATATTGTTTGTAATACTCCTCTTGGTAAGTTGGGTTCGTACCGCTGTTGAGTTTTGTGACAATGCGAGTCTCGCCCAAATATATGTTCTTTGCGGTCTGCCCCACCGTAGACATTGTTGCCGCTGTCTGTATGGTGCGTCCACATCTTGTTAAAGTAGAGCGTCTCGCTGCTGGCAGTGTACTTGTTGCTTCTCTGTCCGTCCTGTCCGTAGACGTAGGCGGTATTATAGTTCGCGTCAACGCTTGAAACTAATTGGTTCCTTTCATTCCAAGCGTAGGTGCGTTTGTATTTACTTCTGTTTGCTTTTCCGCTTTCGCCTTTATCATCCTCTTTAAATAATCCCCATCCATAATCTGTGGAATACACATTGTCAGCTTCCTGTGTTATTTTATGATAAGTAACGGTTTCATCAGAGCCGTCAAACGCTCCGTCCTGCTCGCATACGATGTTTCCGTTAGCGTCGTACTTATAATAACGTTCGCCTGCATGAACAAGCCTATGGGCAAAGTTTTCGTCATATACATACTTGAAACTGTAGTTCAGATTATCACCGATAGTCTTCTGAGGCGTTATGCTTTCTAACGAAACTTTGCTTGTCATGTTTCCAAGTCCAATACTATCAAAAGTAAAGGTTTGTGTATAGTTAGACTTGAACTCCGGCACGCTGGACTGGTATGGGTTGTAGGTTGTCTCGCCGTCCGCCTTTATCAGCTGGTAGAGATTGTCATAGCTGTAGGTCTGCTTTGTCCTGTAGTTTCCAGAGGCTTCCTGCAGGCAGTCATTCTCATATCCAAGCACATTGCCAACTGCGTCAAAGCTGTAGGCGATGTTCTGGTATGCCTGCCCCCATTTGTTTTCAGTCTTTATCGTGTCAAGCCATCGGCGGGCGGGGTCGTAATTATATTCCGTGAATGTTCCGTTGCCGTAGTCTATGCGCGTTCTTTGTCCGTACTGGTCGTAGAGGATGTTTGTCACATAGTTGAATTCGTTTCCATAATTAGAGCCTGTTACAGAAATTACCTGACCGCCGTTGTCGTAGCCGTAGGTTACTTTCTCGCCGTCGGGGTAGGCTATCCACTGCATTCTGCCGAGGTAGTCGCTTCTGTATTCCATTACGGCGGTCTCTGTAGGATTGCTGCCGTTCAGGTGTGTTGCCAGTGTTCTGGTTTCTTTTATAACTTCGCCAAGCTTTCCATACTCGTATTCAAGAGTACCGCTTGCGTCTGTTACAGAAAGAATTTTCCCCGCCGCTCCGTGAGTGTCGTCAGCTCCACCGTAAGTGTAAACAGTATCTTCTGTGTCTGGGTAGTCTATTCGGACAAGGCGGTTAAGACCATCGTACTCGTAGATGATTTGTTTGTTGTTCTCGTGCAAAACGCTGCTGCTTTCGCGCACGAGGCTGGAGCACTCATCGTATATTTATCTTAATTACGAATTAAAAAAACAATATAACCAATAGGAATTATAATAGCCAAAACAATAAATGGCATTGTTATTAGATATTTTTTTATGAAGGTTTCATATGCTATCTGATATAAAATATAGTTTTCATCTTTTGTTTCTTCTATTTTTTTATCCAAATATGGCATTACATTTGTATATCTTGGATACCACCTCTCTCTAACGTTGAACATATTAATTTCACCTATGTGTTTTAATGTTTCAAAATCTTTTATATTGTCTAAATAGTCAATAAAAATTTTACGTTCCTTACTAAACTGAATATCAGCTTTTTTGAATGCCCTGTAAAAACAAACGAAAGAAATAGTACATATAATAAATACAATTAAGCATATCATAATTACTCCTTGTTTTAATATTCATAGTCATAGTTCGACAATATTTTATCAGTAAAATATTCTTTTACAGATTTTTCCAATTGATTAAGTTTACTGCCAACAGTAACTAAAGTGCTGTTTAACGATGTTGCTTTTGTTTGAGTTGAATTGTATCTGACATGACCTTCTCCTGCAGTAGCAGATGCACCAATGCCAAATTTGATACCAGCTCCAGTATTACCTCCTGTTCCAGAAGATTTTGCTCCGCTTATAGAAATATCTAAGTCTTTAGTATCTATATCTACAGTTAAATCACCGCCGATTGAAACCCCTACATCTGCTGACCCACCTATTGTCATTGTTCTGGTTTGTCCAGATTCAACACCAGAAGAAAAAATATCTAGTGATATAGATATTCCAACAGATGCATCTGCACTAAATTCTGCACCGATACTCTCAGATGTATAAACTCCAAAAGTAATGCCTTTTTCTTTAGAATAACCAACAGAAAATCCAGCAGAAGCAGAGCCTCCCACACCAGCACCAGCTGCACCAAATAATCCAATGTTTAGTACCCATTTTCCATCCGGGTCAGTGTATCTGATTGGGTTGTTCCCAGCATAGTGGTACAGTTGCAAATTCACTGTGTTATAAATCCCGCCCATGCCAGGAAGACTTTCAACATCCTTTGAATTTCCATTTCCAGCACCTGGAATGTATTCTCCTAAAGCCGGGTCTGTGCTTATCCACTGGCTTGTTCTTGGATTTAAATAGCGCGCGCCATAATAATAAAGCCCTGTTTCTTCATCGAGTTCCTTGCCTGTGAACCTGTACGGCATATATTCAAGCCCGGTGTTGCTTGTCTTCTCGACCCAGGTCTCGCCATAAGGGGTATATTCTATACGCTGGTACTCGTCGCCCTTGTAGTCAGAAATCAAACTTGCGCTTCCCAAATGGTCAGAGTGGTAGTAGTACTGCTTGTAATACTCCTCATGGTAAGTCGGATTCTCACCGCTGTTCAGCTTTGTGACAATCCTTGTTTCACCTAAATAAATATTTTTAGCAGTCTGTCCGCCGTAGACATTATTACCACTGTCTGTGTGGTGCGTCCACATTTTGTTAAAGTACAGCGTCTCTGAATTCTGCGTATACTTGTTGCTCCGCTGCCCGTCCTGTCCGTAGATGTAGGCTGTGCTGTAATTATCGTCCACGCTTGAAACTAATTGGTTGCGCTCGTTCCATTTGTAGGTTCTCTTGTATTTTGCTCTGCCTGCTTTTCCGCTTCCGCCTTTCTCGTCATCCTTGAACAAGCCCCAGCCGTAGTCGGTGGAGTAAACATTTTCTGATTCCTGCGTAATCTTGTGGTAAACTGTTTCCTCGTCATTTCCGCTCTCAAAGTCGCCATCCTGTTCGCAGATGATGTTACCGTTCGCGTCATATTTGTAGTAGTGATCCCCGGCATTTATAAGTCTATGTGCGTAATTTTCGTCATAATTGTAAGCAAAACTGTAATTCAAATTATCGCCTATACTTTTATTCGGTGTTACGCTTTCTGACGAAACTTTGCTTGTCATATTGCCAAGTCCAATATTATCAAAAGAAAAGGTTTGTGTATAGTCCGACTTGAACTCCGGCACAGAAGAATGGTAAGGATTGTAAGTCGTTTCTCCCTCAACCTTTATAAGCTGATACAGGTTGTCGTAGCTGTAAGTCTGCTTGGTCTTGTAGTTGCCTGTCACGGAGTCAAGACAGTCGTTTTCATACCCCAGCATATTTCCAACGGCATCAAAACTATATGAGATGTTCTGGTATGCCTGCTCCCACTTGTTCTGGGTCTTGATTGTATCAAGCCAGCGGCGCGCAGGGTCATAATTATATTCCGTGAACGTTCCGTTGCCGTAGTCTATGCGCGTTCTTTGTCCGTATTGGTCGTAGAGGATGTTTGTTACATAATTGAATTCATGTCCGTAATGTTTGCCTCTGACGCTCACGACCTGTCCGCCATTGTCGTAGCCGTAGACAATTTGCTCGCCGTCAGGGTATACAATCCACTGCATACGTCCAAGATAGTCAGAGCGGTATTCCATAACAGCAGTTTCTGTCGGATTGTTGCCGTTCAAATGCGTTGCCAGTGTTCTGGTTTCTTTTATAACTTCGCTAAGCTTTCCGTATTCATATTCTATTGTTCCGCTTGCGTCTGTTACAGACAGAATCCTGTTTGCCGCGCCATGCGTGTCATCCGCGCCTCCGTAGGTATAAACAGTATCTTCCGTGTCGGGGTAGTCGATTTTCACAAGCCGGTTCAGGCCGTCATATTCATATACAATCTGTTTGTTGTTTTCGCGCAGGACACTGTTGTTCTCACGGACAAGATTAGAACATTCATCATAGAAGAATTCCTGCCGTCCTGAGTCCTTGCTTTCAAGGGCGGTTCTGCGGCCGAGCATATCGTATTCCGCCGTTATCGGGTGTCCTTTCGCGTCAAAGGCTTTGAGCATTTCGCCCATAGCATTATAGCGGTATGTAACTTCCGTAAGCTGTTTTCCGTCCTTATCATTTTTCGCCACTCGGACGATGTTTCCGCGGCTGTCGGTTTCCTGCACAGACACATTTCCGAGCGGGTCTTCCGTTTCCGCTAAGAGACGGTTTTCTTCTATATAAAAGTCTGTTGTCTGTACAGATCCGTCGGGCAGGGTAGTCTTAATTTGTCTGTCCTTCTCGTCGTATTCGTAAGCGGTAAAAAGACTTGTCATTCTTGGCTCGGATTCAAGAAGCGTCTGAATGTCTCCCTGTATGAATTCCGTCATACCTTCCTTTACAGTTCTTCCTTTTTTGTCATATTCCACGGCTCCACTTGCGTTCCATCCTTCAACGCCGTTTACAAAGCCGGTCTTTGCGGTTCGGACGGCTCGACCAAGACCGTCAATCTGTAATACGGTCTGAATTATGCTGTCATCGTCCGCGTCAAAGGTTACCTTGTTGTTTGTTACAGCATACCATAATTCATGATGTCCAAAAGAATCATTGTTTGGCGTTTTGTATTCGTAGCTTACAGCAGCCGTTGTCCCTGTGTCATAACTTGTCCGAATTTCTTTTATTCTCTGCCAGCCATCATATTCATAGCTTAGTTTGTTTCCGCTGCAGTCTGTCTCAGATTTTTTTGTCTGTGTCGGCACATCATAATCAATGAAGCTTGTATATGTGTCAGTTCCGGCTCCGCTTTGCGAGACTTCATTGACGAACATATTTTCGTCTTTGTCGTAAGTATAGGCCAAGTTTGCGCCGCGGCTGTCGGTTACGGACTTTATGTTGCCATAGCTGTCATATTTCAATGTATGCACGGAATAATTATAGGTATCAAAATACTGTCTCAGCTCCGTGAGCCGCCCCCTGCCGTCGTAATCACCCGACCTGTGACGCAACAGATTTCCATTTGAATCATAAACCCGGATGTCAACAGGCAGACCTATTATGTATCTTTCCGTGTCCGTGTTGTCGTAAATAACCTGCGCGGAAAGGCTTTCCCCACCGCCAAAGTCCTGTTTTATTTCTATGCAGTTTCCGAAGCCGTCGTACTCATAGCTTGTTGCCGTGTATATAAAACTGTCCTTTCCGCTTGCCTTCTCGAATGTCCAGCTTTTTTCACTCGAAGGGAGGGCTACAGGGAAATCGCACAAAGTCGTTTCAGCTTTACTCAGAAGCTCGCCATCAGCAGTGTACATACAGCTTTGCCTGATACTTCCTTTTGCGTAGTATTCCTCTGTGTTATATTCATCCACTTGATATGTGCCGTCGGCATTCGTTGTCTTTACGATTCTAAATCCGTAGAATTCTTTTTTCTGTCTATCATAATAGCCATCTTTATATTCATAAACAGTAGTTACAGAATGATTTCCGTGTTTTATCTCAGGAACAGTTTCGTTACAACCATCATTCATTGTAACTTTGCTTAGAACATATTTAAAGTTTGGATTCCTTGGTGTTCCATATTGCTCTGCATATTCCAGCCGGACATTTCCTCCTTGAGGCAGATTAATTCCTGTAAGCTGTCCATACCGACCGCTAATATTGCGTTTCCAGTATGTTCCAAAGCCGGGAATCCGAAGGACATGGTCTGCAAGACCGTCGCCGTCCAGGTCCGTCATCCTCACAGAGGCGCCGCTGACTGTTGTGGACGCATTGGCTCCGGCACCTCCGGAAACAGTGATGTTTATTGTGCCGATGTAGAAAGGGGGCAGGGGAATGAGGATGTCTATTCCGATGTTCAGGTTCGCCCCGACGCTTCCGCTCAGCCCCACAGTAACACTTGTATTCCAGTCCAGGGAGTTGGAAAAGTTCTCCGCATTAAAACCAAATGGATTAATAGACACACTTCTTAAGCCTTCACTTGCGGCGACTCCAATTACCGGAATATCTTTTATCAGACCTAAATCAAATCCATTGCTGTCGGCCTGCGCCAGGAACTTCTCAAGATTGTCCTTTACGTAGTTTTTCCAGCCAGGCA
>ERZ1026894.1962-NODE-1962-length-11251-cov-3.960700_pt1 | contig 11251 bp, 8 predicted proteins | sample MGYA00380177_ERZ1026894 | MGnify/ENA primary metagenome ERZ1026894 (study PRJEB33269, sample SAMEA4719813) | human gut metagenome | biome: human-associated habitat; feature: organic feature; material: feces | place: Cameroon | collected 2013-10 ... | reverse complement strand
CAGATTATATCAAACTTCCCAAACCGTGTAAAGACTTGCATGAAAACTCCCTTTCTGTATACTATATATTGTGTCAAAAGCAAATGAAATAACTAAGGAAGGAACTATGTTTTATGAATACACATCACATTATCATCACCGGAGCATCCCGCGGTATCGGTCAGGCGATTGCTCTGTTATACGCCTCTATGGGCTGGAATATCTCTATCTGCTGCCGCCATAAAAGCCCGGATATGGAACATACAAAAGCACAGATTACGGCGGCCGGCGGCCAGTATTTCGCATTTTACGGCGATATGGGAAACCCGGAGGATGCCGAAGCTTTTGTGACAAAATCCGTACAGACCTTCGGCATTCCGGAAATCTTTGTTAACAATGCGGGAATCTCCCATATCGGTCTGCTTCAGGATATGACTCCACAGCAATGGGATGACCTTCTGCACACCAATCTTTCCTCTGTCTTTTACACAAGCCGTATTATCATTCCTTATTTTCTGCAGGAAAAGCAGGGCAGGATCATCAATATCTCCTCCGTATGGGGCAATGTAGGTGCTTCTACAGAGGCGGCCTACTCTGCTTCCAAGGGCGGGATCAATGCTCTGACAAAGGCTTTGGCCAAGGAACTGGCTCCCAGTGGGATCCCGGTTAATGCAATTGCGTGCGGTATGATCAACACCTCTATGAACGCCTTTCTCGATCCGGATGAACTGTCTGCCCTGACTGAGGAAATCCCGGCCGGCCGCGCCGGTACTCCGGAAGAGGCTGCCGCACTGGTCCGTCAGGTTGCAGAAGCCCCGGAATATATGACCGGCCAGATCATCACTCTGGACGGAGGATGGATCTGACCGGAAGGTGTCTGTTTATTTCTCGTAGAACTCTTTCGTCTGGATGATCTCTGCCGGCACATCTACATGATCCTTTTCCCATACACGGAATTTCAGATCATATTCCCGGAGCTTTTTACCCTTTTCCCGTTCATAGCGGGCCATCGCATTCTGGAATACCGGCTGCGCCTCCAGATTCTGGCGAAGCTCCAATGCAAACGGACAATATGTCGCCAGAATCTCTCTTACCGGCTTGCTGAGAAGCATGCCTCCCTGTGATTCATGCAAAATCCAATTGCTGTAATCTGCCGCAAAAATCTCTCTGCTGTTATTTCGATGCTTCTGAATCTGAAGCTTTAATTTTTCCTTGCGGTCATCGGACAATTCACGATTCTTACGATAAAACTGCAGAAAATCAGAATATTCACTGGTCAGGGATTTGTACTGGATATTGTTCCAATAAACACCCTGCATGGTACGGCAAAGCTCCCAGCGGAATGCTCCGGTCAGATGTACTACTGATTTGTCCAGATCTCCCTCCAAAAAGACAGGAAGCAAAAGACGTCCCGGTGTATTTCGTTTTCTGCCACTGAGTTCCTGCCACATAATGTCCTTGGAACCAACCGTCGGCAAAAGGATCACATCAGGACATACCTCCTGCTGGATAAACTCCTTTTTGATACCCGGCACTTCCTTCCGAAACAGCACTTCCCGGTAAAATGCCGAAAAATCAATACGGCGCAGTCTGTTGAATGCCGCACAGATCTTCTCCTTGGACAGAAAATTCTTTTCCAGTGCCGTACATCCCTCGGTATACAAAAACGGTACAAAAGATACGATCTGCCCACTGACCAGACGGTGTGTAATACGGAACATATTTATTACTTCAAAATGCAGCTTCTGCTCCGAATCCTTCAACAACCCGTCCCGTTGCTGCGATGTAATCTCTTTATTTTTAACCTTGTCCCGGAGGTTCTCCTCGTAATCCAGATCAAATTCATTTTTTGACGGCATTTTTTCACCATTCATAATGGCCTGAAGCCACTCCTTCATATCATATACCTGACAGCCGTTCTGATGGATTCCGCCATTGTCCAGAGACAGCAGATCCTCGATGAGATCCTCTCTCAGCAGGCGTTCACTCAAAAAGCCGTACCGCAGGAACAGATCCACCTCAACAGGAGTATCTTCCTTGGAATAAAAATCCTTCAAAAAAACCTTCTCGTAGATCGGATAATATGCTTTCATTAATGAACGGCGCAGATTTCTCACCTCATCCGATGAGCTTTCCTTGTCCTCCAGCGCTTCAAACTGTCCTACAAGGGTTTCAAAGTGCTCCGCTTCCTCCGCCTCGATCTCACCAAAAGCAAGAATGGTTCCCAGAGTATCCACAAGCTCTGCCGCATCAATATCCGATGTCTCCACCAGCGCAAGGGTATCCCCTGCCACATCCAGTGCATTTCCTGTGCTGCGGCCGGGATTCAGCAAATTAAAATACGTTTCTTCCATTGCCGCCCTGTCAATGGCACTCTCTACATCTGCCCGCTTCATCAAAACGCCTTCCAGCACATTGATCCGGTCGATCACCTCATCCAGTTCTGACATAACCTCCCCGGCATCCTGGTCTGCTCTCTGCAGGATCAACGCAAATCCGGCAACAGAGGCGTAAAGATTCCTGCCATCCAGGATCAGATGACGCATCATCAGCTCCAGATACTCCGCCAGGGACTTGCTGTAGTCATGAAGCTGATGCAGCAGATCCACCTGCTCCCGTACATGATAAAGACAGATTTCTGCAGAGCTGCCGTAAAATGCTTTTTGTACATCCATAGGAACCTTGGCACACGCCTGGTAATAATGAACCTTATCCAATGAAAGCATCTGCGGTTCATCAAAAGGATGCAGCTTTTCCAGTGCCGGAAGCTCCTGAAAATATGCACCGGTCTCCTTTGATATTTTCTGACACTTTCGGTACACTCTGTCAACCAGTTCATATGCTCCCTGTGCAGACTCCTGCAGCTCTTCATATGCCGCTTCCTGCTCTGCCAGAGAGCGATGAAGCCCTGATACCATCAGAGCCACATAGTCCTTGTTGATCTGCATGATCTTACGGATATCACTCATTGCACCGGAAGATGGAAATACATAGATCACTGCGTTAGTCTGTGCCGTATATGTTACACTATGGGCTCCTCTGTTGAGATCGCGTACCCCAAGAAAGCATCCCGATCCAACTACCAGATTGATGCCGTAACCGTGTACCCGTATCCTGCCCTTAACTACCATTGCAATAGAATCAAGAAACTCTCCCGCTTCGTATATATCTGTCCCCTTAAGGATCTGATTAATACTGCCCTTTTTCAACTCTGCTTTCACTACTTCTCCCCCTTTGTATCCGAACATTCAGAATATACATTTATTTTACCAAAATCTACGCCAGAAATAAAGAAAAAAGTGGCATTTCGTCCACTTTTCCAACTAACTAAAAATATCTATATATTTATTATAAAAACCGTGCATTCTGCGTTGTACACATCTCTGCGGACGTTACCGGTACAGTTAGCTCGGCTCCGGCAACCTCACGGCACACGGGAGGGCTCACTTAGTGCTGCTAGGTTCCCCTCCTGACACGGTTCATGAGTTCCCATTGCGCGAGACCAAAACGTCAACACCACTTATACCGGGCAGCTCCACAATCAATGCGTCCGAAGCAGAACATCACCCCTGCTGTAGCGGATTGCAGGTACAGGGCACCGCTATCTCCCCGGCTAGCACGGAAGCTTTATGACATACTTTATATTTCACACAATATACTAGGTAAGGCTCATTATATCCTCTCCCACAGGATATTGTCAAGATATATTTCCTTGTTATTTTTCCCTGCCCATGCTAAACTAATCAGCAGACAAAAACAAAAGGAGGTATGATACCATGCGACCGGAATATGAGACAAAACGCCTTCTTCTCAGCGTCAGTCATCCTGACAAGGCCGCCAGCATCCTGACATTCTATGAAAATAACCGTGATTTTCTGGAGCCATACGAGCCCTCCAAAAGACCCGGTTTTTATACATTGGAATTCCAGCGTTCAAACCTCACTTTTGAATATAATTCCTTCGTGAAATCCCGCTATCTGCGCATGTGGCTTTACGACAAACAGCAGCCGGAGATTCCCGTGGGCACTGTCTGTTTCAGTAATTTTCTCCGGGGTGCTTTTTCCAGTTGTATGATCGGATATAAAACAGACAAAGACCATCTCCGCAAAGGCTATATGATGGAGGCTCTCTCCTTTCTGATTCCTCTGGTATGCCGTGAATATCGTTTTCACCGTATCGAAGCATATGTTATGCCGGATAATCTCCCTTCCATCGCTCTTCTGGAGCAGCTGACCTTCCACCGGGAGGGATTGCTTCATGACTTTGCCCAGATCAACGGTCAGTGGGAAAATCATTACATTTATACATATCTTGCATAGAGTCCCGGCATTTCCGGTCAGAACACATCAGCTTTCATTGGATGACTTTTTCTCTGCTTTCTTTTTTTGACGCAGATCTTTGAAAAAGTCCTTTAAAAGCTTCTGGCAATCCTCTTCCATAATGCCGGTTTCCATACGAACCCGATGATTCAGACGATCCATCTGCAGCAGGTTTATGATGCTTCCCGCACATCCCGCCTTAGGATTCATCGCTCCGATCACAACCTCCGGAATCCTCGCCTGTACAATAGCTCCGGCACACATAGGGCATGGCTCCAGCGTGACATACATGGTACATTCCTCCAGACGCCAGTCTCCCAGCTTTTTACTCGCCTTTCGTATCGCTGCGATCTCTGCATGACCCAGTGCTGTTTTCTGCTGATTTCTTTTATTGTAGCCTCTGGCAATGATCTTGTCCTTATACACGATCACACAACCTATCGGCACATCCCCTGCCTCTGCCGCTTTCTTAGCCTGACGCAGCGCCTCTTTCATATATTTTTCCTTAACCGCGATCTCTTCTGCCATTGCAATCTCTGCTCCATTTTTATTTTATGTAACTTTATTTTAGCACAGATTGCCCCTGTTGGAAAACCTGCATTTTCGAAATACTTTCTCCGGAAGCTCCCGTTTTCGGAAGCATCACTAAGAAATCCGGTAAAGCCAGTAGCCAAAGGCACCCTGACGATCCTTTACGGGAGAAAGAGGCTGGAAATGTGTCATCCGGCATTCCTCTGCCCATCTTCCGTTATCCTCGCTATATATACCGGGTACACCGATTCCATAACTGTCACCATCCATCCGGGTAAAGATCAGATGGCGGTAACAATAATATCCCCGAAGCAGAAACGGATTGCCCGCCAGCGACCAATACGCTACCGGAAGATTCCCGATATCCTTCAGGTCGATCCGCACACATTCTCCCATGCCTGCTGTCTCAAAAGGATACATTTTCGGAAATACCCGCAGCATTTTTTCGCAAAATTCCTGCGAGCGTGTTTTTGGCTTCTGCTGCCTTCCCTCCGGCGCAGCATCCCTGTCTTCGCAGCCTTCCGCCGACACTGAGGAAGCCTCCATCTGGGGCACTTCCGATTCAGGCACAGTCTGCTCTTGCTCAAGTTCTGTCTGCTCCGGTCCAGGTTCTGTCTGCTCCGGTATGACATACTCCTTTTTTCCGGCAATTTTCCCCCCCTCCGGCGCAGCCGGCTCCACTTCGGTATGCTTTGATCCTCCGGAGATTTCTGTGTCTGTATCTGTCCCATGCTCCGAGATGACGATATCCTTCCAGGTCGTTGCATAAAATACATTCTGCGATCCCGTAATATAAATTCCGTCTATCTGTTCAAAGGAATAATCTGTTCCCGCCACATGCACCTGGGAAGTCTCGATCCTTCCGGCAAAGGTATTGCCATTTCGTGCAAGCTTTCCCGCCGGCACCGGAAGAAGTCCCTCTTCCTTCTGTATAAAAAATGACATTCCCGGGGATGCTGAGATTGTATCCTGAAATCTCACAGTAACGCGACATTTACCATTTCTTAATTCAATCCTCGCATAACCGACATTTTTCCCCTTGATTCCCTTCTCATATCGATAAAGATAGGAAACCATCCTCTGATACCCGCTCATATTTCCTCCATTCCGGAATGATCAACCCGGCAATACCGAAAAACATCATCCTCTTTATTTTCTATATGACTTTGTAACTGATGCCAGAGACCGCTGCACTACAATCTGCTTTTGATCCCCGTGTCATAATACATAATATATGTACATACTCCATCCCTTAGAACAGGTGTGGACAATTTGTCAATTAATTGTTATACTGAATTTTACGTGTATAAAGAAAGGAAGGATTATTATGAGCGAAAGCTGTTCCCATGATTGTGGAAGCTGTTCTGCTGACTGCAGCAGCCGTTCCCCTCAGAGTATGATCGAACAACCAAATAAAGAAAGCCGTATCGACAAGGTGATCGGCGTTGTCAGTGGAAAAGGAGGCGTTGGCAAGTCCATGATCTCCTCTATGCTGGCTGTCAACCTCCAGAGAAAGGGACACCATACTGCCATTATGGATGCCGATGTGACAGGACCTTCTATTCCAAAGGCCTTCGGGATCACAGAGCATGCCATCGGCACGGACACGGTTATCTACCCGGTAGAAAGCAAGACCGGCATCCAGACCATGTCTGTCAATCTCCTGCTGGAGGACTCCAACGACCCGGTCATCTGGAGAGGACCTGTCATTGCCGGTACTGTAAAGCAGTTCTGGACAGATGTATTATGGAAGGATGTTGACTATATGATCGTGGATATGCCTCCGGGAACCGGTGACGTGCCTCTGACCGTATTTCAGTCTCTTCCGGTAGACGGAATCGTTATTGTGACTTCTCCTCAGGAGCTTGTTTCTATGATCGTCGGCAAAGCAGTTCGTATGGCACAGATGATGAACATCCCAATTCTCGGTATCATTGAAAATATGAGCTATGTGGAATGTCCGGACTGCGGCAAACAGATCCATATCTTCGGAGAAAGCCATGTTGATGAGGTTGCAAAGCAGTATAATCTGCCGGTTCTTGGCCGCATCCCAATGACTGCCGAGATCGCTGCTGCCAGCGATGCCGGTAATGTCGAGGAGCTGCAGGGAAATTGGTTTGATGACGCTGTTGCTGCCATTGAGAAGCTGTCATAATTTTTGACGGATCACTTTATTCTGACACACAACAAAGCCGGTGGGCTGCCACATTTGTGACAGCCCACCGGCTTTTTATCTTTAAAACTGCTCCAGGAACTCTTACAGCTTCTCGACACCAAGCGTAACCTTCTCGCCGTTGATACTCCATTCCTTGACAGAACCCTTTGCTCCATCATAAGAAACCTCGTCGGCCAGAACCTCAGACTTGATCTGTGCCTCATTGTCCTGAATCACCTTCTGAACCTTATCATTGTCCTGCATGCTGACTCTGATATGATCCATCACCTCAAAGTCTGCATCCTTACGCATGGTCTGAACCTTACTGATGATCTCGCGTACAAAACCTTCCTCCAGAAGCTCCGGTGTCAGGTTCGTATCAAGAACCACCGTAATGCCGTGGTCACTGTCAGAAACATAGCCCTCCATCTGCGCTGCTTCGATCAGAAGATCATCCTTCTCCAAAGCCTCATCCTGACCATCGACCTGAATCGTCAGAGTTCCCTTTTCATTCAGCTCTGCCATAGCTGCCTGACCGTCAAGCTCTGCAAGAATCTGTCTCACATCATTGATCTTCTTGCCAAAACGACGTCCCAGCGTCTTAAGCTGTGGCTTAAAGCTATAGGTTGTCAGCTTGCTCACATCATCGGTCAGCTCTGCTTCCTTCACATTCAGCTCGTCACGGATAATATCTACATAGAAGTCACTGAGCTCCTTGCCGGCTTTAATATACATCTTGCCGATCGGCTGTCTGTTCTTGATATTGGCGGTATTTCTGCAGGCACGTCCGATCACGACCGCCTCCAGTACAACCTCCATATCAGCCTCAAGCTGAGAGTCAATATGTGCCTCATCCACCTCCGGGAAGTCACACAGATGTATGCTCTCCGGGGCACTTGGATCGATAGAGCATACCAGATTGCGGTAAATATCCTCAGTCATAAATGGGATCATTGGTGCAGCCGCTTTGGAGATCGTAACAAGTGCGGTATAAAGAGTCATATAAGCATTGATCTTATCCTGCTCCATTCCCTTTGCCCAGAAACGCTCACGGCAGCGACGTACATACCAGTTACTCATCTCATCCACAAACTCCTGCAGTGCTCTTGCTGTCTCCGGGATACGGTATGCAGCCAGATTTTCATCCACAGCCTTAACGGTACTGTTCAGACGGGACAGAAGCCATTTGTCCATAACAGAAAGCTTGTCATAATCTAATGTATATTTCGTTGCGTCAAACTCATCAATATTTGCATAAAGTACAAAGAATGCATAGGTATTCCAAAGAGTACCCATAAACTTACGCTGTCCCTCCTGTACTGCCTTTCCGTGGAAACGGTTCGGCAGCCATGGGGCACTGTTAATATAGAAGTACCAACGGATTGCATCAGCACCATACTTATCCAGCGCATCAAACGGATCTACCGCATTTCCCTTGGATTTACTCATCTTCTGTCCATTCTCATCCTGAACGTGACCCAGAACGATAACATTCTCATAAGGAGCCTTGTTAAACAGAAGGGTAGACTCTGCCATCAGGGAGTAGAACCATCCTCTTGTCTGATCCACAGCCTCAGAAATAAACTGTGCCGGGAACTGCTGCTCAAAGAGATCCTTATTTTCAAATGGATAATGATGCTGTGCAAACGGCATTGCTCCGGAATCAAACCAGCAGTCAATAACCTCCGGAACACGGCGCATGGTCTTGCCACAGTCCGGACATGTAAATGTTACGGCGTCAATATACGGACGATGAAGCTCTACCTTGGCATCCTCCGGATTGCCGCTTCTCTCCGCTAACTCTGCACGGCTTCCGATAGACTCCTGTCTGCCACAGCCCTCACACTCCCAGATATTTAACGGAGTACCCCAGTAACGGTTTCTGGAAATACCCCAGTCCTGAATATTCTCCAGCCAGTTTCCGAAACGTCCGGAACCAATCGACTCAGGAATCCAGTTGACCGTATTGTTGTTGCGGACCAGATCATCACGAACCTCTGTCATCTTGATGAACCATGACTCACGGGCATAATAGATCAGCGGAGTATCACAACGCCAGCAATGAGGATAATCATGCTCAAACTTCGGAGCTGCAAAAAGCTTGCCGGATGCGTCCAGATCCTTTAACACCTCCGGATCTGCCTTCTTTACAAAAAGTCCCGCAAACGGAGTCTCCTCGCTCATCTCACCCTTGCCGTTTACAAACTGTACAAACGGCAGATCATAGTTACGTCCCACATTTGCATCATCCTCACCAAATGCAGGAGCAATATGAACAATACCGGTACCGTCGGACATCGTAACATAAGTATCACAGGTTACAAAGAAACCTTTCTTGTGCTGCTTGTCCGCACATTCCTTTGCGCAGGCATAAAGCGGTTCATATTCCTTATGCTCCAGATCACTTCCCTTATATGTCTCCAGCACCTCATATGCCTTAACGCCTTCCTCCTGTGCCAGACCACCAAGTACGTTGTCTGCCAGAGCCTCGGCCAGATAATAGGTATATCCGTCTGCCGCCTTGACCTTAATATAAGTATCCTCCGGGTTTACACAAAGTGCCACATTTGATGGCAGTGTCCAAGGAGTCGTGGTCCATGCCAGGAAATACGCATCCTCGCCAACCACCTTAAAACGAACGATTGCAGAGCGCTCCTTGACCAGCTTATAGCCCTGTGCTACCTCCTGGGAAGAAAGAGGTGTACCACATCTCGGACAATAAGGTACGATCTTGAACCCTTTATATAGAAGCTTCTTGTTCCAGATCTCCTTCAAAGCCCACCACTCGGACTCGATGAAATTGTCATCATAGGTGACATATGGATTGTCCATATCTGCCCAGAAACCAACGGTGCCGGAGAAGTCCTCCCACATTCCCTTATATTTCCAGACAGACTCCTTACACTTCTTAATAAAAGGCTCCATACCATATTCTTCGATCTGCTCTTTGCCATCCAGACCCAGAAGCTTCTCTACCTCCAGCTCAACCGGCAGTCCGTGGGTATCCCATCCTGCTTTACGAGGTACCATATATCCCTTCATGGTTTTGTAACGGGGGATCATATCCTTAATAACACGGGTAAGCACATGACCAATATGAGGCTTACCATTTGCAGTAGGCGGTCCATCATAAAAGGTATAAACCGGCTTTCCCTCTCTTGCCTTCATAGACTTCTCAAAAATCTGCTGATTTCGCCAGAATTTTCCTACGTTTTTTTCTCTGTCAACAAAATTCATGTCAGGTGAAACTTTCTGATACATACGTTTTCCTCCTTCTAAAATATCTGATCCAAAGCAGACCGGTATCAACAATCTGCCCATCTGTGAACCGTTATATAAATAAGGCTGCTATTTATAGAAAACCGGATATTTGTTTCCTATAAATAAAAAAGACCTTCATCCTAAACAGGATGAAAGCCGTAACATTCATAACCACCTATTTAATCTGTACGGAAAATGGGGCAGTGAAATTCTTTGCCCTTGTGTACACCACATTGTACGCAATAACGATTCGATACATACCCCTATAACGGCGGGATCCGTCAGGCTGTACTGATAACACAACGTTCCAGTCTGCAACTCAGGAGTGATCTTCCCTCATCTATCCAAGAGAATACTCTCTATGCATCCGGTTCGCACTATCCCGGACTCACTGAAGCGTTTCCAAACAAGGTACTGTCTCCGTCACAGTTTTTCACTATAGTTTTATATTAGTATCCTTTTCGCTGCTTGTCAACCGCCAACGGGTAAATTCATAAACAAATTATTGTTCTCCCGTTACATCTGCAGGAGTAAATCCTTCCCAGGCACTTCCGGTTCAGCCTCAAAGCCTTACATACAATAAAATTTTAACTATCCTTCCCTTTCAGCTTTGTTGCCGACATCCGGACCATCTCAAAAATATATTCTTTGACACGATCGTCTGCGCGGCGGTACAGTTCCAGAAGGCGTAGTTCATCATCCGTAAATGTCATGGAATCTATTCCAAGAAAATAACCTATCGGCACATCCATTCCCTCTGCAATGTTTTCCAAAGTACCATTCGGAATAGATATTTTTCCATTCTCATAACGACTTAATGTTTGCTGTGTCATATGAAATTTTCTTGCAAATTTATCCTGAGTAAGTCCGTTTTCTCTACGGACATTACGAACTCTCATTCCAATTTCTTTGTCACTTAAAGCCATATATACACCTTCTATATTTTAACTAATGCCCATTTCTGCTGCATATTTTTTCTTTATGTATCTGATATATACGATTATAC
>ERZ1026894.1961-NODE-1961-length-11255-cov-22.740357_pt1 | contig 11255 bp, 10 predicted proteins | sample MGYA00380177_ERZ1026894 | MGnify/ENA primary metagenome ERZ1026894 (study PRJEB33269, sample SAMEA4719813) | human gut metagenome | biome: human-associated habitat; feature: organic feature; material: feces | place: Cameroon | collected 2013-10 ... | reverse complement strand
ACTTCCTGTTCAGTGGTCTGAATAAGGAGTTTCTGATTTTTTTGTTCTTTCTCGCTCTCAGCGGCATCTTCTGGCTGATGATGACGCTCAATGAGACTACCGAGAGAGAATTCAATATTCCTGTGCAGTTGACCGGCGTGCCCCGCAATGCGGTGATAACGGGCGATCTCCCTGATACCGTGCATATTACGGTGCGCGATAAGGGATTCACCCTCGTTACCTATGCTTACGGAGGCAAGATACATCCGCTCACATTCCGTTTTGCCAATTATGCCGATGAGGATACGGGAACGGGACAGATTCCGATGGCTGATGTGCAGAAACAGGTGGCATCCCAGCTCTATGGCTCTACCAAACTGATCTCCATCAAGCCGGCAAAATTCGATTTCTTCTTCACCTACGGCTCTTCCAAGCGGGTGCCTGTGGTGTTCAGGGGAAAGATAACAACCAGCAAGAGCTATTATCTGGCGCATACCGAATTCCTGCCGTCTACGGTGATGGTTTACGCCAACAAGAAGATGCTCGACCAGTTGGAATCGGTAGAAATCGAGCCTTTCAACATGCGCAACCTACAGGATACCATTCATCGCAGCGTGCTTATCAAGAAGATACGCGGCATGAAGATTGTACCTCAGATGGTGCGTCTGGCGGTATATCCTGATGTGCTTACCGAAGAGGCTGTCGAGGTGCCTGTTACGGCCATCAACATGCCGGATAACATGGTGCTCCGTACCTTCCCGTCTAAGGTTTCGGTAAGATTCACCATCGGAGCCAGCCTCTTCAGAACCATCAAGCCGAGCCAGTTTAAGGTGGTAGTAGATTATAATGATCTGGCTAACAACCCTTCAGACAAGTGCCACCTCCAGCTGCGCAGCGTGCCGCGCTCGGTGAGCAAGGCGCATCTCGAACTGGAAACGGTAGATTATCTGCTGGAACAGCAATGATAGTTGATAATTGATAGTTTATAGTTGATAGTTTTTCTACTATGATGAAGATAGCGATAACGGGTGGCATAGGTAGCGGAAAGAGCTATGTGTGCCGGATATTGGAGAAACAGGGCATCAGGGTCTACGACTGTGATGCCGAGGCTAAGCGGCTCATGCGTACCGATGCCCGCTTGCAGGCTGGCTTGAAGAAGCTGGTGGGCGAGCAGGTTTACAGCGCAGAGGGCGTTTTGCAGAAGCCCGTGCTGGCTCAGTTTCTGCTTGCCAGCGAGGCTAACAAGCAGGCTGTCAACGATGTGGTTCATCCGGCTGTGGCGCGCGATTTCGAGCAGAGCAGCTATGAGTGGATGGAGAGTGCCATCCTCTTCGATAGCGGTTTCTACCGCCGTGTCCACCTCGATTTCGTGGTCTGCGTAACGGCTCCCATACCGGTCCGCATCCAGCGCATCATGCAGCGCGACCATATCCCAGCCGAGAAGGCGCAGCAGTGGATAGATGCCGTCATGCCGCAGGAAGAGCTTGCAGCCCGCTCCGATTTCGAAATCGTGAACGATGGCGTGCAGGATATCGAAGCACAGGTAAGGCGATTATTGAATATAATTAATAATAAAGAATAACAGAAAAAGACAATGGAAACAATCCTTTCAATTGCAGGCAAGCCAGGCCTTTATAAATTGGTATCAAGAGGTAACAGAAACCTCATCGTAGAAACGCTCGATGAGACTCACAAGCGTATCCCAGCTTTTGCTACAGACCGCGTAACAAGCCTTGGTGACATCGCTATGTATACAGACGCTGATGAGGTGCCACTTTGGGAAGTGCTCGACAGCGTAAGCAAGAAGGAAGAGGGCAAGCCTAGCACTTTCAACTACAAGAAGGCGCCTGTTGCTGAGCTCCACGCTTATTTTGCTGAGGTTCTTCCTAACTACGATCGCGACCGTGTTCACGACAGCGATATCAAGAAGCTCCTCCAGTGGTACAACATTCTTGCTAAGTACGGCATCACCGATTTCAAGGCTACTCTCGCTCCTACAGAGGGTGAGAATGTAGATGATCGTGCTGAGCAGACTGCTGAGTAAAAAGGACATTACATTTCAGTCTTCATTAGTAAGGGTGTTCATACTTCTAGAAATAGAGTATGTAACACCCATTTTTTATTCCTCAATCTTCTTCAATTCCTTCTCAAATCTTCTGCGATACATTTCTCCCGCTATGGTCAGACCGAATGGGAAGGCGATCCAGATGCCCAGAATGCCTAGGCCGCATGGGAAACCGAGGGTGTAGCCCAGCGGCAATGAGATGACGAAATAGGCGATGAAGGCATAGAGCACCATCGGCTTTACACAGGCGATGCCACGCAGCGCATTGGCGAAGGTATACTGCAGTCCGTCGCCAAACTGATATACCATCATAAGGATAATCAGCGTAGCCACATACGCCTGTACCTCCACATTATCGTTAAACCAGCCACCTATCTGATGGCGAAGCAGGAACACCGGCAAACCCATACACAGCGAGAACAGCAGGTTCAGCCGGAAACCGTCGTAGGCATTGCGGCGCACCGCACCGAAGTCCTTCTGACCCATAAAATGGCTCACGCGGATAGCCAGCGCAGCCGCCATGCCCGAAAGTACGAGATAGAAGAGCTGAGAGAGGGTAATCATCACCTGATGAGCCGCCAGCGGAATGGTTCCCAGCCAGCCCACCATCACACAGCTCAGCGTGAAGGCAGCCGATTCCATGCCCAGCTGCAGTGCCACAGGCCAGCCCAACCGGTTCATCTCCCTGAAATCAGCCTTGGTTAGAGAACTGTGCAGAATATCGCGTCTGTATTCCCCGAAATTCTTGCCTGTCATCAGTATGCCCACCATAGCCAGCGCCATCAGAATGCGGCTCACCAGCGTCGAAATACCGGCTCCCAGCAAACCCAGTTCCGGGAAGCCCGCCACACCGTAAATCAGCACCCAGTTACCCAGAATATTGATTACGTTGCCGCCAATCATCGCCCACATCGCCACCTTGGTCTGTCCGAGTCCGTCAAGAAATTGCTTCATCGTGAAGAAGATGCCCATGAAGAGCACCGAGGCGAGGTTTACCAGAAAGTAAGGACGGATGAGCGAGAGCAGCTCTTCAGGCTGTCCGATGCGCCCCAGATTCAGGTAGAGCACGATGAGGGCGAGGGTGAAGATGATGCCCGTCAGCATGTTGGCACAGAAGGCATTGCGCACTTTCTGTCCGATGCAGTCGGTCCGTTCCTCGCCGTAGAGCCGTCCGATGATAGGAGTGAGGCCGTAGGTGAATCCCATATAGGATACGAATACCAGACCGAAGATATTGTTCACCAGTCCGGCAGCCGCCAGTTCCGGTGTACTGTGATGGCCTATCATCAGCGTATCAGCAAATCCCAGGATGATGGTACCCAGCTGTCCGATGATGATAGGAATGCCGATAGCTAGCAGTTCCCGGTAGTGATGTTTCTTGTTCGTCGTTATTGATGTTGTATGATTATTCATATTTGCTTTTTAATTACTAATCTATTTCCTTTATTCTGCTCTAAGAGCATGCAAAGTTACGGCTTTATTCACTAACTACCAAATTTTTCTTTCTTTTTTTTAGGGGACCAGCGATGGAATCGCTGGGAACGGGGCGCAAAGGGGCAGGAAGAGGCAGGAAGGGGCAGGAAGAGGCTTTCCCCCTTCCTGCCCCCGTCCCCAGCGATTCCATCGCTGGTCCCCCTAAAAAAGGGTAAAAAGAGCCCTAGCTAGCTTACCCCCGCTAGGCTCTTTTTACCTTTTTACCTTTTTACTTTTTTACCTTTAATAAATGTATGAACTTCCTTCCTCTTTCTGTCCATACGAGATAAGTGTGGGTATAGGCGGTGCCCAGCTTCTCCTGTGCCCCATCGCAGTGAGGGTCGGGGAGGGTAGAGTAGCGGGTGCGGCTCTTCGCCAGGCCCATGTGGGCATAATCGGCATAGAGCAGATACTGGCCGCTCTGGTAGTACTGGATATGAAGGGCACAGAGCTGGCGGTTCAACTCCTGCGCCGTGATACCCAGTTCCTTCGCTATCTGCGTGGTAGTGAAGCAGGAAACAGAATTGAGCACATTGTCGGTGTAGAGCGCCTTCGGCAGAAGATGATCCACCTGATTCTCCAACTGGATGATGTTCTCACCGTTCTTGGCGATGCAAACCACCTGTTCGTCCACCACACTGTTCAGCCGTCGAATCTCCGTATCCTGTTCTCCGATGAGTTTCTTCTGCTGATCTATCTGCACTTGCTGGTTTTTCAGCAGATTTTCCTTCTCCTTGAGTGTAGCCCTGAGAATCTCTTCAGCATGTCGAATTGTCTCCTCATCACTCTCTCCCTGCTGTACCGGGATATAACCGCCCGTCTTGCGAATCTGTGGCAGCACCTCGGAAGTAACCCAGTTTTTGAACTTCACCGCCGTAGGAAGCTTGGAGCCGAGAACCAAAGCATAGAATCCGCTCTCGTTGACATAGAGCATCAGCTGGGTACGTACTGTTCGGCTTCCATCCTTTCGAAGGCTGCCCGGAACCTTGTTACGGCGTTTCGCCGTATCAAGGTCGTTAACTAGTTGACTTACAGCATCATTTGCTCTCTTATACCCCAGCACATTACATACATCTTTTGCGCAGAACCAAGGTTCTCCATCATCATCGGTCTGAATAAGAATCTTACCGAATTCAGGGTTTTCGAACACGATAGCATTACCCGCTGTCTTTTCATTCTTCATTTCTTCTTTTTTTGTTTTATAATTTTTTTCCATGATATAAAAATGTTTAATTATTAATGTTGAATGTTGAATGTTAAATTGAATGTTGAGTGTTGAATGTTGAATGTTGATTTTTTGCCTAACGGACTCAAGGGCGCTAGCCTAATTCAACATTCAACACTCAACATTCAACATTACAAAATCGTTCCCCAAATGCTTTCCTCCCTGTCTCTCGCAGCGGTAATGGCATTGATGAGGCGGTGGAGCCAGATGCGGGAGTTCACAACCATGCCTTTTACACGGTTCTCACCTACCAGGATGCAGCCCTGCGTATCATCGGGATAATTGCCGGCATGGATGCGGATGCCCTCAAAATTGGGGACACCCAACAGCAGCGGCAACCACATCTTAAACTTCTGCGACTTGCTGATCACCACCGGATAAGTGCCCTCAGGTATCGCCGTCGTGCCCTTCATCTTCTGCGCCTTCTTGCCCGATACACGCCCCAACCGCACATTCTCCTCGGCAGGACTCAGCTCCACACCCAGAAGGTTGCGCCAGCACGGCTCCAGCGTATCACAGAAATACGAGTCCGCATTCAGCTTCTCCGGAGGCACCTCGCACACCGTCTTCAGCCCCCTGCACTTGTTCACACTCTCAATCGTGCGCTTCTTCACATCCTCATCCTTCAGGATGTAAAGGCGACCTATCGTGTAGGTCTTCTTCTTCGCTATACGTTTTAAAACTATCTGCATAAGTAAAAATAAATTTAAGATTCAATAACCATACCGTCGTGGCGGTACTTCAGCTTCTGAAAACTGTCACAACTGTCACAACTGTCACGCTTGCCCGTATACTGATACGCCCGCCTGATGTATTTCCGGTGCATCCACTGCCTGATCATCATATCGGTACCCTTCGCATCCAAACCATGCTCCAGCCGGATGGCAAGCAACTGTGCAGCCGTAAAGTTATCGGGCAGTATCTGTAAAAGATTCTGAGGCCCACGCTTCGAACTCCTCTCCGCCGTAAAGTTCTCCTTCGCAATCATGTCGCCGAAGAACCGCATCTTGCAGTACAGGTCATACTGCTCGCTCCAGCGGATAAACCCGTCAATCTCCGGCTCCCACTTGCAACCATTGGCTACATACAGCACACACGCCTTCAGGTAAGCGATGACGTTGGCACGGAACGAGAGATTCTCAAACGTCCTGTCCTGCGACAGTCGGGCAAACTCAGCATTCTCATCCTTCAGTTTGAGCGCAAGCTGAAACGCCTCCTTACAGTCAATCAGACCCGTTACTTTGTTCAGATTTTCGATGTAAGGCCGTAGCGCCTCACGATACGAATCATCATAGGTTCCGTATACAGGCATCTCCTCGCCGATTTCCCTTTCGGGGATGGTACAGAAGTTGATACGGCTGATAGGACCATCGGTAAGAACCTTGGAGAAGTAACGCTGACCTTTCTGGATGGTGGTAGATGCATTCCAGTTGAACCGGATGGTAACACGCTCTGTGACGCTCATCGTTCCTACGCGAGTTTGTCCGTATTTGTTACCTGGGTCTGCGGCAAGACACATGATGCGAAACTGCTGGCTTCCGGTACCCTTGAGGGCATCAAACTGGTCGAGCTCATTGAGCGAAGTATAGAGGAAATGTTCCTGCGCTTCAGCCGTTCTCATCACGAAAGCCGGATTCGTCATATCCGCATCAATCTCCTGGATAATCAGGTTTTCGGGTCGCTTGCGCTTATCCTTGTTGGCACCCTTGCGCTGCATCTCATCCTTCCACGCCTTCTCGCGCTTCAGGTTTTCAGCATCCCTCTGCCTGATATCCTCCATAATGAAATCGATAGGCTTGTTCACGCTGCTCTTACCCGCTCCGGTACCCGCAAGCAGCAGCGTCATCAGTCTCGCCTCGTGCTCCACGTTGTCAATATACCGGAACCTCGTTTTCCAGAGATGCGTGGCAAGCGGCGGGAAGATAGCGTGCGCCACAGCCGGCTTGTAAAGTTCCGGTGTCCTCGATATCAGCAGCGCCACCAGCTTCGGCAGTTTCTTCGGCATCTCCGGCGGGTCCGGATAATCCTGCTCGGTACTTTGAACTTGGAGATTTGAACTTTGAACTGTATGATTACCATCAGCCCTATTAACTTTCAACTGTAAACTATTAACTTGCTGGCTGGCTTGTTTTTCCGCCAGCGCATTCACCCTCATCACTTCCCTCGACATCGGCTTCGTATTGTCAGCATATTTCGCATAGAAGTCGTGAATCAGCTGATGGCAGTCGTTCTCCTGATAGTAGCTCGGCATTTTCACCCTCACCACCTTCATCAGTTCCTCTTCCTCCATCACCCTCGAAGCACCGGCGCTCATGATAGCCAGCAGCGATGAGTGTCTCGACCCCACGGTATCAATCTCCATACCCCCGAGTCCGGCAGCCTGCGTAAAGAGGTCAAACGCAATCAGGTTCTTCTCCCTGGCTCCCAGTCCGCCAGCATTCTGATTGCCTCCAGAATCCCCGATATGAGGAGCATCAGCACCATGGCTATCACCAGGTTGGGCAGGCAGAACAGCAGAGCCAGCAGAAACAGCAGGATTGCCGTCGTTGCCCGATAGTCTATTATTTTCATTATTCTTGTCATTGCTATTAACTTTAAACTGTAAACTATTAACTTTCCCTCTTCCGTCCACGGTCAGTCCGCGGTCCAGATACGCCTGCCTTCGCATCAGAATCTCCTTCTCGCTCAGCACGGCGCACCACATCTTCGACCTGTAGATTTCCGAGTCCTTATCCGTGAGATAAATCATTCTCTCGGGTGTGATGCAGCTCTCGTCATACGGCACCCCCAGCGCCTCGCAATACGCCTTCTGCGTCTCCTCGATGGTCATTCCCACCGGCAGTCTGATACCGATGTGCAGCTTCTTCCGGGCACTGTAGCAGAGGTGCAGCAGCGAGCCGTTCCAGATGCTGTCAGAGCAGTTCAGCTCCCTTGCCTTCTCGATAGCCTTGTCAACATACTCCCTGTCATCTACGTCGATGATAGTCTGGAACATGAAACTCTCGGGCTGGGCATTCTCCTGTCTGCGCACATTGTTCTTGAAAATGCCGTAGTGGGGACAGAAGAAAGGCAGTTCGCTCTTCAGCCTGTCCTGCGCCTTCTTCACCGCCTCTGCATCGTTGGCATCCACCTTCGGGATAGGCAGTTCACCCCTGATCTGCCGAATCATCTTCCTGATTTCCGGCGATGCAATCACCTTGTCATACACCGCCAGACTGTTGGAAAACACCTTCCCCTTATTGCCCTTGCGATAAGGGTTCAGTGCAATTACATGTTGTGTTTCTGTCATGTTATTTCGTTAATAAAAGATTGGTTTGTGGGGTAATGCCCTCTTCCGTTTTCACTACTCTCAGTCGTCTGTAAGAAGGATGACTGAACACATACGCTTTCACTTCCATCATTTTAAATAATTTAGAAGATTGGGGGCTCCCACCACGGTTGATGTGCAGATACACAAAAGCCCCCGAAACTCAGACCGCATTGGTTCTGAATTCCGGGGGCAAAGGTAGGGAAAATTTCTCACTTCTACCTAGTACGTACTATGTACGCGTACTAGTACTACCTATCAGTTTAGCCTCTGATAGCAGGCATCACTTTTTCGAGGAAGGCACCCGTTTTCTTCTGTTCCATTCCTCGGTTGCAGGCGGCTCTCATCGAGTTCGGATTAGGACCCCAATAATTGCCGAATACGCTCCATATATTCTTGATTTCCAACTCTGTACCTATCTGATTGGCAAGGACGGCAGCTTCGGATGATGACAGTCCTGAGGGCATGAAATCTTCGGTTACCATGCCAATCTCTATCAGGTTGTTCTTAATCCTCTGAGCCTTTTCCGTTTTCAGCTCTTCCGGCATCTCAGCATTTCTGCATGAGGTTTGCTCACAGGCATTGCTGCCATAATAGTTCTCCACATGCTCGAAGTACGAGCTACCAGCGTTCATGATGATCATTCTTTGTCCAGACATTTCTCATCCTCCTTTCGTTGATAGTTGATCATGTGTTCGATATACTGGCATTTGTCATTTAACTGGATGGTATTGTATATGTTGATGATATTCACTTGTTTTGCGTGGGAGTGTCGAACTCTCCCAAGATTGCTATTTCTCATTTTTTATTGATTTAGTTTGTTTTTAACTGTTTCCTCCTCATTTTAGCAGAGGTCGTGTGTTTGCGCTAACGTTTTTAGCGTAAGCCGCTGGAGGCTGCCGAGCACCTACTATCGTAAGGTGTGGGGGCGGATAGGTTGTGTGTACTTTCTGGGTATTGATATGGTTTATGTTAATACTTGGCTTCAGATGTTAGCATCTTGACCGGTTATCTCTTATTTAATTTGATGATTAAAAATCATCATTTTGTCCGATTAGTTCGAAGAAGCTGATTGCTATAATACCGAAAGTCTTCTTGAATTTTTCCATGGCTTCCGTGCATTTCACTCTCTTTTTTTCCAACTCATCAATCTTTTTCCTTTTCAGATATAACTTCATCTTATCATCTTCCTGGAGATTTTTCAGTTCCTTGTCACATGTTTCCTTAAGTCCATTGAGGAAACTTGCTATGATTCCCATCGTCCTAGCCATTGTTTTAACAGTTATGGTTTGATCCTTTTCACATATCCGTTTAAATGTAGTGTGATCGAAACTGAAAATCTTTTCAACGCTAGTGGGACCCATCAATTTGTCACGACACAACTCGCTTAAGAAGTCTCCTAAGCTTTCTAGGCACCTTTTCTTAACACGGTCTAGGTCCTTTTGGGTTATGTTCATCTTTTTTGGCATTGCGTTAAAATTTGCTGCAAAGGTTATAAAAAAAAGTCATATAACCAAATAGGAAGTGAGTGCTATAAGACTCACGGATTTTAACGAAATTTGTGCTTTCGTGGTATGTTTGACCGAAGGAAAAAGGCTAAATGATGCAAGAAAAGAGATTTTGTTCAAATTCTGTCTGCAGCAGCACGTATGCGGTTTGAAACCTCGCATAGTGCTCCACGGAGCATATTCTTCTCTTCTTCGGTGAAACTTCCCACTCCACCATTTCCATCGATGCCGTCGAGTTTGTGATAAAGCCATGATGCTGACAACATTTGGGCACAAAAAGCCCCCGATGCGTCACGCACCAGGGGCTTAAAGAGTTCATTTAATTACTTTATGAAAACACAACCATCAAAAGACGGCTGCTTGTAAATCCGCTTTAATATTGTCCATACAGGCGTTGAGTCGTTGGTATGTTTTCTCTCCAGCGGTCTTGACTCCACTTACATACTGGCGCATGAGCGATGGGTTGATGCCTGCACGTCTGGCAATCTCGGTAGCGTTGAGAAAGGAGAACTCCTTGAAGAAAGCTTGCACGTCGTACTTATATGTAAACGTCAAGTCTTGCAAGGCCTTGTTGTTAGGGTCATCATCCCTACATTCCTGAAGAGCCTTCATGAAGTCGGCCTTGGCTTCCTCAGCGGTCGCACCATCGCCATCTATGACACCATAATTACCCAATGGCTTATCATTGTAACAAGAGTATCCGCCATTACCATATTCTAAAATCAGCACTACATTCTTTGCCATATATCTTATTTGTTTAAAATTCCCATAAAAAGAGTTCTCCACATGTCCATCACGCAACACGCTCAATTGCAAGGTTAAGGGCAGTTGCCCGGACTATTGTCCGAGCAACGTCTTTTTAATGCGTCTAAGCAACCCTGTCTTAACCTCATGGCTACCATGTCTTGGAATTCTGATTTTCATCCCATTCTTGGGATTGAACCATTCATCGTGCTCGGCACCATGTCGAGTGATAAAGCATCCCGCTTTAGTCAACTCATTGTACAATTGATTGTGTTTCATTGTTGTAATTAAACATGTTAAAGAACTCTTTGTCTGAATGACACTGCAAAGGTAGCTAAAAAGCTACAAAATACCAAATATTTAGGTAGCTTTTCCGCTACGTTAACTAAACATTAACATTTGGGGGCAAAAAACATCTATCGCGTCAGAGAAGAAAGCGATAATCGAGTACTTTTGGTTATGGCTTGACAACGTAAAACCCGATGTCAGCGTCACGGTTCATGTCATTTTATGACCACGTGACTATCACTCCTTAAACAAGTATCGCCAACCACGTGAAAAGCGATACCTGTAACCACGCTAATGAAGCGGTATCATTTGTAATTACTCCTTTATATTCATATTCTTACCCCTTCCTTTTCTACGTTCCTGACGAAGGGTGTATTCCTATACTTTTCCCATTCCTGGGCGGTATACATCACGGGGTTGATTTCCTCGCCCAGTTCCCATCCGAGTTCGGTCAGTGGGTAGGTGATGTTGTCATAATCGTCAGCCATTCACGGATAGCCGCCAATATATGTTCCTTTACATTCATAACTTATAAATGTATCCTCCGTTATTTGAATAATTTTCGGGCATCAGGGAGTTCGGCTCCTGAAGCTTCTGCCGCATGGAGTTCGTTAAAAGCCTGTGTCAGACTTTCCTTCACCACCAATCTCTGTCTCATAGCTTCAG
>ERZ1026894.1959-NODE-1959-length-11263-cov-4.718772_pt1 | contig 11263 bp, 8 predicted proteins | sample MGYA00380177_ERZ1026894 | MGnify/ENA primary metagenome ERZ1026894 (study PRJEB33269, sample SAMEA4719813) | human gut metagenome | biome: human-associated habitat; feature: organic feature; material: feces | place: Cameroon | collected 2013-10 ... | reverse complement strand
TCACAAAAATATTGCACAAATACATGATATTTCCACTTAAAAAATCGTCCAATTCTTTCTGATAATCTGGTGCATATTTCCGCACCGTTTTTTCAAAAATATCAAAAAAACTCTCTTCGGTTCCTGCTGTATTTAAGTAGCGGGTTTTCATAATCGGGCCGTGATAAACGGTATCATATTTAGTAGGAACAAATTCCTGCGGTTTAATTGTCAATACATCATATTTAGGGAAATACGGCCATATAGCTTTATCCTCTATATAGGACATATATTTTGGACAAATAGGTGGAAATAAATAAACGGCCCCATGAGGTTCCAACCAAGTCATTTGTTTGTCTGGCACAGGCAAGGACTGATTAAACAGTAAATGCCTCCTATTATGCATAAACCCAATATAGTCTGGATTTCCCAATTTATCATAATTTTTCCACGCCCAATAAATGGCAGTGAATTCACAGTACTTGGGATTTTTATCTGATATGTTTTCTCCGTCGTCATCCTGCAACATTTCTTCAAAACGTTCCTGTGCCAAAGCACACCCAGTTTGAATAGGGGTTAAAATAGAAGTTTTGATGATACTTCTTTTTTCATGATGGGAAATTAAAATCTTGATTTTAGGCATAAACTTTATTAACGGTCAATCTGTCTAGTCCATATCGGCAGGAAATGAAATAGATACAAAATTTCCTTGTCATCAGTTTTTACACGCTTAAACAATGGAATTTTAAAAAGGTCGTAATATACCTTTCTTTCTTTATGACGAATACACCAGAACGGAATCAATCCAAACAACTTGATACGACTCCGGCTTATTCTAACTGGGACAGGGGAGAAATACCGTTCCATAAAATTAAAAAAATCTGGTGCATATAAAAGCAAGTCACATAAATTTCTGTCTTCTTGATTATAAACATCGGAAAATTTTACTGTATCTTCCATTTTTTTCATTAATTCTTTAAAACGCAAGTAATATCGAGGCTGGTCCTTGTGTCTGGGAAAGCATAAGGCAAAGAACAAATGATAAATTACCCGCATTTCCTTTTCTAAATGATACTTCTTCAAATAATTGAATAAATTTTCTAAACAAGCAGGAATTTCCATATTTTTCCACAATACTACTGGAGTAATAGCTCCTTCCGGAGTAATCAGTCTTCGCCAATATCTAGCATTGTTTTCCCCTTTTATCACATAGAACCGCTTCATATGGGCTAAAAGCTTGAAAGTATACGGAATATTGTCTGTATTCATTCCTTCTAAAAAACGAATATCCAAATGTGAGTCTAAAAAAGATTTACGATACAAACGCCCCCACATAGGAATATTAATTTCTAAAGATGGGTGCTCATTAATATCCTGTATGGTCAACTCCCGAGGCTTAATTTCAAAATCATAAATGTACTTAATGGTTCCATCCGACATTTTCATATAATTAATAGCATTATAATTCACAATTAAGTTGTACGGTTTCCCCAAGGAATCTTTTTTTGTTAAAATTGCATCCACCATTGCCTTAATATGGTCTTTCTCCACCCAATCATCGGGGTCTACAAAACAAACAAAATCCCCAGTAGCATGGTCCAATCCGGCATTGCGCCCGCCGCAAAGCATACGATTTTCTTTGAGTGTGACAATTTTAATACGGGAATCTTTTTTCGCATATTTCTGCAAAATTTTTCCACAATTATCTGGCGAACCATTATCCACGCATACAATTTCCAAATTGTGGTAACTCTGGTTTAGTAAACTATCTAAACACTCTTCCAAATAATCTTCCACTTTATAAATGGACAGTAAAATAGATACCTTGGGGTGATTTTCTTTTGTGGGCATAAATAAACTCCAATAAATAAAATGAGGTATAAAAAGATTCTTCAAAATCTATTTATAACACAATTTCTTTCAATGCTTTTTCTATGCAATATTTAGGATAAAATCCGACTTCTTTATTTAAGCGTGTGGAATCTCCTACCACACGCACTTGTTGAGGGCTAGATTGCTCCTTAAAAATGACAAAATCTTCTTTACCCATAATTGAGGCAAGTTTCATCACATAATCATGTATAGATGTTCCTTTTCCCGTACAGATATTTACAATTCCTTCTACCGGACTATTTAGAAATGTCACAAATGCAGCAGCAATATCTTTGGTATAAATGTAATCCCGAATTAGGCTTCCACTGCGGATGATAACTTGCTGATTACTATTCAAACAATTCACCACATTTGATGTTAAACGCCGGGGCTCCGTTTCCTTTCCAAAGGCAGAAAAAATGCGTCCCCAACCAAACGAAATTCCATTGTTTTTACAATACGCTTGTGCAATTTGACGCACAAAATCTTTGCATTGGCTATAGATATTAATGGGTTCTGCAGGCATATCTTCTTTTAAATTTTCATTATGGTAACCGTACTCAGCATAGGTACCGGCCATCACGGCACGCTTGCCACCACATTTGGCAAACGCTTTTAACAAATTTACAGAAGATGTTAAAAAATCAAAATTCATATTATCATTAAACAGACCAGTAGAAAGCCAAGCATAATGCAACAAGTATTCTGGTTTGACTTCTTCTAAAATGTTATCCATTGCCTGTTTATCAAACAAGTTACCTTTAATAAATGTCACACCGTCATAGTTTACTTCATCCCCGATTGTTAATACATAGACTTCAAATCCTGCTTGTTTCAAAAAAGGAATAGTTTGCGTGCCTATCAACCCTGTTCCACCCGTCAAAAATATTTTTTTCATTTTATACCTCCTTTCCATGGGCAAAAGCTTGGTGGGTCCAAGCATATTCCCATTTGCCAAAGCGACCAATACTTTCAATTCCTAAGGAACGCAAATAATCAATAATTATTTGTCTATTTTTATAAATACTCGGCACAAATGTAATATTGGCATACGGTTCAAAACGAATATCACTCACAATCAAATCTTCTTGCTTAAATACGCCCATTTGTATCAATTTTTCAATTGTATTTTGCAAAACTTGTTGCGCAGGCAATATCGCCTTTTTACAATCAAAAAACACTTCCGCCTGTAAGGAAGAACAACCCAGAGGGACATTGTCCGGCGATTTTAAATTAGGAGAATACACCCGAGCCGGCAAAATATCCGTATCGTAGATATAGAACCACAAATATTGGGCAATATCGGGCCGATTAAAACCCAGAGAAATTTGATAGCCGCATGTCCAATGCAAATCAGCAGTCGCCTTCATTACTTCTTGCGGAACACTCGGCAGCATTTTTATGATTTCCGGCAAAGGAAGTGTAGAAATCAAGCGATCATAAGTTTGATTTGTTCCGTCTTCAAAAAAAACTTTTTTTTGTCTAGGATTTATTTTTACTACTTTCTTATTAAAGCGAATATCCAACCCCTTCCGGCATGGATTCAAAATACTTCTAAATCCACCTTGTTTTGGATAAAGCATTTTTTTTGCAAAGTAAAAACACTCTTTTTGCGTTTCATAGGAACCAGCCAACACCTGCTTCAAATCTGGGGTATACATTCGTATACCAACCCACTTGGTTTCCAATTCATGTGCATCCACGCCCCAATACTTACGAGTATAAACAAACGGAAAATGCTCCGCAAAATAATTGCCATATTGCACACGCAACCATTCATCATAACTATGTATATTTTCTGGTTCTTTTCGTGGACGCTGCACAAAATCGGTAATAATTTTTACTTTTTCTTCAATAGAAAGAGGCGCCAAATTATTTTGAGCAGGATGTCGCAACCATATGCCATGATAATAGTTGCCAGGAAAAGGGGTGTGTTCCCACATGCCTCTTTTCCCGGCAAATAATTGCTTATCAGATTTATCTGGGGCAAAACTAAAATGCACAAAACGGTCAAAACGAAAGCCGTCAATGGTAAAAGAAGCGCATAAGCCTCCCCAGTCGGCATCTTTTTCAAAAATGATGCTTTTAATCCCTTTTTTATTTAAGTGATACCCCGCTGAAATACCTGCAATACCACTCCCTAAGATAATGGTTTGCATACACTATTTTTTTGCTCCGTGCGCTTCAATTTGATGTAAGCAATAATCCCACATATCTTCACTATGAAGGGATTCTTTATACCAATCTGCGGTAAATTCAATTGCTTCATCAAATGACAAATGTGCATGCCAATGATCTAGCATATGATAAGCTTTAGTAACATCTAGACTTAACAAAGTGTTTTCATGCACCGCATTTGGATCAGATTGGTCAATCGCTTTTCCTTTGCCATAATAACTAATTAATTTCTGCACCACTTCCCATACAGTACGGTTATTTTCCAGTTTGGGGCCAAAATTAAAACTTGTGCTATAAGTAACGGGATCCATTAAAAGTTTTTCACCTACTTTCAAATAGCCGGAGAGCGGTTCCAAAACATGCTCCCAAGGCCGCGTAGCATAAGGAGAACGAATCACAATGTCCTTACCGGCTTCTATGGCACGGATACAATCCGGAATCAAGCGATTAGCGCTCCAATCCCCCCCCCCAATCACATTGCCCGCGCGCACGCTGGCAACTGCCTTTCCATGTTTGGCATAATCCTTAGGATTAAAATAAGAATTGCGGAAAGATGCTATCATTAATTCGGTACAGCCTTTTGATGAAGAATAAGGGTCATACCCACCCATGCGATCCGTTTCGCGATATCCCCAGATTTGTTCTTTGTTTTCATAACACTTATCAGAGGTAATCATTACAACTTGTTTGATAAAATCAAATTTTCGTACCGCTTCCAAGATGTTAAGCGAACCCATTAAGTTGGTTTCATACGTCATTTTAGGGTGTTCATACGAGGTGCGCACCAACGCTTGGGCCGCCAAGTGGAAAATCATGGTTGGTTTATATTTTGATATCACTTCTTCCAACCGTGCTGCATCGCGCACATCGCCCCGTTCATCTGCAAACAATCGTTCTTTTAAATGGGAAACACAGTAGTTGCTTCTTTCTGAGTAGGGATCTAATGCATACCCCACAACATTTGCGCCTAAACTGGAAAGCCAGATAGACAGCCAAGATCCTTTAAAACCTGTATGTCCTGTTACTAAAATTGTTTTTCCCTTGTATGCATCATTAAAATTATTCATATAAATGCTCCTTCCACCAGTTAATTGTTTGTATTAAGCCACTTTGCAGTGAATATGTGGGGCTCCAACCCACTTCTTGCGTCAAACGTGTATTGCTTCCCACAATAATAGGATCCGCAAAATTTTCTTCAAGCGCACCCCATAGAATTTTGCCCTTAAAATTCGTCAAACGTGCCATTTCTTCCACCATATATCGTAACTGTATCGGCTTACCCGAACAGATGTTTACCGCATCCGTTACGTCCGATGCAAAAAACTGGGCAATTGCGCTAGCCGTATCTTCCACATGCAAATAATCCAAAAACTTACTGCATGGACTTACTTTTACAACTGCATTTTTCAACATGGAGCAAATGACCGATGGCATCAGCCTAGCGGAGCGTTCGTGTGGTCCATACAGATTAAAAATTCTAGCCCATTTGAATGCTATTTCGTTTTGCTTGCAAAAGATCTTCCCTGTATTATATAAGGCAGCCTTTACCTGTCCATACAAGGAAGCATTAGCCAATGGTGTACGGTTTTCTTGTAAAAACCCATAAGAAAAATCATATTCCGAGACACTGCCCGCTCCTAGAAATTTCTTCCCGCCATTTTCGGCAAAGAGTTTCAGTAGTTTTAGCGACAAACTTAACCAATCGATATTACTTGCACTCATATGACCTTTAGGGCCTACATACCACGCCAAATGAATCAGATTTTCAAATTTATGTTCCCGCAAATAAGCACTTAATGCATCAGTATCAAAAAGATCGAGTTTACTTTGTATTAAGTTTTTTTGTGGGGAAAGCGTTTGCATGATAGAGGGAGCATAAACAACATACCCGCGCTTAATCATTTCCTTAGTCACCTGTCTCCCAATAAAACCACTGGCTCCCGTAATCAAAATTTTTTTCATTTTATTTTTCCCACACTTTCCATAGAGCTTTTCCGGCGCTCCATTGTTCGTTGAGTTCAATTTTGTCGCGCAACGTGTCCATCGGGTGCCAAAAACCATAGTGCTTATAAGCATTTAATTGGCCTTCCTTGGCCAGTTGGGTAAGCGCTTCGCGTTCCCAGGCAATATTATCCCCATCCGGAATATAGTCAAAGGCTTTGGGTTCGCAAACGAAAAAGCCGCCGTTTACCCACGCGCCGTCCCCTACCGGCTTTTCCTGGAAGCGTGAAATGGTGCCGCTCGGCTCAATATTAAGCGCACCGAAACGGCCTGTGGGCTGGACCGCCGTTAAAGTAACCAGTTTGCCCGATTTTTTGTGGCAGTCTAACAACTTATTAATATCAACGTCGGACACTCCGTCCCCGTACGTCAGCATAAATGGCTCGTCTCCTACAAATTTGCAAGCCTGCTTAATGCGCGAGCCGGTCATTGCGTTACGCCCTGTATATAAAAGGGTAACTTTCCACGGTTCGCAGCGGTTCATATGGACATCAATTTGATTGGTTTGGAAATCTATCGTAACATCAGAGTTGTTGGTGTAGTAATTGACGAAGTATTCTTTGATTACTTCGCTCTTGTACCCGCACAGAATAACAAAGTCCGTCAGTCCGTAGTGGGTGTAAAGTTTCATAATGTGCCAAATAATCGGGTAGCCGCCGATTTCCACCATCGGTTTGGGGCGGATAGAGGTTTCTTCCCCTAATCTGGTACCAAGTCCACCTGCCAGCAAAAGTACTTTCATATTTTCTCCTATACGTTATCTAATCCACCATGCTAACTTCGGTAGATTTTTATCTTCTACACAACCGGCTAACTTACATAAAATTTGATATTTCAAACGTGGGTATAAACTGCAATTTGGCAAATGTAAGGCAACTTCTTGCAGCGCTCTGCGCGCTAATGTAAAATCCACATTAGGATATTTCCGCAACCGCCGTACGGCTTGAACAGTTAATCTTATAATGGGGTTATAGACCTCCGGCCCTTTAAACCCACGGCGGGCTAGTTCTCCACATAAATAAACCATTTGCTGTAACGTTCCATACGCTAACTTCCCTTTATTGCTGGAAACAGAGCCTTCTAACACCCGATAATGATACAAATGTTCATTTAAAAACACGATGTTTTTAGCATTTAAATAAAGCAAAAATTCAAAGCCCTGGTCTTCCGCGATAGTATTGGGCAAAAAGTTTAACTTTGCGTTTCTAATTAATTCTGTTTTAATCAGTTTAAGCCATACCTGCGAATCGTCCAATGCAGCCTGTATTCTTTCAGAAAGGGATATTGGCTCTACTTTAAGAAATTCTTTACATCGTTTTTCACAGGGAATATTAATTCCCTTTTCATTAAACCAATACAGACACCGCACCACATCCGCATGCTTGTTTAAGGCACAGTTCAGCAAATGTTCTATATAGATAGGCTCAATAATATCATCGCTATCTACAAAGGCAATATATTCGCCTTTGGCTTCTTGCAATAATTGGTTGCGGGTATTCGCCACACCTTTATTAGCTCTGGAAATTATTTTAAAGCGGGGATCTTTTTGTGCAAATTCTTGCAAAATAGCAAGACTTTTATCTGTTGACCCATCATCAATGCATATAATTTCCAAATTGGAATAAGTTTGATTTTTTATAGAAGCCAGTGTCTCCGCTAGGGATTTACCTGCATTATAAACGGGAATTAATACGCTAATAAGAGGCCGTGATGAGTAATTTTGTTCCATAAAAAAGCCCTTTTCCCTTAAACCGTGGGAAAAGGACTTGTGGAAACTCTTGGCGGAGGTATTCATAAGTCCCTTTCCCGTTCATACGCCGTGCTGTAGCGTATGAAAGCGAACGAAACCTATGGAAAAATGAAGTCGGAACAAAGTAAGAGAAGCGAGGAAGGTTGGAAAATTAAAACGGCTGCATAATGTCAAGTCTAAGGAAGTGCCTTGTCATTAAACAGCCGTGGTTGCACGCAAAATATGTGTGCAACACTCGGCAGAAGACAAAGGGCTCATGACTTCCCCTCATCTTCTGCCTAAACCAGCCGTTTTTGGACTTCCTTAGAACTTTGGTTTCCCAAAGCCTTCCTATTCTTCAATAGGATTCCAAAAACAGAATAAATTGTAATTTTGCCACTCTATGTGGCTGTACTTTGTACTCCTATAAATATATCGCTTTATGGTAACATATTTCGGGCACGAAGTCCAGCGTGGAAAATAAATTTTGCATTACTGTCATATTTACAACAGCCCCGCCCAAACTTATAATTATTGCAAACCGCTATGAAGATGCTTTAGACGACGTACAATACAAAGTCTATACGCTCGTTATTTAATTTTACAAACTGCGGATGGCCCAAGGTTTGGGATAGAGGTTGTTGGCGCGGTCGCCTAAGTTCTTTACAAAACCGAGCGGATATCCTTGATACGTTACCAACACAAAGCCGCGCGGTGTGCCCGCAGGCAAAACTAAGGCTTCCCGGTGGAGATAGCGCAAGGCCGCGCCCAAAGACAACTCGGCACGGGGAAAGGAGGTTTCCTCCGTAGTAAGAGAAAGGGCCTGTGCAATAGACGGAATTTGCTCCCGCCCCTTGGCTTCAAATGCGGGCTGACCGTCATAAAGCAAATGCAAAAGCGGATATTTTTTTACCTGAGTCCGCAAAGAGGCCGGCAACGTGGCAAAAACTCTATTTTCCCCCTTTTTACGAAGCACCGCCATAAAAAGCCCTTCACTGCGCGTTGTACCCGGGATGAAACGATACACGGGTTGTTTCCACCCCGCAAGCAAACTTCCCGTAATTTGCCACTCCGGGCGGACAGGAACTGCCAAAAGGTCCGCTCCCAGTTCCTCGGCAATCCAACGGACATTTTCTTCATTTTCGTGCGTATTAAAGGTACAGGTGCTGTAAATCAACAGGCCGCCGTCTTTGAGGCAAGGCCAAATATCACGCAAAATTTGCCGTTGCCGCTCTGCACAAAAATATACATTTTGCGCGCTCCACTCGCTGATAGCGGCCGGGTCCCGACGGAAAAGGCCCTCTCCCGAACAAGGCACGTCCGTCAAAATAACATCAAACAACAGATTTGTTTTGGCAAAATCTTTTGGCGCATTATGCGTAACCAATACACCCGGGTGGCCTTGTTTGAGAATATTTTCCAAGAGAATATTGGCGCGGCGGCGGTCAATTTCGTTACTGACAAGCACAGAACCGGCAGGTAAAGCGGCCCGCATAAGGGTAGATTTTCCCCCCGGAGCGGCGCACAAATCAAGCGCGCTGACAGGCCCCGTAATCCAATGCCGCAAGGCGTGGTCCAAAAACAGAGAGCCTGCCTCTTGCACATAATACATCCCGGCGTGAAAGCGCGGGTCGAGCGTAAAGAGCGGGCGCTCTTTCAACCAAAAGGCCCCCTCGCACCACGGCACCGGCTCAGCCTGTGGAAAAATGGCTTCGCCCTTGGCTTTCCACGGATTGAAGCGCACACTTACCGCCGCCTCCTGCACAAAAGACTGCTCAAACCGCTCCCAACGCTGGGAGCCGAACAAATTAGCGGTATATTGGATAAATTCTTGCGGCAAGTTCATAACTTATTTTATTGTACAATTATTTGCACAGCACAGGGAACAGAGGCTAATTTTTCCCCGGACACCTAGCGGCGGAGCGGATAAGGTGCGCGGCGAAATTAAAATACTACTCCTTGACTTTGCGCCACGCGCTTATTAAAATATAAGTAGTTCTTTGATAAAAAATAGAAATCTTACTTGTAAGTTGGGTAAAATTTGCCTTGTTCCTATTAGGCACCGAAGAATAAGGTAAGATTTGTAAAGGGCTGTATTACCCCCTCGCTTCTTACGTTCCTATTAGGCACCGAAGAATAAGGTAAGATTTGGCGTTAGGCGTAAGGGCTTATATTATGACGGTTCCTATTAGGCACCGAAGAATAAGGTAAGATTTGCAGTACGGAAAATATACGCTGGACTTCTTTGTTCCTATTAGGCACCGAAGAATAAGGTAAGATTTGTCCCGCTGTAATCGTAATACCTGTATTCCAGTTCCTATTAGGCACCGAAGAATAAGGTAAGATTTGGAGGATGGCTATAAGGTTATTCTACGCGGAGTTCCTATTAGGCACCGAAGAATAAGGTAAGATTTGGCGTTGTACGGCCTCCCTCTCCGTTTTGCTAGTTCCTATTAGGCACCGAAGAATAAGGTAAGATTTGGGTCAATAACAACGCAAACCCCAGCACCAAGTTCCTATTAGGCACCGAAGAATAAGGTAAGATTTGTGGCAGTATCTTCATAAGGCGGGTCGCAATAGTTCCTATTAGGCACCGAAGAATAAGGTAAGATTTGCCGGGCCTTTCTTTGCTTTTTTTAAATTGTGTTCCTATTAGGCACCGAAGAATAAGGTAAGATTTGAATAAGGCGGTCTAATTCGTCAAAGCCCGTGTTCCTATTAGGCACCGAAGAATAAGGTAAGATTTGTAGCTACTATGATGTGAAACTGTTGGATAAGTTCCTATTAGGCACCGAAGAATAAGGTAAGATTTGATAAAATAAACATCCGTATTATACCATATTGTTCCTATTAGGCACCGAAGAATAAGGTAAGATTTGGCAACAATGTATTTAGATAGTTGCTCCGCGGTTCCTATTAGGCACCGAAGAATAAGGTAAGATTTGCCGGGTCGGACGGGTCTTTCAAACAATCCAGTTCCTATTAGGCACCGAAGAATAAGGTAAGATTTGCGAGGTTAAATAATATGGCAGACAGAGACTGTTCCTATTAGGCACCGAAGAATAAGGTAAGATTTGCGAGGCTTTAAACTCTGGATTGGACAAAGCGTTCCTATTAGGCACCGAAGAATAAGGTAAGATTTGAAATTTGAAACGCGGAAATCAACTAAATGAGTTCCTATTAGGCACCGAAGAATAAGGTAAGATTTGCTTTTTGGCTTGTTCTTCCGTGAACCCAGCGTTCCTATTAGGCACCGAAGAATAAGGTAAGATTTGCGGGCTTTCTTCGGCCCTTAAACCTATGATGTTCCTATTAGGCACCGAAGAATAAGGTAAGATTTGGAATACAGTTTATGTCTGTTTTAGCGGACACGTTCCTATTAGGCACCGAAGAATAAGGTAAGATTTGTCGTACAGACTGTACCTGTCAGCAAAGCCCGTTCCTATTAGGCACCGAAGAATAAGGTAAGATTTGTAAAACACCACAGAACGCCAGAATTTACAC
>ERZ1026894.1958-NODE-1958-length-11271-cov-49.697842_pt1 | contig 11271 bp, 9 predicted proteins | sample MGYA00380177_ERZ1026894 | MGnify/ENA primary metagenome ERZ1026894 (study PRJEB33269, sample SAMEA4719813) | human gut metagenome | biome: human-associated habitat; feature: organic feature; material: feces | place: Cameroon | collected 2013-10 ... | reverse complement strand
TTTCCTGACTTCGTCACTCAAAAAACATGCATTTTATAACTTGCTGATAAACAATATTTTGTATCTTTGTGTCACCTAATATTGGGTGACACGAAAGATATTTTAACTATGTTTGTCCGCAAAAAGAAATATCCATCCGGCAATATCGGAGTTATTGTTGTTGAGAAAATCGGTGGCAAGATGAAGGAACTTGCAACGATTGGTGTTGCATATAGTGAAGATGAGGTCGAAAATCTTGTCAATGAAGCAAAAGAATGGATTTCAAAAGAAAAATCCCGGCGGCATCCACAACTCGATTTGTATGGTGAGGAGCGTGAAGCGTGTGACCGTGAGCGAGAAGAAGTCCGCCGTGTTCTGTCCAACGTCAGCAACATCCTTCTCAACGGATGCGACTTGATATTGGACCGCACGTTTGACCGGATTGGTTTCAATCGTATTGACGATGATGTATTCCGCAAGCTTGTAAAGGCTCGTTTGGCATATCCAACGAGCAAGGCTGCTACGGTGGAATATCTGAAAAACCACTTTGACGAGGATGTGGATCTCTCAAAAATCTATCGCTATCTTGACAAGCTTAGCGACCATCAGCACGAAATCGTACAGGACATAAGCGTGCGCCATACTGCGAAACTGTTCGGTGGAAATATCGGTGTGCTATTCTATGATGTCACCACACTTTACTTTGAAGCGGATTATGAGGACGACTTGCGCAAGACTGGCTTTTCTAAAGAGGGACGACACAGTAATCCTCAGATCATACTCGGCCTGCTTGTAAGTTTGGGCGGCTATCCGCTTGCCTATTGCATCCATGAGGGCAACAAATATGAAGGTCACACGATGCTGCCGACGATAAACGAGTTTGTAAGCAAATACGGATTGGAAAACTTCGTTGTGGTGGCCGACTCCGGTCTGATGAACAATGCAAATATAGCGGAACTTGAGGCGCACGGCTACAAGTATATAATAGGTGCGAAGATAAAGAATGAAAGTCAGGAAGTCAAGAACTGGATACTGGAACAGCCCAAGCGCGACTGCCAGATGGTAGAATATGACAAAGGAGGCGGACGCCGTCTCCTGGTCGGCTATACAGATGACCGTGCAAAGAAAGATGCCTATAACCGGGAGAAGGGAATACGCAGGTTGGAAAAGGCTTACAAGCATGGCGCGCTTACGAAAGGTAACATCAACAAGAGAGGTTACAATAAGTTCTTATCCATGGATGGCGAGGTGAAAGTCGCCATCAATTATGACCGTATTGCCGACGACTCCAAATGGGACGGCCTAAAAGGATATCTCACCAATACGGATATACCAATACAGGATGTATACACAGCATATCACAACCTTTGGCATGTAGAACGGGCTTTCCGTATAGCCAAATCAAAGATAGAGATACGCCCCATGTTTCACTTTACACGCAAACGTATTGAAGCTCATATATGCATTTGCTTTGTGGCTTTGAAAGTTTACAAGGAACTGGAGCGTATGCTGAAAGTCTCAGAGATTAAGATGAGCGTAGACAAGGTGCTTGCATTGGCTAAGACTATCACAACCATACAAATTAAGCTACCTCTGAACAAGGAGGTTTACACCCAAACAATGTTAATGGCAAGGCATCAGAAAATAGCTAAACTCTTTGACGAAGACTTTTGGGTGACACGATGACGAAGTCAGGGGAGAACATTCCCGTGCCGCATGCCCGCATCACACATCCAACATCCCACATTCTCAACAATCCTCCCCCAAATCTACACTGTTTTTTCCGTCGCGCCCCGCCCCGCGTCCAAATACGCCATTCTCAGTGCATCATTGCAACCGCCTAACATTCAGCCGTTTATCGTCCGAAGACTCCCGCGCCACCTTCCAAACACTCCATTCCCCACCACGAAACGCCATCTTTCGACCCTCGATCCCTGCCCTTTCGAGGCTCCATCCCTTACCTTTCGCATCTCGATCCCTAAGCTATCGTAACTCGAAACATGCCCAACGCCGCGTTCTCCGTTCCGCAAGCAGCGTCCAAACCGATCTGTTTCGTCCCATTCGGCCTGCCACGCCCGCTATTTCACCCAAAAATCCGACACAGGTTTTCCACCAAAAATCTTTAGAATGTTGATAGTGGAGTGATCATAATGATGAGTGTTGAGTGTTGGGAGGAGCATTGTGGGTTTGCCCCAAACAAGGACGGTAAAGTGTAGAGTTTGGCACAAATCGGAAGAAATGTATAATCTTTCGTTATTCGACGATTCCATTTAGGAATGAACACGATAACCTATGCTGATAATCATGTCGAGGTTGTAGTATGCCACACTATAATCACACAGAATTTGTTTTTATCAGATTTTTTATGTATGTTTGCAAAAATAAGGATATTTATTGTAAAATTAAAATTGAAATCAGATGGATGAAGAATTGAAAAGAGAACTTCTTGAGGGCTTGGATGAGTACTATGCACAGCGTACAGATTTACTCGCAGAAAGCAATACACCTCAAAAGACTATGGAAATAAACGGACTGACATATATTCAGGTGGATTGTACCGCAGAAGAATGGATAAAATCAGTCGGTGGTGTTAATATCGAAGATGTACAATGGCAGATGTAAATATAGAATTTGCAAAGCAAAAACACATAGTTATTTTGTCTCAAAGGGCATATGGCGATTTAGATTATAAACAGAGAAAAAATTGGAATTCACGAAAGCAATTACAGCGTGAAAGAGCAAATCTATTATTTAATAGAACCTATCAAGGTTTATATAATTTAGCAAATGACATAACACCCACTACTATTTTAGCTACAGGCGTTCCGAATGAATATGTGTATAGGCTTTCTGATGGAATAGGACGAATAATATTCCAACTGATACATACAACTACGGAATCTATCATATATGTTATAGATTTTCTATGGGACTATAAAAGAGTACCTAATAGTTGGTGGAGTATTGTAGAAAATAAAAAAAGGTTTCGTCACATAATTAGAGAAACCATTAATCAGTATTTGAAACGAAATATACTATAATAGAAATGAGCAACCTGGTTAGGCTGCTCATTTTGGCCAACTGCGATGTTATCGCCTTATTTGTGCCAACAGCTATATCATTGCCATAATTTTTCCCATCTGTGGCAGTTGTTGCAAAATTTGCAATAGTTGCCTCTTCTTGTAATTCTCCATCCTCCAACACGTTCTCTTAGACCCCAGAGGCCATCGCCGTAGGCGGTGAGCACCTTACGAACTGCGCTCTGGCCATGTGGCACGAGAATATTTCTCCCACGGATCGCACTCTAAGCACAGATGCCATGCGGGTTGCTTTTATCAAAAAACACAGATTGCACGAGTGCGCACGGATGGGTCTTTTCACAGATTATTTACTCACGCTCCGCTGCCCACTGCTTGGTTCTTGATGCGCCGCCGGCGCAACGGATCGACACTTCCTGCCGAACAAGCACAGTACGCCAACGAAGTCTTCAATAGTAGCTACAATCTCGGTTTCTTGGGTGTAACCAAATACCTCAAATACCATAACGAGAATTGTTTTCTGCTTTAGCATTTACGGCATTGTGGGCGACAGCAATTGCAGCAACATGATGTCGATCAGCTCAACGTCGGGCAAGATTCTACCCACAATCGCTTTGTCGTCTTCAGAGAACTCTTCGGCTTTTTCCAACGCCAGGGAGATGGTTTGCTCAGCCTGTTGTAGTTGGCTGCAAAACCAGATGATATCGCTCGATGCTTGTTTCATTTTCTACGCTTTTATTTGTTCCGCGAATTTAGGAAAGAAAAGCGGATGGCGCAAACCCTTTCACGATTCTTAGGTTTTTCGCGCATTTATAAACACTCGCTGCCGTCTGCGAGGAGTGGTTGATGATGTGCTGCGAAATAGCGGAGCAGAACGCTGTTCCGCTGCGTGAATGGATAGAGAGGAAACTGGCATTTAACCCCAATGCATCGACTCAGACTTTACTAAAGAAAACAAGAGGGTTGTTGGGTAAAGAGTAACATGATGTATGAGCAGGACGGTGGGAAGGTCTTCCGTAAGATACATGCGAAAGACGCATGCATGTAGGCTGTTTCATAGAAATATTTATTGAGTGAGCGACATTATTCCGTAAATGTTTTACGGAATAACAAATAATTAGTATCTTTGCCGCATGTCATTATTAAGTATCCAATAGAGTTATGCTAATAAGATTTGCCGTTAAGAATTATCGAGGCTTTAGCGATAAGATCGAGTGGAATTTGTCGCATCCATGCAGCTATTCTTTCAACACGGATGCCATAAAAAATGGCGTTGTGAAGAATGGCATTATATATGGCCCCAATGGATCTGGAAAAAGTAACTTGGGGTTGGCAGTTTTCGATATAGCCAACCACTTGTCGCATAAATGGAAGAAGCCTGACTATTATTTGAATTACGCTTCGGCATATGGCTATAACCAGCCGGTCGATTTTGAGTATGTTTTCAGATTTGGCAAAGACATCGTGTCGTACAGCTATTCAAAAACAGCAAAGGAGCTCAAGGGAATTATTGTAAAGGAGCAGCTATTTCTGAACGAAAAGGAATTGCTCTTCAAGGACGTCAATTCCTTACGCTTGGACAAGAAGTTCGGCCTGACGGATGTAGCTTTAGACAATTTAAAAAACAGCGCAAACAATATCTCAATAGTCAATTATCTGTTAAGCGTCGTGCCCTTCCCTGAGGGGCATGCCTTGTTGAAGTTAAGAAGCTTTGTTGAGAACATGCTGTTTTTTAGAAGTCTCGACAATCGTGAGTTTATCGGCCTAAAAGAGGGTGGCAGCAACATAGAGGAATATATCATAAACAACAACCTTACAGAAGACTTCTCGGAGTTTCTGAAAGAGGTGAGCGGTCAGCACTTTGTGTTTGCAAAACCCGTACAGGGCGAAAACATGCTTTATGCCGTTATCAATGGCATTCGCATCCCCTTTTTGTTAGTTGCGTCTACCGGCACAATGAACTTGGAACTGCAATACTATTGGCTGAAAGAGATGGTAAATGCTTCGTTTGTCTTCATTGATGAGTTTGATGCCTTTTACCACCATGAGCTTTCGTATGCCCTTAGCCGACGATTGTTCAAGAGCGACAATCAGTTGTTCTTGACTACTCACGACACGTTCTTGTTGTCCAATGACTTGCTGCGTCCCGATTGTTTCTTCATATTAAAGGACAACAACATAAGTGCCATATGCAACCTTACTAACAAGGAACTTCGATTTGGCCACAACTTAGAGAAACTGTATAGAGGGGGTACGTTTGGCGTATGATATTAGCAGAATAAAAAATGTTATTTTAGGAACCCAACATAGTGGCGCTTTGAAATAAATGCACTAACTTTGCATAAGATAGGCTGCATCTCAGCATAATATTCAAGCAAGCTTGATATTCTGCCTTCGATTTGCACTATCTTTGCATAAGATAGGCTGCATCTCAGCATAATAATCAAGCGGAGCTTGATATTCTGCCTTCGATTTGCACTATCTTTGCATCACTATCCTTCTTTGGCATGTTTCAAAGAGGGGGCTGGCCCTGCTGTTGCGAAAACAGCGAGGCATGGACTAACAAACCTAAACCGCGCGTTTTACATATCAATCAATACCTAAATAATACCTAATAATAAAGCAACCAACTATGAGCAATTATCCAAAGATTGGAATTCGCCCCACCATCGACGGTCGTCAGGGAGGCGTGCGCGAGAGTCTTGAGGAAAAGACGATGAACCTCGCCAAATCGGTAGCCAGACTGATCAGCGAGAACCTGCGCAACGGCGACGGATCGCCCGTCGAGTGTGTCATATCCGATACCACCATTGGACGCGTTGGCGAGAGCGCCGCCTGTGCCGAGAAGTTCGAGCGCGAGGGCGTGGGCTCCACCATCACCGTTACGTCGTGCTGGTGCTACGGCGCCGAGACGATGGACATGAACCCCCATTGGCCTAAGGCTGTGTGGGGCTTCAACGGTACGGAGCGCCCCGGTGCCGTGTACCTGGCCGCCGTGCTCGCCGCCCACGCACAGAAGGGCCTGCCCGCCTTCGGCATCTACGGCCACGATGTGCAGGACCTCGAAGACGACTCCATCCCCGCCGATGTGGCAGAGAAGATTCTGCGCTTCGCACGCGCAGCGCAGGCCGTGGCCACCATGCGCGGCAAGTCGTACCTCTCGATGGGATCGGCCTGCATGGGCATCGCCGGCAGCATTGTCAACCCCGACTTCTTCCAGGAGTATCTCGGCATGCGCAACGAGAGCGTCGACCTCACGGAGATCATACGCCGCATGACAGAGGGCATCTACGACCCCGAGGAGTTCGAGAAGGCCATGGCATGGACACGCGACCACTGCATGTGCAACGAGGGCGACGACATTGCCAACCGCCAGGGAAAAGCCAAGACACGCGAGCAGAAAGACGCCGACTGGGAGTTTATCGTGAAGATGATGATCATCATGAAGGACCTCATGCATGGCAACCCACGCCTCGAGGAGATAGGGTTCAAGGAGGAGGCCATCGGCCACAACGCCATCGCTGGCGGCTTCCAGGGACAGCGCCAGTGGACCGACTTCTATCCCAATGGCGACTATCCCGAGGCACTGATGAACACCTCGTTCGACTGGAACGGACCGCGCGAGCCCATCACGCTGGCCACCGAGAACGACGCCGGCAACGGCGTGGCCATGCTCTTCAACCACCTGCTCACAGGGCGCGCCCAGATCTTCTCCGACGTGCGCACCTATTGGAGCCCCGAGGCCGTGAAGCGCGTAACAGGCAAGGAGCTCACCGGACGGGCAGCGGGCGGCATCATCCACCTCATCAACTCGGGCGCCACCACGCTCGACGGATCGGGCGCAGCCACCGACGCCGAGGGCAACCCCGTGATGAAGCACTTCTGGGAGCTCACCGACCAAGACATCGACGCCTGCCTGAAGGCCACCACATGGTATCCCGCCAACCGCGACTATTTCCGTGGCGGCGGATTCTCATCCAACTTCCTCTCGAAGGGCGGCATGCCCGTCACCATGGTGCGCCTGAACCTCGTGAAGGGGCTTGGCCCGGTGCTGCAGCTGGCGGAGGGATGGACCGTGGAGATCGACCCCGAGATCAACGCCATCCTCGACAAGCGCACCGACCCCACATGGCCCACCACATGGTTTGTGCCACGCTTGTGCGGCAAGGCGCCGTTCAAGGATGTCTACTCGGTGATGAACAACTGGGGTGCCAACCACGGCGCCATCTCTTACGGCCACATCGGCGCCGACCTCATCACCCTGTGCTCCATGCTGCGCATACCCGTATGCATGCACAACGTGGAGGACGAACGCATCTTCCGTCCCGCCGCATGGAACGCCTTCGGCATGGACAAGGAGGGAGCCGACTTCCGCGCTTGCCAAAACTACGGTCCCATCTACAAGTAACAACCCTCATCAACCCTTAACCCCAAGCAGGGTGGACAAGCCGTCCACCGGTTTCGGCCTCCAGGCCCATTGGGGTTAAGAGCCCGCTCCCGTCCTCCGCAAGAGGGGGAGGGGAGAGGGCCTTGTTCCATCAACCCCCAAACAATGACAACCATCTGCCTTCCGCGCCCCTCATGGCCGGCGAGGCAAACTACCAGAACAACCATGATACAAGATTATCAGATACAGGAGTTTCTGCGCCAGGCCCACCGCGTGGGCGACGCAGGGCTGACGCTTTGCTCAAGTGGCAACATCTCATGGCGCATCGGCGACGAGGCGCTCGTGTCGGGCACAGGCTCGTGGGTTCCCACGCTGCCCAAGGAGAAGGTGTCGATCTGCCGCGTGGCCACGGGCGAGGTGCTCAATGGCGTGAAGCCCTCGATGGAGAGCGGCTTCCACCTGGGCGTGCTGCGCGAGCGCCCCGATTGCGACGTGGTGCTCCATTTCCAGTCGAAATATGCCACGGTGGTGTCGTGCATGAGCGATACACCCAAGGATTTCAACGTAACGGCCGAGGTGCCATGCCACGTGGGCCGCGAGATTCCCGTCATACCCTATTTCCGACCCGGATCGCCCGAGCTGGCGGAGGGCGTGAAGGAAGCCCTGAAGAACCACAACTCGGCACTGATGCTCAAGCACGGCCAGGTGGTGTGCGGAAAGACGTTCGACGAGGTGTTTGAGCGCGCCATGTTCTTCGAGATGGCATGCCGCATCATCGTGCTCAGCGGCGGCAAGTATAACACGCTCACACCCGAGGAGATCGACGACCTGGAGACCTACGTGCTGGGAAAGAAGGCGTAAGGCGGGGTGTGTAAACCAACTAACAAATGACCTATTTAGCTATCGACTTCGGCGGCGGCTCAGGCCGTGTCGTTGCCGGAACCATCACGACCGAGGGCGGGCGCAAGCAGCTCCACATGCAGCTTGTGCACCGCTTTCAGAACCGACAGGTGAGGCTGGGCGACCATGTGTATTGGGATTTCCCAGCCCTCTTCGAGGACATGAAGGCCGGGCTGCGCAAGGCGGCGCAGATGGGGCTCAAAGTGGCGGGCATCGCCGTCGACACATGGGGTGTCGACTTTGGGCTCATCGACCGCCAGGGCAACCTCGTGGGCAACCCGGTGTGCTACCGCGACGCACGCACGCAGGGCATGGCCGACCACTTCTTCAGCCACACCGACCGCACCGACCACTATGCCGTGAACGGCACCCAGGTGATGGAGATCAACACCCTGTTCCAGCTCCTCAGCATGAAGCGGGCCAACTCGCCGCAGCTGCAGATCGCCGACCGACTGCTCTTCACCCCCGACCTCTTCTCGTTTTTCCTCACGGGCGAGGCCAACACCGAGTACACCATCGCGTCGACCTCGGAGATGCTCAACGCCACCACGCGGTCTTGGCACTGGCCGCTCATCGACCGCATCGGACTGCCGCGCCACCTGTTCTGCCCCATCGTCATGCCGGGAACGGTGCGCGGACAACTGCGCGCCGACATCGCCGAGGAGACCGGACTGGGACGGGTGGATGTCATCGCCGTGGGATCGCACGACACCGCCAGTGCCGTGGCTGCCGTGCCGGCCAAGGCCGACGAGCGCCCCGTGGCGTTCATCAGCTCGGGCACATGGTCGCTGCTGGGTGTGGAGCTCGACGCGCCCATCCTCACCGAGGAGGCCCGACGCGCCCAGTTCACCAACGAGGGCGGCATAGGCGGCAAGATAACGTTCTTGCAAAACATCACCGGACTGTGGTTCCTGCAACGACTCATGGCCGAATGGGCCGACGAGGGCGACGAGCAGCAATACGAGCCCTTGCTCGCTGCCGCCGAGCGCGCTGAGATACAGACCGTCATACCGGTCGACGCGCCCGAGTTTCAGAACCCCAAGTCGATGCAGCAAGCCATACGCGGCTATTGTGAGCGACAGGCGCTCGACGTGCCGCAGACCAAGGCCGACCTCACACGCGTAGTGCTGCAATCGCTCGCTGCCAAATACGCGGAGGCCACACAGGCGCTCAACGCCATGCTGCCCGAGCCCATCAAGAAGCTCCACATCATTGGTGGAGGCTCACAAAACAAACTTCTCAACCGCCTCACCCAACAGGCGCTCGGCATCCCCGTGGAGGCCGGACCCGTGGAGGCCACCGCCATCGGCAACATCCTTACGCAGGCGCTGGCCAAGGGCGAGGTGGCCGACATCCACGAAATGAGAAGCATCGCAATCCTTTGATCTATGAAACAGTCAATCCTATCGAAAGACGGCGTGAGCTACGTCGTGCCTTTCATTCTCATCACCTCCTGCTTCGCGCTGTGGGGATTTGCCAACGACATCACCAATCCCATGGTGAAGGCGTTCTCGAAGATCTTCCGCATGTCGGCCACCGACGGCGCGCTGGTGCAGGTGGCCTTCTATGGCGGCTATTTCGCCATGGCGTTTCCTGCCGCCATGTTTATCCGCCGATACAGTTACAAGGCGGGCGTGCTCGTCGGACTGGGGCTCTACGCCCTGGGCGCATTCATGTTCTATCCGGCCAAGATGACGGGCGAATACTATCCGTTCCTCATCGCTTATTTCATCCTGACTTGCGGACTGTCGTTCCTCGAGACGTCGAGCAACCCCTATATCCTCTCGATGGGAACGGAGGAAACGGCCACGCGACGGCTCAACCTCGCGCAGTCGTTCAACCCCATGGGATCGCTGCTGGGCATGTATGTGGCCATGAACTTCATACAGGCCAAGCTCAACCCGCTCGACACCGCCTCGCGCGCCGGCCTCACACCTGCCGAGTTTGAGGCCGTGAAGGAGTATGACCTCTCGGTGCTCATCGGTCCCTACCTCGCCATCGGCCTCGTCATCCTGGCCATGTTCGTGCTCATCCTGTTCTGGCGCATGCCGAAGAACGGCGACAAAAACCATAACATCGACTTCGTGCCCACGCTGCGCCGCATCTTCGCCATGCCCCATTACCGTGAGGGCGTCATCGCGCAGTTTTTCTACGTGGGCGTGCAGATCATGTGCTGGACCTTCATCATCCAGTATGGCACACGGGTGCTCATGGCCGACGGCATGGCTGAGCAGGCCGCCGAGGTCACGTCGCAGCAATACAACATCCTGGCGATGATTATCTTCTGCTGCTCGCGCTTCATCTGCACCTTCCTGCTGCGCTACGTCAACACAGGGCGTTTGCTCACGGTGCTGGCCATCGTGGGCGGTTTGCTCGTGGTGGGTGTCATTGGCCTGCAAAACATCTACGGCCTCTATTGTCTCGTGGGTGTAAGCGCTTGCATGTCGCTCATGTTCCCCACCATTTACGGCATAGCCCTTACCGGCTTGGGCGACGACGCCAAGTTTGGAGCCGCCGGGCTTATCATGGCCATCCTCGGTGGAAGCGTGCTGCCCCCGCTCCAGGCCGCCATCATCGACCAGGTGGAACTGTTGGGCATGCCCGCCGTCAACGTGTCGTTCATCTTGCCCTTCGTCTGCTTCGTGGTGATAGCCATCTACGGCCACCGCACCTTCCTGCGCAGCAAAGGCCAACTGGGCGGATAACCCACGCCTGCCCCATGGGGCGCTATGGTAATGAGAGTGTGTCAAAAGTTTAAGCACGCCCCGCAAATATAATAGAAGGGGCAGAAGCATATAGCCCAGGGCACCCCGCCCTGGGTAAAAGTTCCCAAACAACCAAACGCCCTGCAAGGGCAAAAGCGTTAATAATCAATGCTTTTGCCCTTGCAGGGCGTCTTGCTTTTGTCAATTCGTACACCCAGGGCGGATGCCCTACCCTTTATACACATCTTTTGTTCTTTGAAAT
>ERZ1026894.1953-NODE-1953-length-11283-cov-3.970876_pt1 | contig 11283 bp, 10 predicted proteins | sample MGYA00380177_ERZ1026894 | MGnify/ENA primary metagenome ERZ1026894 (study PRJEB33269, sample SAMEA4719813) | human gut metagenome | biome: human-associated habitat; feature: organic feature; material: feces | place: Cameroon | collected 2013-10 ... | reverse complement strand
TTTTAATATAATCCAGTTATGTCCGAAATGTCAAGATTAGTGTCCGTATTATTCTAGCGGACAGAGGGTTGATTTCGTATGATTATATTACAGCATAAGAAATGTGTGAAAGCGGAAAACCTTGAAAACAATGTGAGACAGGAGTTTTTTGACATATATGTGAAACGTAAATGATCAAGGTTAAATTATCAAAAGCAAAAGGAGGATAAAAATGGCAAATCCGTATTTACCAAGTTGGGAGTACATCCCGGACGGAGAACCGAGAGTATTTGGGGACAGAATTTATGTATATGGCTCCCACGACAGAGTGGATTCTGATGAATTTTGTGATTATAAACTGAAGGTGTGGTCAGCACCTGTGAATGAACCGGGCAAGTGGGTGTGTCATGGAGACGCATTTCATACAAAGGCCGACAGAGACCACGCTTCGGATATCGACTGGTCCGAGAAATGCCTCTATGCGCCGGATGTAGTTGAAAAGGACGGAAAATATTATCTTTATGCGTACGTTCTGGATTCCAAGGGATGTGTGGCGGTCAGTGATAAACCGGAGGGACCGTTTGAGCTGGTATCCCGCTATGAATATAATATTCCGGATCATTATGATAATGGTACTTTTATTGATCCCGGTGTGCTGGTAGATGATGATGGCAGAGTCTATGTATATTGCGGTTATCTGGGCTCCTATATGTGTGAGATTAACGGAGACAATATGTATCAGGTCATCGACGGTACTTATCAGGAGAATATCATTCCAACAGATGAACCATGGAATTTCTTTGAAGCCTGCTCACCTAGAAAGGTGGGAGATACCTATTACCTGATCTATTCGCCAAAGAGAGGATGCCGGCTTGCGTATGCCACATCTGATTCTCCGACAGGACCATTTACCTACCGGGGTTATATTGTGGATAACGGCATTGATTTCCCGGGAGGAAATAACCATGGATCGATCTGTAAGATTGGCGATCAGTGGTATATTTTTTATCATCGTATGACCAACGGAACGATCATGTCCCGCAGAGGCTGTGTAGAAAAGATTGAGATTCTGCCGGATGGAACGATTCCGCCGGTAGAGATGACTTCTCTGGGCTTTGAGGATTCCCTGAATCCGTATGAGCTGACACCGGCCGATACAGCATGCATACTGAAGGGCAGTGAGCAGCTGATGATCACTGAGATGGATGCATTTACCAGAGTGATCACCAATATTACCGAGGGATGCGTGATGGGCTGGAAGTATTTTGATTTTGGTGACGACTTTACCAATGGAACCATGACATTATCCTTAAAGATGCAGCCGAGGGGATGCAGTGGCCGAATTCACGTATATCTTGATGATCCGGTGGACGGAGAAAAGATCGGAACGATTGAATTCGGAACCGGAGATCATGTGGCAGAAGGTGTGATGCGTATGGTAACAGGCAGACATGCGGTCTATTTTGTGGCAGAGGATGCACATAGTGGATGGGCAAAGAACAGTTTTACGGGCAGACAGCTTTTAGATCTGGAGGCATTTGTATTTCGTAAATAGACAAAGAATGTGAAGGTCTTGAAAAAAACATTCGCAGAGAGTAAAGTAGTGATAACCATGAAAGGTATTAAAAGGAAAAAAAGTGGTACAGAGAAAGGCAGATAAACTCTCTGAAAAGACCACAGTTCAAGTAAAATAAAGGGAGATTTAAAATTATGATGATCAGTAATCCGGTACTTCGGGGCTTTTACCCGGATCCAAGTGTATGCAGGGCAAATGGCAAGTATTATATGGTATGCAGCTCTTTTGAGTATTTTCCGGGAGTTCCTCTGTTTGAGAGTGAGGATCTGGTGCATTGGACACAGATCGGTCACTGTCTTACCAGAAGCACACAGGTAGACTTAGAGCGCATCAACAGCTCCGGTGGAGTATTTGCGCCGACGATCCGTTATCATGAAGGACGTTTTTACATGGTGACTACAAATGATACCTACCACAAAAATTTCTATGTATATACAGATGATATCTATGGGGAGTGGTCTGAGCCTGTATTTGTAGATCAGGGAGGAATCGATCCGTCTCTGTTCTTTGAGGATGGCAAGGCATATTTTATGAGTAACGGCAGTGATGAGGATGGCAATGGATGTATTTTCCAGTGTGAGATCAATATTGCAACAGGAGAGCGCCTGACCGAAAGCAAGCCGATTTGGAAAGGAAATGGCGGCCGTTATCTGGAATCACCACATCTGTACCAGATTGGGGACTGGTATTATATTACAGCCGCAGAGGGCGGTACAGAATATGGTCATATGATCACCTATGCGAGGGGAAAGAGTCCGTATGGACCATTTGAATCATATCCGCTGAATCCGGTTGTGACAAACCGTGATCTTGGCGGTCACCAGAGCCGCATTCAGGGAATTGGTCATGGCGATCTGGTACAGACAGAGGATGGTACGACATTTATCGTATGTCTCGGCTTCCGTCAGGAGGGAATGTGGAGGCCGTTCCACCATCTGGGACGAGAGGTATTTCTGGTACCGGTACAGTGGCAGCAGGACGGATGGTTTACTGCCGGTGTGAACGGTAAGGTGGAGGCTGAGATGGAAATGAATCTCAATGCTTCCGGCGAGGATACCTGCTATGATGTTTCTTTTGAAAAACTGGGAGCAGACAGTCTCAGATGGTGTCATCTGAGAGCATATGATCAGGCGAATTATCAGTTTACAGAGCAGGGGGCGAAGCTTCGGGGCAATCATTTCACGTTGGATGATGTGGATGCGCCAACCTTCCTCGGTGTACGCCAGTCTGAATTTGATACAACATTGGATGTGACGGTAGGAGGAAATTCTCCGGAGGCAGGTGTGACCTTCTATCTGTGTGAGGATCATCATTATGATCTGTATCTGGCACAGGCAGATGGGGTCTGCAGGGTTGAGCTTCGTCTGACCACAGGAGATGCACAGTGTGTAAAGGCATCTGTTCCTCTGGAGCAGGGGCAGCAGGAGGTTAAGCTTCATGTGGAGTCAGATGAGGAGATTTATACCTTCTTTGCGGAAATCGCCGGAGAGAGAAAAGAGCTTGGAAAGGCAAGAACAAAATACCTGTCTTCCGAGGTGGCAGGCGGCTTTACCGGAACAGTCATGGCAATGTATGCCGTAAATCCGGAGGAAAAGGAAGATGCCTGGGGTGAGTTTACCGGCTTAAACTGGACTATGAAAAAGTGGGTAGATAATGCGTAAGTGAGGAGCTTTGTACCGATGACATACGATATAAAATAAGATGCAGAGGTGAGGATTTCAATGAACCGTGATGAGGAATTTCTGGCAAAAAGGATTATAGATCTGGCGGATCAGTCATACCGGACCGGATTATATACCTATACCGGTTTTTTGAACCAACAGGAGCAGGCAGTTTACGACAGCGTACGAAAGGATGCAGCTCCTGTGACAGCCACACTGTTTGGCGGTGTGGAGGGGTGTGAACGGCAGGTTCTCCGTTTTGGAGATCAGGAAAGCCTGGGATATGATGCGGGCTTTCCTATCTGCTGCATTGAGATCCGTCCGTTGATCGAGAAGTTTTCGGATGCACTGACCCACCGGGATTATCTGGGAGCACTGATGCATCTGGGAATAGACCGCAGCACTCTTGGAGATATTATGATACGGGACAAAACGGCATATCTGTTTTGTCTGGACAAGATGGCATCGTTTATCGTAGATAATCTGGATCAGGTGAAGCATACCCATGTGAAATGCCGTTTACTGGAGGAGATGCCGGAGGCAGTTCGTCCGCAGCTTCAGGCAGTGAAGCTGATCGTTCCGAGTATGCGGCTGGATGTGGTGATCGCAAAGCTATATCATTTGTCACGGAGTCAAAGCATTGCACTTTTCCGCGAAAAGAAAATCTTTGTAAATGGAAGAGGACAGGAGAATAACAGTGGAGTTCTGAAGGAAACAGATGTTGTTTCTGTGCGGGGCCATGGAAAATTTATCTGTGATGGAATTTCAGGAGAAACCAAAAAAGGAAACCTGAATATTCAGGTTTCCAAATATGTTTGACAGATCCTGTTTCCGGGGAGTAGAATAGGCTTCCTTCGGCTGCGGATCTTGTGATTTATGACTCTTTGGGTGGAACTGCAAAATAGCGGTTCCACTTTTTGTCATTTTGATATTCTAACATACGGTCATATTGCTCATACATTTTCTGGACTCCGTTTTCCAGCAGATAGTAATGATTAATGTATGGAAACAGCAGGATCAGCAGTGGGATCAACAGGATTGCCAGCCAGATATTGGAGCTGGAAACAAGACCAATCACAACGGAGGTGGTCATCAGGGCAAACAGCACTGTGACGATCAGATGGATCAGCCGTTCATGCTGAAAAAAACGGATCTGTGTCAGATGGTTTTCGATGGCTTTGGTCCAGTCGATGTCATCGGGAGGTGCCTGAAGCAATTCATCAATCTGCTGCATATAGGTCAAAATGCGTCGTTTCATAAAATCAGTCCTTTCGTAAATCTTTTGGTAGAATTATATCACGAATTCGTGTATATTTATAGGTGATGAAAAAATAACAATGAAGAAATGAGGAAAAAAAGATGGATAAAATTAAAAAAGTTAAATTGACTCCGGCGGCCTGTGGTCTGGATCTGGGAGATGGAAGTGAGAGAGCAGAGTATGTAAATCAGGATTATATTTTAAATACTCTGGGAAGACCTCACAGAAATATTGGTATCATGTATACTTATTATCCAAAGGACAAGGAATGGCCGGAGCGGATCAGTGTGGCATGTAAAGATATGGAGATTCATTTTCAGTGGGATTATCCGTATGATGATTATTTTCCATATCGTGGAGGTCTCGATGGGGACACGAAGGGAGAGCCGTTCCAGCAGATGAGGGATATCCGCCGCCATGGACAGGATGTTGCTCTGACGCTGACCATTGACTGTTCTCTGGAGGATGAATATCTCCGTCAGATCGCAAAGGAGCTGAAGCCCTTTGGCAGAATGCGACTGCGTATCAACCATGAGTGTGCCGGTGACTGGTTTACCCACAATCAGCGTTTTTCCTACAAGGAGATCGGAGAGTTTTTTGTACGCTTTGCAAAGATCGTGAAGGAAGAGGCACCGCAGATCTCGCTGGTATTTTGTGGTGGAGCAGTAGGAGATCTGGAGGCTGAGGATGCGCCGGTACAGTATGAGGAGGAGTTTAAGGAAGCCTTTGATATTGCAGATATCTGGTCCAATGACTGTTATCTGGCTCTTCATTACGGATGGCCTTTTGATGTATGCGAAAAAGGCGGGGACAGCTATGCAATGACACCGGTAGATCCGTTCTTTGAGCGTCTGAATAAAACTTCTAAGAGAATGACAAAGGTAAATCACGGGGAGTGCAAGCCATTTGTGATCTCTGAGTTTAATACGGACGGTGATGTGACCGGACCGATGCATCAGGGAGATTCCATTAAGCGTTTTGTAGAGAAATTAAAGTCCGAAAATGCGGACTGGTTCGATGGATTTTCTATGTACCAATTCAGGGACAGAGGACGTCTTGGACTGGAGATTGAGGATCCGAATAATTCTGCAGTGGGTATTCCGCAGCCGATCCTCAAGGATTACAAGGACATTTTGAAGGATCCGTTCTTCCTGCCGGGACTGGAGGAGACAGAAGATACAGCATTGCCGGTAACACTTCGCTGGGGAGGAGCAGAGGATGCGGAGGGAATTGCAATTCCGATCACCTTTGAGAAGACACCGGAGTTTTGCGAGATTACCTTTGAGGAAGATCTGAACCTGATGATGGAATTAAATGGACGCTGGTTCTATAAAGCACCGGGCACGAAGACAGTTGATATGATGTCTGCATTTTTTGAGACACCGGTTGAGCCGGGTACGGAGATGACTTTGAAAATTTTTGCACCTCCGGCGACAGGAGAGAACGATCCGTCTCAGGGAGAGGACTGGGCAGTAAATTATTATACGACTATGACAAAAATGCCACAGCTTCGTATCCGCTATGAGGAGATTCAGGAGGTACTGTAATGGAACACGCAATCGTAACTCTGAAAAAGGGAGAAGGACGTACGATCAAGGCGGGAGGAGCCTGGATCTACGACAATGAGATTGCCAGTGTCGTGGGAAGCTTTGCTGACGGAGATGTAGTTCTGATCCATGATTTTGACGGATATCCTATGGGAAAGGGCTATATCAACCGTCATTCCAAGATACGGGTCCGGATGCTCACGCGTCATCAGGAGCAGGAGATCGATGATGATTTCTGGAAAATGCGCCTGCAGGCGGCATGGGATTACCGGAAGGCTACGGTAGATACTTCAAGCTGCCGGATCGTCTTTGGTGAGGCGGATTTTCTGCCGGGACTGGTGATTGACAAATTCAGTGATGTTCTGGTAGTAGAATCCCTGGCTTTGGGAATTGACCGTTACAAGGAGCATCTGGTAGAGCTTTTGAAAGAAATTCTTGCAGCTGACGGTGTCACGATCCGCGGTGTTTACGAGCGCAGCGATGCCAAAGAACGGCTGAAGGAAGGGATGGAGCGTGTCAAAGGTTTTCTGGGACCGGAGTTTGATACCAATGTGGAGATCGTAGAAAACGGTGTCCACTATATGGTAGATGTAAAAGAAGGACAAAAAACAGGCTTTTTCCTGGACCAGAAATATAACCGTCAGTCGATCCGTTCCATCTGTAAGGGAGCAAAGGTGCTGGACTGCTTTACCCATACCGGTTCTTTTGCTTTGAATGCCGGACAGGCAGGGGCTGCCAGTGTATTAGGACTGGATGCTTCGGAGCTTGGCGTAGAGCAGGCAAAAAAGAATGCAGCATTAAATGGTCTGTCCCATATTGTGGACTTTGAATGTGCAGATGTTTTTGAAAAGCTTCCGGAAATGGAGGAGGCAGGAGAAAAGTTTGATGTGATCATACTGGATCCGCCGGCGTTCACGAAGTCACGTAATTCTGTAAAAAACGCTGTAAAGGGATACCGGGAGATCAATCTTCGTGCAATGAAGCTCATTAAGGACGGCGGTTATCTTGCCACCTGTTCCTGCTCTCATTTTATGACATATGAGCTTTTTACAAAAACGATTGGACAGGCGGCAGCAAATGTACACAAGAGACTGCGTCAGGTATCCTTTGCGACACAGGCACCGGATCATCCGATCCTGTGGGCTGCCGATACATCATATTATCTGAAGTTTTATATCTTCCAGGTATGTGATGAAAAATAAAATCATAAAATGTAAGGAATTAGAATTATTATGAGAGATCCTGAAAAGGTAAAAAAAGAAATGGAAGAAAAAGACCGGAAAATTCTGGAGACAGCTTTCCGTATCTTTGTAGAAAAAAAGATTGAACCTGTCAGTATGGGGGAAATCGCAAAAGAAGCCGGAGTAGGCCGGGCAACGGTATTTCGTCATTATCAGAATAAGCTGGAGCTGGTGATTGCAGTCTGTACGGCACAGTGGCAGGCATATTTTGACAAACTGGATGAGGAAAGACCGCTTTCATCCATCGATGATGTTCCTGCGATTGAACGATTTATCTTTACGCTGGACAGTTATATTGACATGTATCAGAATCATAAAGATCTTTTGCAGTATAATGACAATTTCAATCACTATGTGACCCATGAGGGAACGGATAGTGAGCAGTTAAGGGCGTTTCATGCCTCTCTGCATTCAGCCAATACGAGATTCCATCTGATGTATAAAAAGGCGAAGGAGGACAAGACATTCCGGACAGATATTCCGGAAGAAGAGTTTTTCCGTGTGACTCTTCATTCCATGATGGCAACATGTGCTCATTATGCAGGGGGATTTATCTGGGGGGCGGAGGACAATAAGGACTATACGCCGGAGCTTTTGCTTCAGAAAGAAATGATATTGAATTATGTGACAACATCAAAATGATCTGAAAATTTTTCTTGACAAAATATCATCAAAATGATATAAATAATTTAGATAGTATGTTACTTGATTCGAAACGAACCCAAGGCATTAACTAGACATAAATTTTACAGGATATTTATGTGAGTTAGTGCCTTTTTTGTTTCCATTTTTATCCCCGTTCCTGCGCAGATTCCGGAAAACGGTGGTATAGAATTTCAGAAAAAACGGACAATAAAAAGGATATGCGAAAGAGCAGACGTTCCGCATAAATATCACCAAGAAAGGAAGGATGAATTATGAAAGACAAAATTTTTGAAGTCTTACAGAGAATCGGAAGAAGCTTTATGCTTCCTATCGCAATCCTGCCTGTTGCCGGGTTGCTTCTGGGACTTGGTAGTTCGTTTACCAATGAAACTACCATTGCAACGTATCATTTAGGAAAAATTCTTGGAGACGGAACAATTCTCCATGCACTTCTGGTCATTATGAACAAAGTGGGAAGTGCCGTATTTGATAACCTGCCGTTGCTTTTTGCAGTAGGTGTTGCGATCGGAATGGCAAAGAAGGAAAAGGAGGTTGCTGCTCTTTCTGCCGTGATCGCTTATTTTGTAATGAATATTTCCATCAGCGGTATGCTGGAGATCAATGGAAAGATTCTGGAGGATGGAAGTATTGCGAAGGATGTGCTCAGTGGAACCATCGCTTCGGTCTGCGGTATCAATACCCTGCAGATGGGTGTGTTTGGTGGTATTATCGTAGGTCTTGGTGTAGCGGCACTTCATAACCGGTTCCATAAGATCCAGCTGCCAAATGCGTTGTCATTCTTTGCAGGATCCCGGTTTGTACCGATCATTTCCACGATTGTATATATGTTTGTGGGGATTCTGCTGTACTTCGTATGGCCGGTGGTTCAGAATGGAATTTATGCCTTGGGTGGTCTGGTGACCGGCAGCGGTTATCTGGGAACCCTGATCTTTGGTATTGTGAAGAGAGCATTGATCCCATTTGGTCTTCATCACGTATTTTATATGCCGTTCTGGCAGACAGCAGTGGGTGGCACTATGGAAGTGGCAGGACAGACGATCCAGGGCGGTCAGAATATCTTTTTTGCCCAGCTTGCGGATGCGTCACACGTAGCACATTTCAGTGCAGATGCTACCAGATATTTCTCCGGTGAGTTTATCTTTATGATCTTTGGTCTCCCCGGTGCAGCGTTGGCGATGTATCGTACTGCCAAGCCGGAAAAGAAAAAACAGGCAGGAGGACTTCTTTTCTCTGCAGCATTAACTTCTATGCTGACAGGTATTACAGAACCGATCGAGTTTTCATTCCTGTTTGTGGCACCGATCCTGTTTGTGGTACAGGTGATCCTGGCAGGTGCCGCTTATATGATCGCCCATATTTTGAACATCGCGGTAGGTCTTACCTTCTCCGGCGGTTTTCTGGATCTGTTCCTGTTTGGTATTCTTCAGGGCAATGACAAGACAAGCTGGCTGCGTATTATACCGGTTGGTATTATCTATTTCCTCCTGTATTACTTTATCTTCTATTTCCTGATCAAAAAGCTTGATCTGAAAACACCGGGAAGAGAGGATGATGACCAGCAGGTGAAGCTTTATACAAAGGCAGATGTTAATGCAAGAAAGTCCCAAAAAGGGGACAGTGAAAATGTGACAGATGATCCTCTCAGCGCAGATATTACAAGAGGCCTTGGAGGAAAGAAAAATATTGATGGTGTAGACTGTTGTGCCACAAGACTCCGCTGTACCGTTTATAATGCGGATCTCGTAGACGATGCTCTGTTGAAATCAACCGGAGCCAGTGGTGTGATCCACAAGGGAAATGGTGTACAGGTGGTATATGGTCCGAACGTCACCGTGATCAAGTCAAATTTGGAAGATTATCTTGAAACTGCACCGGATATCGAATATACTAAAGATAGTATTGGTTCTGTGGAGGAGACGGAAGCACCACAGGAGGAGAAGACGGAACAGAAGGTTACAAAGACGATTGTGATATCAAGCCCGATCACCGGTGTGGCAGCAGATCTGTCAACGGCGCCGGATGAGGCATTTGCCGGAAGAATGATGGGAGACGGAGCGGTTGTGACACCGACGGATGCCATCGTGAAGGCACCGGAGGATGGAGAAGTTGTATTTGTATTTGATACAAAGCACGCCATTGGGTTTATGACAGATTCCGGGCTCAGCATGCTGCTGCATATCGGTATTGATACCGTACAGTTAAATGGAAAAGGTTTTGAAGTATTTGTGGAAAACGGACAGAAGGTGAAAAAGGGAGATCCGATGATGAAGCTGGATCTGGAGTATCTGAAAGAGCATGCACCATCTGTCACTTCACCGGTATTATGTACGGAGCTGGAGGATAACCAGAAGGTCCGCCTTTTAAAGGACGGAGAGATCAAAGCAGGAGAAGAGCTGTTTGCTGTTGATTTCTACGAATAAACAGAAAATGTGAGGATCGGACATGTACAGAATTGGTAAGGTGTTAAATCATAATGCAGTGCTTGCGGTAAATGCAGAGGATGGAAAACAGTATCTTCTGATGGGAAAGGGAATCGGTTTTGGCAAAAAGGTCAGTGAAAGGGTAGAGCCCGGAGAGGACAGCAGGATCTATACACTGCAGGCATGTGAGGAGCGTGGCAATGCAGATGAGATTGTAAAGACGATCGATCCGGAGTTTCTGGAAATCTCTAATCTGGTGTTAGATGAAGCAGAAAAGGTATTTGGGCATATTGACCGCAATATTCTGTTTCCTTTGGCTGACCATCTCTATTATGCAGTGGAGCGGATCAAAAAGCATGAGCAGATCAGCAATCCGCTGACCGAGGATATCCGTATTCTTTTTCATATGGAGTATAAGGCTGCAAGCTGTGTGGTGCCGGTCCTGGAACAAAAATTTGGAATTACCATCGGAGATGACGAGGTAGGATATATTGCACTTCATGTACATTCTGCCATCGATGATGATAAGGTATCTGATGCCATGAAAACGGCCCGTGCGGTGCGGGAATGCATAGAGATCGTAGAAAATGCCATGGGGAAACGGATTGATGTAATGACATTATCCTATAACCGGCTGATGAATCATGTGCGCTATATGATCGTGCGGGCGTTAAGTGGCGAGAAGCTGAAAATGAGTTTAAATGATTATATGAGTGTCAAGTACCCGGAAGAGTTTGCTATGGCAGAAAAGATCTGTGAGCAGATCGGAAAGACCATTGGCTGTACCCTGAAGGATGCGGAAACCGGGTATCTGGCAATGCATATCTGTCGTGTGACAAGCGGTGAGCTGGATAGCGACGAGGAATAAGCAATCGGGATTACAAAGATACAGAAGTAAAGTGTCAAAGAATAAATAATATAAATGTAAAATATAA
>ERZ1026894.1950-NODE-1950-length-11298-cov-3.395268_pt1 | contig 11298 bp, 14 predicted proteins | sample MGYA00380177_ERZ1026894 | MGnify/ENA primary metagenome ERZ1026894 (study PRJEB33269, sample SAMEA4719813) | human gut metagenome | biome: human-associated habitat; feature: organic feature; material: feces | place: Cameroon | collected 2013-10 ... | reverse complement strand
AAAGAAATTTTATTCAAACGTAATAGCATGTTTCTGATAACAAAAGTGCAAGGGAACACAATATGGATGGAGGAGATATAATGAGCAAACCGTATTCAGACAGAAGGTGGTGGGATAACCCGATGCCAATTGATAGTTTGTGTGCAACCTGCAAGTATGACAGGGGATTTTTGAAGTGTGATAAATATCCCGATGGTATACCGCGAGAAATTACTAATAAATCATTCCCAGTACCAGGGAAAGAGGTTGATAAAACGTATTGCGAATATCGCAAAGAAAACTGAAAAGCTTGAAAGGTTACAATTTTTTAGAGTATTAAAAAGCATCCAACAGGGTGCTTTTTTAATATATTTTTTTAAAAAGAAAGGAGCAAGATATGAAACGAATGAATTATAAAACTAGAAAGTTGCACCAGTGCAACAGAAAGGTGATGATAAAGTGCTAGAACCGGTAGTATTAAAAACAGGAAAAATAAAGAACACATATTTATCTGGAGAGGACACAAGCTTTTGTGTTGATTTCAGAAACGATAGTATGTTGCGTAGAGGAAATCTGTATGTGGTTTTTGCAGCAGAAAATAAAATTATTACAATGGAAATTCGACCAGGAAAAGAATATGCGTTACCCGAAATGTGCATAGGAACAAATTTTTATGTACGAATTAAAAATGTATATCCAGGAGGAGAAAGCACAACTGAAATGTTGCCTATAAAAACATTAGGGGCAGCAGTAAGCAGCGCAGAAATTAAAAGTGCAGTTGAAGTGTACTTAGAAAGGAATCCGGTATCTGGAACTACCACAGAAGAAAAAGAAAAGATAAATATTATCAAGAAGGATGGCAATGGAACTAAGTACTTGTCTGATAACGGAGAATATAAAGAGCCGGAGAATGACGCATTGGATAGTGAACAGGTTAATGGCTTGATTGAAAAATATATATCCGATAACAAGGTAGGAGAAGTCCCTGCTGAGGAAATCAAGCAAGCTGTAAGTGCATATTTAACAGAAAATCCACCAGCAGGAAACGTAAGCGAAGAGACAATAAATAACACAATTGAAAAGTATCTTAAATCTAACCCAATTACAAGCATAGACGAGGACACTTTTAATGATATGACGGGCGAATTTATGGAGGATAATACAATTTGGGGCAGCAGCCTACCAATTATCTTCCTCGAAGGGAATACAACAGGAATGTCAAAAGAGAATGCAGTTGATATAACCGCGCACTTTGTATCGCAATTCAAAGATTTCGCAGATACAGCTACATTGAAATGGCAAGGTACAAGTTCTATTGCCTTCCCTAAAAAAAATTTCACAATTAAGTTCACGAATAAGCATGGATTCGGGTGGGGAAAGCAAAAGAAGTATTGCTTGAAGGCGAATTACATAGATCATTCTCACGCGAGAAATATAGTTTCGGCGAAAATATGGTCACAAATCGTATCCAGTCGTAGCGACTACGAAGAACTAGATGAATTATTCAAGAATAGCCCTAATAACGGAGCTGTTGATGGCTTTCCTATTCGTCTGTACCTCAATGGAGAATATCAAGGATTGTATACGCTGAATATTCCAAAAGGATCGTGGCAATTCAATATGGATGATACAAATGAAAATCACTGTATTTTATGCGGTGAAAACTATGTGAGTGGATGTTTCAGAGGTTCAGCATTGATTGATGGGACTGATTGGAGCGACGAATTACACGACATTGTACCAGATAGTGTAAAGATAAGGTGGAATGAAGCTATTGACTTTGTAATGAATAGTACGGACGAAGATTTTAAGAATGGGATTGACAATTACATTGATTTACAATCTTTGATTGACTATTACATTTACGCCTACGCATCCACTGGTCTCGATAGCATGGGTAAGAATCAAATTTATTACACGTATAATGGTAGCAAATATTATGCATCTATGTATGATATGGATTCCACATGGGGAATGTATTACAACGGACAAAAATTTGTAAGTACAGAATACCGCATGCAAGAAGATTATGAATCCATGGTACTCGGTAGACAGGGTAACTTGCTGTACACTCGCTTAAAAGAGTGCTTTTCGGAAGAAATTGAAACGAGATACATCGAATTACGAGCTACAGTGTTGAGTTTGTCTAATATCCTGAGTGAGTTTGAAAAATTTATGTCTTTGATTACAAGTGAGCAGTATGCGGAAGACTTAACTATTTATGCAAACATTCCGAGCGGATCCACAAATAACATAAAGCAGCTTAGAACTTACGCGAAAGTTAGATTGGATTATGTTGACGGAATGATTAAGAAAATTGGAATAGAGAAGATAACTTTAAATAACGCATCTTGCAATGTTGGAAGTACCATAAAGCTAAAACCAATATTTACTCCAGCGAATGCAAATAGTTACAATTTAACATACACTGCAGACAACGAAAACGTAACAGTTGCGGATGATGGCACAATACAAGGCGTTGCTGAGGGGATAAGCATAATAACAGTAACAGATACATTGAGCGGTAAGACTGCAACATGTACTGTAACTGTAAAAGCTAATGAGGTTATAGATGGTATAAAATTTGCAGCTACACAGCTAAGTCCGATGAATATTTGGTTTAATTCAAATCACACCACAGCACCGAACAAAACAGCAACGTTTTTAAATGATGTTGTGACAGAAAAGAAGTATATAACAGGAGGTGCAGGATATTACGGTGAAAAAACTTTCGATGATGCAGCAGCGGCGAGTTATTTTGTTTTGATAGCAACAAATCAACCGCTTGTATCTTCAAATAACACTAAATGTTCATTGGCTAATTTAGAAGAAAATGCAGAATATGAACTTTATTATGCTTCGGTTAGTGGAGATGCTTCAGCAGCGACATTTGTAAAAGCAGAAACAGACAACTTTGTCGATAAGCTTGTTGCTACGGACGGCACTGGCGCTAACAAGTTGGCAAGATTTGATGTTACATTCTCATACTCAATACATTATGCAAACTACGATGTATGTGCATCTGCTACAGATAATACAGTTAAATTTGCACAAAACTATAATCCAGCAGACTATTAAGAAAAGTGATAAAATGGCAGAATTTAAGGGTGTCTTACAGATGCCCTTTTTATATGTCCAAATACTAATGACACTAAACTTTGAAAATAGAATGGAGGATGTTTTATGAAAAACAGAAACACATTAAAGTACAACTTGCAAATGTTTGTGAGCAGAGCAACAATAGCGGAGAGCCTGCAAATCAAGGTGCAACACAGTCGATTGATTATAACAAGATACAGGATATGATCAATAAAGGCGCACAGCAGAAGGAAAATGATATTTTAAAGAATTATTTTAAGGATCAGGGGTTAAGCGGTGATGAAATGCAACAGGCTATTTCAGCATTCAAGGAGCAGAAAGCAAAAAATACGCCAGATGTAAATGTTTTGCAAACAAAGATGCAAGCATTACAAAATCAGGCACAGCAGGCCTTAGTTGAGAAAGATGCCACAATAGAAGCGATTGGTTTGGGGCTGAATGCAAAACAGATTCCTTACATTTTAAAGATGGCAGATTTTTCGAATGCTCTGGACAAGGATGGGAAACCAAGCCAGGAAGAAATGAAAAAAGCAATTAACAAGGTACTTGAGGATTTTCCGCAGTTGAAGCCACAAGCAGAAGAAAACAAAGGCTTTCAACAGGTTGGAGCAGGCGGCAGCGGGCAGAACAATACAAATATGGATGATGCACTAAAAGCAGCATTTGGTTTACAGTAAGGAGGTCTATTTATGGCAGTATATGATTATGTAACACAATTTACACAGGCATTACAGCAAAAATATGAAAAGGAACTTTGTTCTGATGCATTAACAAAAAGCAATACTGGAATTACATTTATCAATGCACAGACAATTAAATTGCCAAGAATGGCTTTGAGCGGATATAAAGACCACTCAAGAACACCAGGCTTTAATTCTGGAACAATTAGCAATGACTGGGAAGCAAAGAAACTCACACATGATAGAGACATTGAGTTTTTTATTGATCCTATGGATATTGATGAAACAAACCTTACATTGTCGGTGGCAAACATCCAGAACACGTTTGAAACAGAGCAGGCGATTCCGGAAAAGGATAGTTACAGATTTTCTAAGTTGCACGCAGAATTAACACAATATGCAGGCAGCATTAATACAACAGTAATTGATGCATCAAACTTCCTGGAAGCATTTGACGAAGAAATGTCGAAAATGGATGATGCTGGAGTACCAGAGGAAGGACGTATCTTGTATGTTACTCCTGCAATGCGAAAGATAATTAAAAATGCAGAAGGAATCGAACGAATGGTTTCAGTTACGACACCATCCACTATAAACAGAAAAGTGCATAGCTTGGATGATGTTGAAATTAAAATGGTACCATCTGCAAGAATGAAAACAAAATATAATTTTACGGACGGATGCGTAGTTGCCGAAGATGCAAAACAGATCAACTTTATTTTAGTACATCCTAGTGCAGTAGTGTGTAGAGATAAGTATTCTTATATTAAATTGTTTACACCAGGTACAGACTCTCGCACAGCGGATGGATATTTATATCAAAATAGATGCTATGGAGATTTATTCTTGTTAGAGAGAAAAGTTGATGGTGTAGCAATGAATGTAGAAGCGTAGGAGGTGTGAATATGCAGGCAGTAAAAGGAAATAAAGTCTATAACATTACTGAAAGCGAAAAGGAACGCTACATTTCCATGGGATACGATATTAAAGATGGAAAAGAGGTAATTGCATATGGAAAAGGAAAAACCGTTTCATTTGATGACTATGCAAAGCTTAAAAAGGAAAACGAGGAGTTAAAAGAACAGTTAAACACATTAACTGAAAAAGAGCCAGAAGAAAAAGAAACTGCAAAAGCGAAAAAAGTCAAGGAGTGATGCTGATGTATGCAAACAGCACACATTACTTAAATGAGTATCGTGGAGACGTTATTCCAGAAGAACAGTTAGAAAAAGCGTTAAAAAAGGCATCAAAGCATATTGATACCCTTACTTACAACAGGATTGTAGGTAAGGGTTTTTCTAACTTGACAAAATTTCAACAAGAAACAATCAAAGATGTATGTTGTCAGCTTGCAGAATTTGAAACAGAAAATCAGGAACTTATCAATAGTGTTTTGCAAAGTTACTCTATTAACGGTGTGAGTATGTCCTTTGGAGAAAGTTGGAATGTGTCTGTTCAAAACGGAGTAGCTATTCGAGCAGATTTATTTGATCAATTAAAGCAAACAGGTCTTTGCTGCAGAAGCTTGGGGGTATGGTGATGAAATTTCCTTGTTTGATACCAGTGTGGGCTTGCAAAACTTCCGCACACATTTTAATTGAGCGCGAGGAAGTGAATGTTTATGGTGAGCCAGTAGACTCAATAGAAATTGATGCACTATGCAATTATCAGGATAAGGCTAAATCAGTGCTTACGGCAGAAAAAAAGTTAATTCAATTAAGTGGAGTTGCTTATTTTCGCGGAGACATAGCACCGGAGCTACCAGTTATAACAGGTGGTACAATCACCGTGTTCGGTGAAAAACGAAAAATTTACCAGGGAACAAAGGCGCGCAATATTGATGGAACTGTAAACTATACTTTGATTGAATTGGAGTGATGTGTATGAATGTAAAAAGTCGCGTAAAGATAAATACAAGAAAAATAACACAGTTATCAACGAGAGCGACAAGAGCATTGGAGTTGACTGCAGAGGCATTGCATCAGGAAATAGTAAATGAGGGAGTAGTGCCTAGAAGGGATGGTACACTGGAAGGAGAAGGGATGTTTGTAGATTATACAGACAGTTCCAAAGGAAAGGTCTCAATTATACATAATACACCATATGCTAGAAGGCTATACTATCATCCGGAATACAATTTCAGTAAAGTAGAGAATCCAAATGCACAGGGAAAATGGTTTAAACCTTGGATTAATGGTAATAAAAAAGAATTTTGCAGTAAAGCGTTTGAAACATTCTATAAAATGGGAGGATTGCGATGATTACAATAGCAGAAGTAAGAGATTTAATTGCCACATTGGGTATCGCAGAAGATACCCATGTGTATTCTGGAAAATTACCAGACAAACTGGAAAGAAGTATAGGTTGTTATAATCGAAAAGCCAGTAATCCTCCAAGGACTACAATAGGTACACAGCCGCTATACGAAGTAAAGCCCATTTCTATCCTGGTACATTGGAATAAGTATCAAAGGCAGGCAGAACAGGCTGCACAACAGCTATACAAAGCATTACGAGAACTAAAAGATATAAAAACAACAAATAACAATCATATTGCGTATGCTGCGATGTTACAATCGGAGCCGATAGATGTAGCTACAGATGATAAAGGCATATACGAATATGTGATTGAATTAGATTTTATTTATTACTCAAGAAAGGATGATGAGAATGGCAGGAACAGTGTACCCAGTGTACAACAACAAATTCAAAATCGGTGTCAAAGGACTAGCTAGTACAGACAGTGACATGGTAACAATAGCAGAATTAGAGAATTTTGCGCCAAGCATCGAAGGTGGAGTAGAAGAATGGAATTCTATGACTGCAGAAGGATGGGGAGACGCAATGATGACCTCTAAGAAGTTATCATTTAGTTTTTCTGGAAAGAGAGCTTATGGAGATGCAGGAAATGATTATGTTGCTGGATTGGCTTGGAAGTCTGGAAATGACGTAGTAACAAAATTTGAGTGGGAATTTCCTTCTGGAGCAAAAGTTACATTTGATTGTATTGTAAATGTGACAACCCCAGGTGGTGGAGACTCTACAGCAGTAGAAGCATTAGAATTTGAAATCATATGCAAAGGAAAACCAACCTACGCAGCAGCATAAAAACATGAGGATACCTTATGGTGTCCTCTTTTTTAGTTAAAGAAAAGGAGAAAATATTATGAGTAAAGTAGTAGATATTACAGATAAATTAGAGTTTAACGAGAGTGCAAAAATCAAAATCAAGGAAAAAGAGGTGGCAGTAAACACAGATGCAACTACTGTGATCAAACTAATGGCTTGCATGAAAGATGGTGAAAGTATCACACCAAGTGCAGTCATTGAAATGTATGAAATTCTCTTTGATAAAAAAGATAGAGATACAATCGAAACATTAAATCTTTCGTTCAAAGATTTACGAACCTTGATAGAAGTTGCTACAGAAATGGTAATTGGAAGTGGGGAAGAAGAGGGGGAGTAGAAGAGCCTTGGTATGATTTGGTAGATGATTTTGACCTTGTAGCATCAAGTTTGCTTACACAGTACGGCATAAGAGTAAACTCTGATACATTCCGGCAGATGCCATGGAAAGAATTAAAAATTTTATTAGCCGGGCTAGGACCAGACACGCCACTTGGTCGAATTGTGCAAATCAGAGCAGAAAATGATAAAGAAGTATTAAAAAAATATACAAAAGGCATGCATAAGATTCGCAATGATTACAGAAATAAGAGCGCGAAGAACATGAACAAAATAAGTTACGAAAGAGCAATGAAAAACTTTGAATTTATGCTGAAATCAATGTGTGAGTAATATGCCATGTCTGAGAAAAGGCAGGTGAGAGTGTGGGAGAGAGTGTGGGAGAAATAGCCCTTGATTTAACTTTAAATCAGGGGTCTTTTAATAAGCAAATGTCAAGCATTCAAGGCATTGCTACAAAAGCGGGGGCTGCTTTGGCGGCAGCTTTTGGAACAAAAAAGATAATTGATTTTGGAAAGCAATGCATTGAATTGGGTTCGGATTTGGCAGAAGTACAGAATGTTGTTGATGTTACGTTTCCGACAATGACATCAAAGATTGACAAGTTTTCTAAAAATGCAGCCGCAACTTTCGGATTGTCCGAAACGATGGCGAAAAAGTTCACAGGTACATTTGGGTCCATGGCGGAAGCTTTTGGATTTACAGAAAAACAGTCAGCAGATATGGCCACAACATTAACGGGGTTAGCTGGTGACGTGGCATCGTTCTATAATATATCGCAGGATGAAGCCTATACCAAGTTAAAATCCGTATTTTCAGGTGAAACAGAGACCCTGAAAGATTTAGGTATCGTTATGACTCAAAGTGCTTTAGATGCGTATGCATTAGCTAACGGATACAAAAAAACAACAGCCGAAATGACGGAAATGGAAAAGGTATCTTTGCGATATGCATTTGTACAATCACAACTGACAAATGCAGCAGGAGACTTTGCTAGGACATCAGATTCCTGGGCGAACCAGGTAAGGTTGTTGTCATTACAATTTGATAGTCTGAGAGCAACGATAGGACAGGGGCTTATTAATGTATTCACGCCAGTAATAAAATGGCTAAATATATTGATAGCAAAACTTTCGGTGGCGGCAAATGCATTTAAGAATTTTACAGAAGCATTGATGGGAAAACATTCGGCTGATAACAATACGGCAAATTCAGCGGCCAATACAGCAGATGCTATGAATAGTGCATCTGATGCATCGAAGCAGACGGAAAAAAGCACAAAGAAAACAGCAGCAAATCTGAAAAAAGCCCAGACATATTTATTTAGTTTTGACAAATTAAACAAAATAGATAGTACAGATACAACAAAGGATAAAAACAAAGCAGGATCAGGAGCTGGAAACGGTACAGGAATAAAGGCAGACGTAGATACTAGCGAAATAGATAAAGCAGCAAAAAAGATTGAAAAACTTAAAAAAATTTTTGTTGCATTAAAGAATAATTTTACGAAAGGCTTCAAGATTGGCTTGGGTGACATGTCTGTTTTGGATAGCATAAAAGCAAATTTAGTATCTATTGAAGCGTCCTTTTTAGAAATTGCATCCAGCAAAGAAGTACAAACATCACTGGGAAATTTATTTCTTACTGTGGCGGAGAGCACTGGTAAAGTAGCGGGTTCTGTTTCGTCTATTGCACTTACCATAGCGGATAATCTAACTGGTGGTTTATCTAAATATTTAGATCAGGACAAAGGAAGAATAAAAGAAAGTTTAGTAAGTATATTTGACTGTCGAGCGGAAATTTCAAAATTGGTAAGTGATTTATGCGTTTCGTTAGCGGACATTTACACTGTGTTTAGGAGTGATGATGCAAAGCAAATCACAGCAGATTATATCAAAATTTTTTCAGATACATTTTTGGGGACAACGGAATTAGCAGTTAAATTTAGTAGGGATTTGACAAAAGTAATATCACAACCAATCACAGAAAATGCAGGGAAAATTAAGAAAGCGTTATCTAAGACTTTAAAGCCGATAAAAAATATTTTTGATACAATATCTACATCCGTTGGAGAAACAATGGACAAAATAAACCAGGTTTATGATCAAAAAATAGGTCCAGCGTTGCAAAGTTTTGCAGACGGTATTACAGATATAGTAGAAACATGTGTAGATAATTACAACAAGTACATTGTACCTGTTTTAGATGAATTGTCGAAAGAGTTTGACAAGATATGGAAAAACTGCATACAACCAGTTTTAAACAAAGCAATTGATTTGATTGGCAATATAGCCTCTTGTACATCTGCTTTTTGGAGTAATATATTAGCGCCACTTATTCAATGGCTAATTGATACGCTAGTACCAATTGTAATGCCTGTGATTAAAAAGGTATTTGAGTTTGCACTTAAGGTTTTTGGAGGCATTGGAACTGCTGTTGGAATTTTACTTGATGCGTTGAATGGAATTATCAAATTTTTAACTGGTGTATTCAAGGTAGACTGGAAAAAAACATGGAACAATGTTAAAGAAATCTTTTCAAAGGTTGGAAAGAAAATAGGAGATATAGTTACTAAGTTAAAAACCAAAGTAAAAGATGAATTTAATAAGCTAAAAAATTCGGTTATTGACAAAGTAACAGAAACAAAAACGAAAGCCGTTGAAACTGTAAATACATTAAAAAGTAAGGTTCTTGAAACTGTAGATACATTAAAATCAAAAGCATCGGAAAAGGTAAAAGCTTTAAAAACTACATTCATAAAAACCTTTACCAGTATAAGAGACAGGGTAACATCTATCTTTAAGAAGATGTATGACAAAGGAATAAAAAGTACAATAAATGCAATTTTACTTGGTATAGAAAAAATGGCTAACGGTGTAATTAAAGGGTTTAATGCGATGATTAACTCGATTAATAAGTTTGGTTTTAAAATGCCAGGATGGTTACCTAAAAAGTGGGCCGACAAAGAAATGAAGTTCAACATTAAACAATTAAGTGAAGTACAGATACCAAGGCTCGCAAACGGTGGATATGTAAAGGCAAACACTCCACAACTTGCTATGATTGGAGACAACAGGCATCAAGGCGAAGTGGTAGCACCAGAAGAAAAGTTGTTGGAATTATTAAAAGTTTCACGCGAACAAACAATGCAAGATGTTGCGGCTGTGCTGGCTAGTATGTCTGGGACACAGACAGGAGGTGATACCGAAATTGTTATAAATATTGGTAGTAAAAAAATTATGCAGGAGGTATTAAAAGCTGCCAAGGCAGGAAATAAAAGAATGGGAAAGATTGTTTACGATGTATAAAAGGAGGCGATACAAGTGACTAGATTTTTCAAAGTAGGAGGCAGTAGCACAGCGATGACGAGTGTAAAATTTCCTACAACAATAAATTGGGGTTATAATGAAATTTCCTCGGAGAAGTCCGGTCGCGCCAAGTCCGGCTTGATGAATAAAAAAATTATTGCAGTGAAACGGAGAATAGACACAACATGGAGGATGCTTGATGATGATCAGGCATCCTCACTTTTAAAAGTCGTAAAAAAATATACTTTTGTATATTTAGCCTATCCTGATCCGTTCGAGGGAAAAGACGTAACAAAACGTTTTTATACAGATGATATAACTGCGGAGTGCAAATGCAGAAATGATGGAAAATATACATGGGACATCTCTGTGAATTTTATTGAAAGGTAGGTGGTTATTTTGCGGGAAATGAAATTGTATTCTTGGCTAGAAGAAAACAATATAGAGATTGAAGAAATCGACATTGCATTAAAGGTATATGTGCAGCTAATGACTTCCGATACAAAAGCCTCACTAAAGTCAAATAAGTATGTATATGATTATGCGGAGAACGGACCACCGGAAAACGCACATATATTTACTTACGATGATGTAGGTGAACTTGAATATGTTACAAATTGCACAGAGGAAAATGCTTTTTCTGTTGGAACCGTGGCTGCGGCTGGATTCAATTTCTCTATTTTTGAAGAAAAGTATATTGATGACAGTACAACATTATATTACAGTGGTTTAGATTTTGAAGATGCGTTGGTAATACCAGTATATACA
>ERZ1026894.1948-NODE-1948-length-11317-cov-4.433138_pt1 | contig 11317 bp, 5 predicted proteins | sample MGYA00380177_ERZ1026894 | MGnify/ENA primary metagenome ERZ1026894 (study PRJEB33269, sample SAMEA4719813) | human gut metagenome | biome: human-associated habitat; feature: organic feature; material: feces | place: Cameroon | collected 2013-10 ... | reverse complement strand
TATCGTTCATGCTGCTGACCTTCTTCCTCGTCACGTCCTCTATGGACATCGACCGTGGACTGGTAAGACAACTGCCGCCCGCTGACAATGACGAAGAGGACCAGTCGGATGCTATGGAAGTAAGTCGTGAGAACACGCTGTCGTTCAAGATTGGTGCGGACAACATCATCACGATGAACGACAAGACCGTAGAGGTGAAGGGACTGCGTGAGAAGATAGCACGCTTCATAACGCCACGTGCGTCAGACCACATTATATATATAGACACTAATCCCAAAGCCGGATACAACACGTACTTCCAGTTGGAGGACGAGATTGTGGCGGCATACAATAAAGTGCGCAACGATTTGGCTCAGAAAATGTATCATCACGCCTACGCCTCTTGCACCGAAGACGAGAAGAAGAGCGTGCGAGAGAAATGTCCGCAGCACATTGCCGAGACTTACGAAACCGACGACGCACAGACCAACACATCAAAGGAAGGAGGCGAGATATGAGACAATCATTCGGTAGAGGCGAGCGCGGCGTACCGCAACTCAACACTTCGTCGCTCCCTGACCTCATCTTCACCATACTCTTCTTCTTCATCGTAGTGACACACATGCGCAAGGTGACGCTGAAGGTGCATTACACCGTGCCGCAGGGAACCGAACTGACACGCCTCACAAAGAAGTCGGCAGTGTCTTACGTCTACATAGGAACCCTCAGCCAGCAGTCGGACAGCACGCAGAGAATACAGCTCAACGACAAGCTGGCATCGCCCTCCGACATAGCAGGGTATATGACAGACGAGCGCAATCGCATGTCGGCTGAAGATCGCGAGCACATGATGGTGTCCATAAAGGCTGACCGCCAGACGCCCATGTCGCTAATCACAAGTGTGAAGCAGGCGCTACGCAAGGCTGATGTCAGGAGGATTAGCTATTCGGCAGAACAGAAGAAAGAGTAGAAAATGGTTGAATAAAGAACAATTTTGTGCAAAACACAAACAAGAGAATAACAGATTGTAACTTTTCAACTAAATATCGTTGCTATTTCTGACAATTTTTATACCTTTGCAGCATAAATATAATCTATAGCAAATGGCACATCACAATTTAGATTTACTCGACAAGAAAATCCTTCGTCTTATCGCAGAAGACGCCCGTATACCATTCCTTGAAGTAGCACGCTCATGCAATGTCAGCGGAGCCGCTATACATCAGCGCATACAGAAGCTCACCAATCTCGGCATTCTGAAGGGATCGCGATTCATTATCGACCCGGAGAAAGTGGGATACGAGACCTGCGCATACATCGGACTCTATCTGCAGAACCCAGCCAAGTTTGATGACGTGGTGGACGAACTGCGTAAGATTCCTGAGGTAGTGGAATGCCACTACACGACGGGAGGCTTCGATATGTTCATCAAGATTTACGCCCGAAACAACCATCACCTGCTTAACGTCATCCACGACAAGCTGCAGCCCCTCGGACTGTCACGCTCTGAGACGGTCATCTCATTCAACGCAGCCATCAACCGTCAGGTTCCCATCGACGATCTTCCATTAGACGACGATGATGATGACGACGAACCAGAAACAGTTGAATAAATAAACACATAATGTCCAGTTCAATGTTCCGACTTTCAATACCAAGCGGGCATAGAGCTGGACATTTTTCATTACCAACCAAAGTGAAAAACACGGTGGAATCAGGGGATTTAGGTGTCTGATTGGGGGAATCAGACACCTAAATCATAGGAAGTGGACACCTTAAGGGACAAAGTGGACACCTCGTTTGATATATTTTGTGTAATTTTGGATGATAGTTTTAACTTATAATGCAAAGGAAAACATCCGATGCGGCCACTACCGTATCAGTACATTATTATATAGAAACCTTCTTAAATATTATCTAAAAACCTTCTTAAATACAACAAAATGAAAATGAAGAGCAACATTTACCAAAAGAACAGGGGAGGGACACAGTTCTTCCTCGCAGTCCTTATGCTGATGTGCTGTCTGCTGCCCGGAAGCGCCGTTGCGCAGTCGGTGGTCGATTCGCATCTGACGCTCGAAGGAGTTACGTTGAAATCCTCGGAGGACATTGACAGACCATGGGTGGCTTCCGACATGGAAGGCTACACGCTGATGTCCGGCAACAAGGAAGTGAACCGTTCATCTTCGGCTTTCAGCCTTGAGGTGGAAGCCGGGTCCACGTATCAGATCACCTTCGGCTACAAGGTGGGGTCGGAGAAGAACTTTGATATGTTCACGGTAAAGGTCGACGGCAACACCATGTTCAATGCTTCCGGCGAAATGGAAGGCAAGTTCTCGCTGGCGCTTTCCGCCGGCAGCCACAAAGTGGAATTCTGCTACGACAAGGACTCGGAGTATTCAGAAAACGAAGACAGGGTGTACTTGACCGACATAAAGTTATCCACCGATGTAGTGGAGATGGAAGAGAACACTCCGTATGCCGTGTGGAATACGGAAACCAAAAAGATGACCTTCTACTACGACAAGGTTGCGAGACCCTTTGGCGACAACCAGATGGTATTCTTTATCACCAAGAGTAACTCGTACGACAGGGTGTGGAAAGATGCATGTGCGGAAAAGGTTGTGATAGCGGAATTCGATGAGTCGTTTGCCGCCTTCAAAGCGCTTGATCTTTCAACGTGGTTCAGCGGATTTAAATCGCTCAAGAAGATAATCGGAATGCAGAATCTCGACACCAGCGAGGCTCAACTTATGGTAGAGATGTTTTCCGAGTGTGAGGCTCTGGAGGAATTGGACCTCTCGAATTTCAATACGGATAAGGTATTTAACATGTTGTCTATGTTCTACAGAATGTCGAGCATCAAGGAGCTTGACCTCTCGTCGTTCAACACCTCAAACGTGGAACAGATGAGGTATCTTTTCAAGCATGACAAGAATCTGAAGACTATATACGTGACGGATGCATTCTCTACAGAGAGAGTCGGAAATTATGACGATGAAATGTTTTATGGGTGTGTAAATCTTGTCGGTGCCATACCATACGATGCAAACGTGACAGGCAAGACACATGCCAACTATACTACGGGCTACTTCACCAAGGGCTGCACGCACAAGGACGCAAGCGGACAGCCTACCCTCGTGGAGAGCAAGAAGTACGCCGCAAACTGCTGCGAACCGGCTTCCACGGAATATACCTGCTCGCTCTGCCACCGCACGAAGACCGTGTATGAGGGCAAGTACCAGCCGGGCGCACACAGGGTGAAGATGGTGGAAGCCTCTGAGCCGACCTGCGAAACAGACGGCAGACTGAAGCACTACGTATGTGAATTATGCGGCAGACTCTCATTCAGCGAGGATATGAAGGACGCGGTGACGGAGGCTGATGTCACCGTTGTAAAACTGGGCCACAAGCTCGACACCAAGGGCGACTGTGCAACTTGTGGCATGCATATCATGCAGCTCCACGGCGTGACGGCAGAAATCGTCAATGCCACCGATGTGGACTGGAATGTGTTCAACGATGCAGACAACGGATGCTACGGATTTGAGGCACTCAAGGAAGGAGACTTGGGCTACTACGCCATTATTTTCACTTCCGACAAGACATATCAGCTGAAGCTGAAGATGTCGGGCAAGGGTGAGGTTGTCCTGTTGGCAGGCTTGTACCCCGCATCGGTTACAGCCGGAAAGGAATTGGTTCTCAATATGCCTGCCGGCAAGTCCAAGATAATCATGAGGGGAAGTTCTGAAGATGCCGAAACCGCACTGAGAGTCTACGACATCATTGCCACTACGGAGAAGGTGCCGGCAACATACGGCAAGGTCAAGGCCTCTGAGGTTAGCGGAACACTGGAACTTTATGGCGATGTGGAGATTGACGGGATAAGCGAGAATATGGCTGCATTCCCTGAAGAGGGATCTGAAAGTCCGCTGAAGGAATACTCTCATTTCAGAAAGGTGTCATTCGACAAGAGCTACGCCGGCGTAAAGCAGAAATCGCTCAGCAGACTGTTCTTCGACTTCAACAACCTTGAAGAAATCACCGGACTGGAGAATCTGAACACCTCGGAGACGGAGACCATGAGTGAAATGTTATATGAATGCATAGAGCTGACTACGCTCGACCTCAGTTCGTTCAATACGGCAAAGGTGAAGAACATGGACGCCATGTTTGAAGCATGCAACAACCTCCAGACGATATTCGTGGGCGAAGGGTTCACCACCGCTGCCGTGGAGACCAGCGAAAGGATGTTCTCCGGTGCCGAAAGACTGAGCGGTGCCATAGAATACGATGCAGAGAAGGATGGTGCGGAATATGCCAACTACAAGACGGGCTACTTCACGTTGAAGTGTGACCACAAGGACGCTGCCGGAACCTCGCTCCTCACCAAGGTGGAGGATGTGGCTGCCGACTGCCAGAAGGCTGCACACTCGATATACAAATGCTCGAGATGTCTGCGCAATGTGGAAGACAACTTCACGGGAGACATCGATCCGACGAAGCACCACTTCACGAAATTCACCGAACGTATGGAGCCCGGCTGCGTGACATTCGGCACCGTGGAGTCTTACAAGTGTGATATATGCGGCAATGTGTATGCCGACGACAAGGGACAGACGAAGCTGGATGTGGATAAGGGCGAAATAGCAATCCTTCCCCCAGGACACGACTTCGACGAGACCTACACGTGCCGTAAGTGCCACGTGCAGGACACACGCTACAAGGCACTCGCCGCAAACGGCGTGAAGGTGGTGATAATTGACCAAGTCAATCCGTGGAAGCTCGTGGACGAGAATGACGCCACAAAGGGACTGCAGTCGTCCAACCAGGGACTAAGCAACAGCAACTCGGATCTGGCCCTCCTGCTCGTGAGCGACAAGAAGTTCAAGCTGGATGCCGACCTCAAGGTGGAGTCGGAGTATGGCAACGACGTATTGTCCGCCAGTCTGGATGGAAATGATTTTGCCCGCATGTCGGACATCGCCACAAATTCACTGCAGCGTGTGCTTGACCCAGGCGCGCATTTCCTCATGCTGTCTTATTCCAAGGATATCAGCACCGATGTATACAGCGACATGGCATGTATGACCGGCTTCAGTGCCACGACGGAATATGATGCCGGTCAGCTCAAGCCGTATGCGGCCATGGTCTACAACGAGGACGACAATACCATGACGCTGAAGGCAATGACGGCCGAGGATACGGCTGGCGAAAACGAGACAGTCTACAATATTGGACTCAATCAGAATTCTCCTGTCGGAAGCTTGCCATGGACCAACGTCATACAAGGCGTCAAGTCGATAACCATTGACAAGAGCTTCAGCCAGTTCCGGCCAAAGTCTACGGCGGGATGGTTCGGTTTTGCTGTAAGCGCAACGGAAATCAACGGACTGGAGAACCTTAACACCTCTGAGGTGGAAGTGTTCGACTACATGTTCGGATTCTGTGCAAGTCTGAAGTCGCTCGACCTCTCACATTTCGACACAGGCAAGGCAAAGAGCATGGTGGCAATGTTCCTCGGTCTGTATTCTATGGAAGAACTGGACCTCACCTCGTTCGACACGGAGAATCTGGAATCTGCAGAGGGTATGTTCTACCAAAGCTACGGACTGGAGAGGATCTATGTGAGCAAGAAGTTCAACCTGGCATCATGCGCCTTGTCTGATGACATGTTTGCCTACTGTCCGTATCTGCGCGGAGCGAAGGCATACAACGACCGTAACTCCAACGCGGCCGACTACGCCAACTACTTCTCCGGATATCTGAGAACATACTATAAGGTGGGCGACGAGAGGTTCGACCTCTATGGAGATTCCAATGAGAATCTGGTAGTAGACAACTTGACGCTCAAGGAAGGCAAGTCATTCATGACACACGATACGTTCATGGCGAAGAACGCCACACTGACACGCACGCTGGACGGCGACGACAACTACTACCACGTGGGCACAGTCTGTCTGCCATACGACATCTGTGAAGACGACAACTTCTCGCTCTACAGCGTGAAGGAGGTAGTCAGCATCGATGACGCAGCAGCAAAGGCTGCCGCAACCGACGAACCTTCCGCCACAGTGGTATTGGAGAAGGTGAACGGAGTGCTACCCGCCGGAACGCCGGCAATCTTCAAGGGCAAGGGCAACAGCGTGGTCATCGCTTCAAAGGATGTGATGGTGGCTGAGAATCCTGTCAGCGACGAGCAGCTTGAGGCGGACGGCTGTATGATGAGGGGTGCATTCACGGAGTATGAAGTGGAAGACGGCTACGTGCACCGCGGCAATCAGTTCATCAACAGCGCCATTGCAGCCGACGAGGACGGCATCACGAGAGAGGCTCCTCTCACGGCTTATCTGCAGCGAGTGCCGGGCATCACGGCCGACGTGATGAACATGCGCTCCACCGACGGCGAGATAACGGCCATCGAGGCCATCAAGGCACTGACAAGCGGTAAGACGCAATACTTCGACCTCAACGGCGTGAAGCTGAATACCTTCAGACGGGGTGTGAACATCCTCCGCACGGAAGACGGCAAGACGATAAAGGTTGTCGTGAAGTAGCCCTCGATATTATATGTAATGAGATAACCCACTTAAATCAGCAGACATTGTCTGCTGATTTTTTTTTCCTTTGCACTATTCTTTCTTTATAATATGCAGTATTGAGACTAAAAACCATTACCTTTGTTGAGATATTAATCTCAACTAAATGAAAATACTACATACAAGCGATTGGCATCTTGGTCATACGCTTTACAATTATGACCGAACGGAGGAACAGATGGCTATGCTTCTTCAGATGGTCGATATAGTGAGAGAGGAGAAGCCCGATGTGTTTCTGCTTTGTGGCGATGTCTATCACACACCACAGCCGTCGGCGTCTGTTCAGACTATGTTTACGAATGCCTTGGTGGAAATACATGATGCCAACCCTGATATGACCATTGTCATAACTGCGGGCAATCATGACAGCGGCACGAAGCATGACATATTCAGAACGCCTTGGAAAGCGTTGAAGGTGTATACCATCGGTAGCGTTGACGCTAATAATAAGGAGGATTTGATTATAGAAATTCCAGGACAAGGCTATGTCATTGCCGTCCCTTATGTCAACGAAAGAAATATGCCTGACGGTTTCTTTCAGGACTTGCTTGACATCGTGGCAGAACGAAACGAAGCCAACCTGCCTGTTCTTATGACCGCTCACACCACCGTTAGCGGCTGTGATTTTACGGGGCATGAGAATGCTTCCGAATACGTAGTCGGCGGTATCGATTCGCACAGTTTGGAGGATATGGGCACGGGCTACGACTATCTTGCATTGGGACATATCCATCATGCCCAGTTTGTTCGTGGAGGAAATCATCGTGTAAGATATTCGGGAACGCCTATTCCTGTAAGTTTCGATGAGAACTATCAGCATTCCGTTTCTATTGTTGAACTAAACAAGCATGGTGAGGAACCTATAGTGAAGGAGATAGATGTCAATACTCATCGTCCATTGGTCACGTTGCCTAAAGATGGCGTTGCTACATGGGAAGACGCAAAGGACCTGCTCGAAGGATTTCCTAACGACATTGAGGCGTATATACGTCTGAATGTTGAGGTCGACAAATTCCTTCCTGTAGAAGCCAATGCCGAGGCTTTGCTTCTTACTGAAGGCAAGAAGTGCAGATTCTGTGTCATCAACACTCATCGCCTTAAGAAAGACCGCAGAGAGGCAAAGGTGATGTCTGTGCAAGAGTTCAAGACGGAGAAACCGATAGACATCGCAGAGAGATATGCCGAAGACATCGGCGTAGAGTTTGACGATGACATGAAGGAACTATTCAATGAGACTCTTGCCTTACTGAAAGAGGAAGAAAGAATGTAAAACGCTTTAAGATGTTGCTATGAAATTTCAGAAACTTACTATCCACAATATAGCGTCTATCGAAGATGCGGTTATCGACTTCGAGGCTGAACCATTGGTCAGCAGCGAGGTGTTCCTGATAACGGGTAAGACGGGCGCAGGAAAGTCAACCATCCTCGATGCAATCTGCTTGGCTCTTTATGCAGACACTCCCCGTTTAGACGGCACAAAGATGCAAGGAACCACCATCGATGCTAAAAGGGAGGTGAAGATTGACGACCCTCGCCAGCTTATGCGCAGAAACACATCCGAGGCTCATGTACGACTGACGTTCTTGGGCAGTAACGGTGTGAGCTACGAGGCTACATGGGCTGTGGCTCGTGCGTATAAGAAGATAACCGGCTCAATACAGAACAAGGTTTGGGAACTGAAGAATCTTGATTCAGGAACCACTCTGACTAAGGATGCCGAAATAAGAAGCGAGCTGAAGGTTGCTGTAGGTCTCGACTTCAGCCAGTTCTGTCGTACCACGATGTTGGCTCAAGGCGAGTTCACCCGTTTCCTCAACAGTAAGGACGACGAGAAAGCCGAAATCCTTGAGAAGATTACCGGTGTGGATATCTACTCTAAAATTGGTGCTAAGATATACGAACAGACCGAACAAAGGAAGCAGGAGTGGACCGAAGCCAAGCTTATCGTGGACAGCATGCACACTCTGTCCGATGAGGAGATAGAGAAGCTGTCCTGCCGTATTACTGAACTTGAACGTCAGCAGAAAGAATTAAGAGAGGCACAAAAGAAGGACAAAGACAAGCAGGATTGGATAGACGCTGACAAGCGTTTGTTTAAAGAGACCACTGATGCCACCAATCGACTGCGCGAAGCAGTCGCTGTCGTTGAGGGCGAAGCTTTCAAGCAGAAGGAAACGCTTGTCAATGAATGGAACTCCACTATTGATGCCCGCGCATGGATGGCGGGGACGACTGAAGCTTCGAAGATTATTAACAAGCAGGAGAAAGAGCTTGACTGTTTGGCTGCCGAATATGCTGTCATTCTTGGCGGACAAAGGTTTGCCGAACAGGAGATAGCCAACTTGTCTGACGAGATAAAGGCTATTGACGAGGCTCTCGACAAAGAGAAGGAAAAGGCTTCGGTGTACGAGAATGCGCAGACCATAGTGGGTCTGCTGGAAAGCATAAGCGAGGGACGTAAAGCCATCGTGAAGAGCACAAAGGATATAGACAGCCACAACCATACACTCAACGACAAACTGTCGCCTGCTTTAAAGATCATAGAGGATAAGGTGCGACTGGCAAACGAAGCGTTAGGCTTGGCAGAAAAGGAAGTGACGAAGCAGGAGGAGGATATCGCAGCGATGAAGCTTTCCGACTTGCGGTCAGAGTGCGAAGCTGCCAAGGAACTTTTGAGGAACTTAAAGACTGCCAAGGAGCGTATCGAAACATTGGCTGAAAGCAAGAAGCAAAGAGAAGAACAGCGCAATAATCTCGTTGAACAGCTGGCTTCCATCGACGCCAAGAATATCAAGCTGGCAGCTATGGACGCTCCCATCCATGACGCCGAACTGAAGATGAATGTCTGCAAGGAGAATCTCGACAAGCAGAAAGACACCATAGACAAGTTTGCTTCGTCTTTACGTCAGAAACTTCATGTAGGCGACATCTGTCCTGTCTGCCGTCAGCAGATCAATTCGGAACTGCCCCACGAAGAAACGCTTGCCGCTCTTGTCGCCACCTTGCAGGAATCGTACGATGAAGCAGAAAAGAGCTACAGACGATTGCTGGAAGACAAGAACAAGATAGAGGCTGAAATAAAGACTGAGACAAAGGCTTACGAACGAGGCGTAAAAGCTTTCGACAAGGACCAGACTGTGGCTAATGCCGAAGCGAAAGCTGCGGAGACTTGCAGAGCTTGTGGCTTGGAGAAGCTTGACGATGCAGCCCGGTCCAATCTTGACGCATTGGAAGCTTCAACCACCATTCGCAAGGACAACCTTGACGGTAAGATAAAAGACGGAGAACAGAAGGAAAATTCCTTAAAGAAGCTTCGCAAGGGTTTGGACGCAAAGCGCAAGAGCTTACAGTCGCAGACTGAAGACATGAAGAAAGCAGAGAAGGCTGTCAGCGATTGTAAAGCTAAAATAGATACGGCGAAGACTCTGATAAGCACACGTAAAGCAGAAACCGAAACCGCCACACGAAGAGTCGGCGAACTTGTAGTTGGTGTGTGGGATATTGACTGGAACGAAAACCCGAAAGCCTTTGGCGATGCTCTTAATGCGGCAGCCCAAGCATACAAGGCGAACGGCCAGAAACTGCAGTCGCTCCGCACAAGACTCGACAATGCAAAGACATACATTAATAATGTTACTGACGTGACGGAGTCTATCATTCAGGTTATGCCTGCTTGGAAGACGACAGAGGCAGCGGAAGCGTCAAAAGTGGACAACCTTCTCGACAAAGCCAACCGGACAAGCAATTCGCTTACAGCTGTTCTCACCACGCTAAACTCTGCCAAAGAGAGTTACAACGCCAACAAAACGAAGCTCGACGCATTTCTTGCAAGCAACGAATGCCTGTCGGCTGAGCGTCTGTCCGAACTCGACGCATATAAGTCGAGCGACATTATAGATGTAAACAAAGAGATTGTAGGGTTCAGAAATGATGTCGTTGCAAAGAGAACCTTGCTTGACAACGCCACCAAACAGCAAAGCGATCATCAGCATAAGAAGCCTGCATTGCAGGAGGACGACACGCTTGAAAACATCGTCGAACGCATCGACGGCTACGAGAAAGCTCTTGGCGAGATTGGCGAGGAGACCGGATCCATCAAGCAAGAACTTAAGACCGACGCCGAGAACAAGCATAAGTTGGGCAATCTTGTGAAAGAAGCCGAAGAGAAGCAGGCTGTCTATCATAAGTGGTCGCGCCTCAACCAGCTGATTGGCAATTCCTCGGGCAGCACTTTCCGTAAGATTGCCCAGAGTTACGTCCTCTCGAGCCTCATCCATTCTGCCAACAGCTATATGCGCACGCTGACAGACCGTTACACGCTGAAGGTCACGCCAGGCACATTCGTCATCTCTCTTGAGGATGCCTATCAGGGATTTGTCTCGCGTGCAGCCAGCACCATCTCCGGCGGCGAGAGTTTCCTCGTGTCATTGTCATTGGCGTTAGCATTGAGCGACATCGGTCAGCAATGGCAGGTAGACACGCTGTTCATTGACGAGGGCTTCGGCACTCTTAGCGGCGAGCCTCTACAAAAAGCAGTTGAGACACTTCGCTCCCTCCATTCCAAGTCGGGCAGACACGTCGGCATCATATCGCATGTGGAGGAACTGCAGGAACGCATCGCCGTTCAGATTCAAGTGAATCAAGAAGGAAACAATTCATGCAGCAAAATCAAGATTGTTCCATGACAAGCAAATCTCTCATAAGAGAATAGAATAAACGACATCGGTCAAGCAAAGAGC